>Ga0209211_10002264_pt1 | contig 33640 bp, 31 predicted proteins | sample RifGroA2_FD_183992 | JGI IMG/M metagenome (GOLD analysis project Ga0209211, IMG submission 183992) | Groundwater microbial communities from Rifle, Colorado, USA - Groundwater A2 (SPAdes) (version 2) | ecosystem: Environmental > Aquatic > Deep subsurface > Groundwater | place: Rifle, Colorado... | reverse complement strand
AAATCCAATAAGCCTCGAATTTGAAAACACGCTGAGCTTAGCATTGCATCTTCCTCTTGTAATATCTTCTGGTATTGCGAAACTTTGGGCTAAGGATTCGGAACCAAGCCCGGCTAATTCTGTTTCCGAAGAACTATAATAAATTTGTTTATTGCTCGAATCAGTTATATCTAGAATAGCTAAAATATTAAGCGCAGAGCTGGTTTTATTTTTAAGTTTTGATGTTATCGACGCTATATCGTCAGGCAAATACTCTTCTTTGTCAGTAGACATCTCTATATCCAAGCTCGGCTCAAAGACATTTATGCCGCGTTCAGCCTTTCCTATGAAAACATTTTCAGAAGAATAAAAATCAGAGCTCAACAAATCTGTTAAATTTGCAGTTATTTTTTTATCAAATGAAATAGCCTTATTGGGAGGGACTGAAACTACATCATTATATTCTATTTTGTGATGCTGAAGCGCTGCCTTATATCTTATTGATTCGTCCCTGGCAGTATTATTTCTTATGTGAAATGTAAATGTGGCAGAACTGCCTGAGATATAATTTTCGCTGTCGCTTGTTATATCAAAGGTAAAGTCCGGATTTTGCGAAATGCCTGGAGGCGGCTTGGCAAAAGAAAAGTAAATTCCTTCTGCCTGAGGCTGGATAGCCTTAGAATCAGCTCCGTAAAGAATATAGTCCACAGAATAGATCCCTGGTTTTTCCAGGGCTATGCCTAATTTATACACTGCTTTACTTGAAATGTTTTTCTCCAAGATTTTACCTTCAGGCGACTTTAGGATCATTTCTATCTTGTCAAAATCTTTATGCGTCTGGACTGCGCTTTCAAAACTTTCGCCAGTTTTATATTCAGGAAGGTTTTTGCCAGACTTTGCCCATCGTAAAATATCCCTTACGAGATTAATCTCTGAAGAACTTGCCTGGCCATTTAAATAACCCCAATCTGAATAAATAGAAGCCGCTATAACAATGCCTTTGCCAAAATTATACATAAGCATTGCAGGCATCTGGTTTTTCGACCTTCTAAGTAAAATTAAGGCGCCATCTGGATAATCTGTAAAATACCCGTCTAATTTTATATCAGGATATGAATCAGTTTGCGAACTAAGTATCTGATGAAAGTTTTCAATATAAGCGGCTTTTGTATAGCAGGACGCGTCTTCCTGCCAGCCATATGCGCTTATTTTCCCGCCAGGAAGGGCGTTGAAATCATAGCCATACTGCTGGGAAAAACATAAAACAACTCCGCCATTTTTTACATACTCTGAAAGTTTATTTTTAAATATCGCCGAATGAGAAAGGCCTGAAAGGCCGCCTGTAGGAATTACCAGAACCTTTTGCTCGTCAAGTATATAAGATTCAAACGTATGATCAATAATCCTGACTGGTTCTCCAACTTTTTCTATTACGAGCTTTCTCATCTCATTATAATAACCATTTGCCAGGACAGCTATGTCAGGCGATTCTAAATATTCTCTCGACGCATACATATGATAATCATGGAGAAGTTTATTTTTCTGGCCCAACATCTCTTCCCATTTATTAATAATATTATCGATATTAGCGCCTGTTGAGATTTCCAGCTGAGCGTCTTCAAAAAGATTCAGGATTTCCCAGTACTTCAATAGATATGCTTTATTTTTCCTTGCTGCAATCCTAAGATATAAATCAAAAAGTTTTCTGGGGCTTATATCTATGCCTTTTGCAAAATCCACTGCATCAAATGTATCATCAGGATGGTCTATGCCAGGCCCTGATAAAAATGCCAGTTGTTTATTTTTGTAAGGCTTAAACCTTTTGAAAAATATACTTTCTTCGCCTTTTTCTAATTTATCAAGCAAGGCTGTTAAAACTGTTTCGCTATTACAGAAATTAAAATGGTCTATGCCTAAGAAATACTCATATCCTATGTCATCTCTTTTTTCTATAACAGGGCTCCAGTCTCCTACAACCAAGTCTTCGCTGCCAATTGCAATAAATGTCTTTATGCGCTTATCAGGCCCAAGATATTGTATGCTTTTTAAGAACATACTGTCCGGAGATAATTCTTTTCTCAAGGCTTCAGATTCCATGCGGCTGCCAGGTATCCAGATTTTATTATCAGCTACTTCCAATGCATATTGATAAGCAGTCATGCTCTGGGTAAAAACTGATGGAATTACGCCTAGGATATTTTTGATATTTGCTACGAGGCTTGTAGAGCCATTGTTGGGCGGGGCAAGTTCTATTATTGTCCCTATATTGTCTCTATAAGGTACTAAACCAAGCGAACGCGAATATGCTGTTACTGCAATGGCTCCCATAGAATGAGTTACTACATCTGCTTTTTTATAATTTCTATCAGGGAGATTCTTATTAAGATAATCCATTCCTTCTTTTAACGCTACGCCTACATCATCGCCCAAGTCACTTACGCCATAACCCCATGAATTGCCGATCATAGGCGCGTCTATCTTATGATCTCCATTTGTATCAACCGCATTTCCGCGCATATCAACGACAATTACGTCGTAACCGTTTTTTCTCAGATTTTTTACATAATCCTTTTTTTCATCTTCGCTACGCCAAACTGAACCTTTTGAATTAAAGCCATGCACTAACAATACTGGCTTTTCCTTTATATTAGATGCAGTATTTTCGTAACAATAAATATTTATCTTTGCGCCTTTAGTGCTATCAATAGTTATAGGGACAGGACTGCTTGATTCGTCCAATGCAAATACAACATCAGAGAAAAATACCAGAAATAACAAAGCGACTAAATAACTAATCGTCTTCATAAAATAATCTTTATGTCATTGTGAGGTGGCTGGTAGAAGTGGCTATCGAAGCAATCGCAGGAGGGCAGGCTCTCTGCACTACCTCACATGCGATTGCTTCGTCTGTCGAATTCAAAAACTCCCCCGCAATGACACAATGTAAATGAGACACACTGCTTATTTAATTTATTGAATTAATCTCTTAGGACTAGTCTCTCCATCTTTTAATATCAAGAGGTCTTTATCTTTAAGGAGGATTTCAATTTTGTATTTTTCTGATTGGCTTGATATTTCTGCTCTATTGATAGGGTCAAATGGCCGTGTTTCTATGTATTTATCTTTTTCTGTTTTTGGTTTTTTTTCGGTTCCGTCTGAATTTATTGTCCAGAATAATAAATTTGCGGTACGCACTCCCCAGATATTGTGACTGGTTAATTCTTGACAAAATATAACCTTTCCATCACTCGTCCATCCTGGATAATGCATATCTATCTCAAAAAAATTTCTCCATCTATGTTTCTTAAAAAATTTAGCTATATGATTTGTAGGTGAGTGATCCTGAAAGGTAAGCTTTTTTAGATTTTTGCCGTCTATATCTACTACCCAGATATCAAAATTCCCGACTGGGGTTATTGCAGAAAATGCTATTTTTGCTTCATCCGGCGAGAGTTCAAAGTCTGTAATATTTACTATATCGTTTTTGCTATAATTTACTGCGCCGCTGCATCCTCCTATAATAATCGCGCCAAAAATAGCCATCCAAATCCCTAGCGACATCCTAGGCATCATGCCCCACCCCGCATAAAACAACTTTACATTTCAACAATGTTGATTTGTCAAGTTGTTTAGCTATAATATGTTATTTTTGTTTTTTCTTTCTTTTGCGATCCTTATGTAATGCGCTGATTAATGGAAAATAAATCTTTATATTGGCAGGACTGCTCTCTTTAACTATATTAATTATTTTCTTTTTCTTATAGTCAGATGAACTTAGTTTTTCATCATTTAATAAAAGTTCGTAGGTATCTACTTCTAAAGCCTCCGCAATGCGGGAAATCATATAAAAGGTAGGGAGTTTTTTGCAGCTTTCAATTCTGCTTATATATGTAGGATGGACATTTACTTCTTCTGCTAATCTTAACTGCATCCACCCTTTGGAATTTCGAATTGTTCTGATTCTATTGGCTAGAATACTGCTATCCTTGGCTATGCTCATAAAATTACCTTTCATTATAAATAGACAGAGTGATAGAGTGAATAAAAATAAGGTCACATTATAATGTCTATTAGACATATTACTAATTCAAACAATAAACCTAACAACTTGACACTTTAACATTGTTAAAATGTCAAGTTGTTTGCGAACAATTAAGATAGCTATACACAGATTGGCGGCTTAAATTCAATTTTTTTGCTATATCTAAAACATTAGAACCTCTTGATATTAATTGTTCTATTAAAAATTTCCTTGCTTCTTTTTCATAAGGTCCTCTGAGATTTCCTTTTTCTTTTAATTCTTGTATCTTTTTATCTAACTCCTCGTTGCTCAATAAGATACTCCCATTAATTCTCCGCCCTTCTACTGTTTTTAACATCTCAACTATAATTTCTAATGCTTTAGGTTGTTCAAACACATCATTTATGTAAACAACATCTAATCTGTATAGTAAATTTTTATATTTCTCTATAGCTTTAGATATGTCATTATCTAACAGGCTAAGAATAAATTTATAATCTATAAATGTATCTTTTTCTACACTATTCAAAAACAACGCACAGGAAGACCATCTATAATCTACAGGATTTGCAACTAATCCTGCCTTTACAGGGTTAAAATGTATATATAATGAAGCGGCTAGGAGATAATTGTCATCAAAACACAATGCAGATCTGTATGCCCCACAGAAAGCATGTCCTTTTCTTGCATATTTTTTATTGAAATATACAGCATATATTCGAAATAACTCTTTCATGGCATTTGACATATTCGATTCAAGAAATTTTATCAACAAATGAAGGTGATTCAACATTAAAGTAAAACTTAATATCTTAAATTGGAATTCATTAGAAATTTCTTTAATCAAATGCAGCATATAAACATAGTCTGACTCTTCTAGAAATAATGGTTCTTTTCCTGACGCATGCTGAGTAATGTGGCTTACTGCCCCTTCAAAACAATACTTATTTCTAGCCCTGAAAAACCGCTTCACCTTTCCTTGTTCAATCAGATCTATCACATCTACCATTGTGCCTCCCTTATGGTTAACAACTTGACAAATCAACATTGTTGAAATGTAAAGTTGTTTGTGTTTTATATATAATAGACACATTTAAAGGCGATTTTCTTTCAATTTTTTAAAATTTTATTAACTGCTCTAACAACTTGACAAATCAACATTGTTGAAATGTAAAGTTGTTGGATTAGCAACAATTAGAGGATTTCGCGGAGAACTGATTGGAGATTTGCTGGAACGATTTTGGGTTCTTTGATGGATTTTATGGCGCGGTCAGGGTCTTTGAGGCCATGGCCGGTAAGGATGCAGACGAGTTTTGGATTCTTATTTTTTTTGAAATAACCTTTTTTGGCAAGCTTCATTACGCCCGCCACTGATGCGGCTGACGCGGGTTCTACAAATATGCCTTCTTTTGACGCGAGAAATTTATACGCTTCTAGTATTTCATCGTCAGAAACTATATCTATGAGGCCTTTGGATTCATCTCTGGCTTCTTCTGCCATTTTCCAGCTAGCAGGATTTCCTATGCGGATAGCAGTGGCAATGGTCTCAGGTTTTTCTATAATCCTGCCTCTCACTATAGGGGCTGCGCCTTCTGCCTGAAAACCAAGCATTACAGGGAGATTCTTTATCCTGCCCTTCTCTTTATATTCCTTATAGCCTTTCCAGTAAGCAGTGATATTGCCTGCGTTTCCCACTGGGATAGCATGAAAATCAGGAGCTAAACCTAACTGATCGCATATTTCAAATGAGCCGGTTTTCTGGCCTTCTATCCTGTAAGGATTTATGGAATTTACAAGCTGGATATGATGCTTGGCAGTGATTTCTTTTACAAGATTAAACGCGTCGTCAAAATTTCCATTAACTGCAATAACTTGAGCTCCATGTATAAGCGCTTGAGCAAGCTTACCAACCGCTATAGCGCCTTTAGGAATCAAAACGATGCATTTAATTCCAGCCCTTGCAGCATAAGCTGCTGCAGATGCAGAAGTATTACCAGTAGAAGCGCACATAACTGCAACATGTTTTTCTTCCAATGCCTTTGAAATAGCAAGAGTCATGCCTCTATCTTTAAAAGAACCGGTTGGATTAAGGCCCTCGTATTTTAAATACACTTCACCAGTGATTAATTTTGAAAGATGGGAAGAATATATAAGAGGGGTATTGCCCTCGTTAAGAGTAACTATAGGCGTATTTTTAGTAACCGGTAAAAATTCTTTATATTTATCAATTATTCCGTTCCACATTAAAACCTTACCAACTTCGTAGGAGGCTTACGGCCACCTACGAAGTTTTTTATTTCTCCAGCCTTATGACTACGCTTTTCTTTTTTATGGCAGGTAGTTTATTGATCCTGGATAATGCGGCCTGCATGTCCAGCTCTCTCGCCTCATGGGTAAGCATAACTATAGGGACAATATGCGCCTCGCGACGCTCTTTCTGCACAACGCTTGCGATGCTGATATTATACCTGCCTAAAAGGTCTGCTATATTTGCAAGGACGCCTGGCTTATCTATAGCAGAAAAATGCGCGTAGTATCTGGTAACAACCTCGTCCATTTTCCTAAGTTTTTTTATTTCACTATCTTTAGGGATTATCTGCTTCACTGAATTTTTTCCGCAGACAATCTTATGACCAGCATCTACTATGTCGCTTATGACAGCGCTTGTGGTAGGCAGTTTGCCTGCGCCCTGGCCATAGAATAACTGTTTACCAACCAGATCAGCTTCTATAAATATCGCGTTATATGCGCCGGAAACAGACGAAAGCAGATGTTCTAAAGGTAAAAGAGTAGGATGAACTCTGGTTTCCAATTCATTCCCATAGCATTTTGCTATTGCAAGAAGTTTTATTCCATAACCAAACTCTTTGGCATACTGGATATCTAAATTAGATATGTCCTCAATCCCTTCAACATAAATGTCATCTAAATCCACTCTTTTTCCAAAAGCCAGAAGCGAAAGTATCGCAAGCTTATGGCTGGAATCCAGGCCTTTTATATCCAAAGAAGGGTCTTTTTCAGCATAGCCTTTTGACTGCGCTTCCTTAAGAGCAGTTTTAAAACTTGAGCCCTCACTTGACATGCTGGATAATATGTAATTTGAAGTGCCGTTCAGAATCCCGAATACGCTGGAAAATTTATTGCTCACCATGCCTTCGCGTATTGCTTTTATAATAGGGATTCCTCCTGCAACGCTTGCCTCAAAATATATTTCTCTATTTGAAATTTTGGCCTTCTGGAAAATTTCCCCGCCTTCAGATGCAAGAAGCAATTTATTCGCAGTAACCACATGCTTGCCTTTTGATAACGCTTTTATCACAATCTCTTTTGCAGGATGAATGCCGCCTATTAGTTCAATAATAATATGAATATCAGGATCATTGATCACTTTATCGGCGTCTTTAGTAAACATGCCTTCAGGGAAATTCACATCTCTTTTTAAAGACAGGTCTTTGTCGCAGACTAATGAAAGATTAAAATCTATCCCGGTGCGTTTTAATAATAGATCTCTCCTGGCCATTAGAAACTTTGCGACGCCAGATCCTATAGTTCCCAAACCTATCAAACCGATATTTATCTTACTCTGCGATTTTTTATACATGATCCACCAATTTTCTTATAGACTCTCTTACCTTTTTTTCCGCCTCTATAAATCTTGCTCTCGTTTCATACATGACGCCTTTTACCCGTTGTATTGAATCAATAACTTGCGTTTGCACTATAACATAATCTGAAAATTCAGGCAATCTAAGTTTCATCTTCAGCACAACATCCTTTTCAAATTTTCTGTCAGAGATAAATAACATCCCATCTTCACTTATATTTTTAGTCTGAGATATGTCAAATTTTAACTCTTCGCTTTTCATGGGCGCATATGAAACAATATAGTTTCCGCTTATCCTCTTAAATCTTCTCCGCTCAAACCTGACATTGTCAGGCTGGGATTCCTGTTTATTGTCCAAGATAACACCGCCTTTTATATTCATGGTCGGGACGGCTGGATTCGAACCAGCGGCCCCCTGAACCCCATTCAGGTGCGCTAGCCAACTGCGCCACGCCCCGAGCTAAATTCCATGCTTAAAAATTATACCATATACAGAGCGCGGGTTCAAATCATTCGGATTTTGGCTCTCTTGTCATTAATTCATTGACTGCTAAAAGAGGAGATTTATTTTCAAATAAAACCGCATGCACCTGCTGGGTAATAGGTAATTCTATATTATAAATTTTACCAAGTTTCGCTGCTGCGGCCGAGGTCCATACGCCTTCTATCTCCATGACGCTTTTATTGAGAAGAAGCTCCGGTTTATTTCCCTTTCCGATCTCTTCGCCAAATCTATGATTTCTGCCTTCTAGACTAACGCAAGTAGTAATCATATCTCCAAGGCCGCTGAGGCCCTGAAAAGTATCTCTGGAACCGCCCATTGCCAAGCCAAGACGAGTCATTTCTATCAGGCCTCTTGTAAGTATGGCTGCTTTTGTATTTGCCCCGAAACCCAGGCCATCCGAAATACCCGATGCAATTGCTATTATATTTTTAAAAGCTCCTCCTAGCTCGACGCCAATCACATCTTTATTGGTATAAACCCTGAAACGCTCTGCCCTAAATATGTCGCTAACCTTTCTGGCAAAAATCTCGTCCTCTGAAGCTACTACTACAGCTGTTGGAATTCCGCGGCTAACTTCAGGCGCTATGCTTGGCCCGGATAAAACAGCTATCTCTATATCCCCCAATACTTCCTTAGCGATCTCACTCATTCTCTTTAGAGACTTTTCCTCTATGCCTTTTACCACGCTTACAAAACCTACCCGCGATTCTTTTAATATTGTCTTATTTTTCGCGATTACATCCCGTAAGAAACGCGATGGGATTGCAAGGGTTATAATATTAGCGCCTTCGCACGCAGCATATATTTCACTTGTAAGCTGGATACTTTTGGGGATCTTAAAACCAGGTAGAAATTTTTTATTCTCTCCGGCCTTCTTTATAGCTTCTATATCTTCTTTGAAAACGCCCCAGAGCGATACATCAAACCCTTTATTTTTCAATAAAATGGCTAACGCAGTACCCCAACCGCCATTGCCTAGAACTGTTATTTTCAATATAATCTCCTGAATTTATTTAAGTTTATCATATGCCGATAAGCTAGTCAATAGATGATTAGGTGAAGCCCAATTTTTTGAACTATCATTGTTGGACATAGATCCTTCAGATGCTCCTATTTGTCGCATCTTCAGGATTAATTCGCACTTATCAGTTACGAATTTCAAAGAAATTCGTAACTGATGTGCTCATTAAAAAACCCCGGCCTTTTAACTATCGAAAAGGCCGGGGTTACCAAGGAGTAAAGATTGAAACTATAGAACCACCTCCCTATATTAAGGTTGTGTGTACAGAAGATCTATTTCGAAAGAATGCTTAAATGCTACTGAATAAATATCGCAGCCAGACACTGCGTAAAACCTGCCAACAACATCGCATATAAATATGTCTTTATTAAGTTTTGTATCGCGTTTTTTAATGATAAAGATGTGCCTTTTATTGGCATTCAGGCCAATAGTCTTTTTCCATTCTGCCAGCTCTTCCAGGGTTTTAAATTCATTACAAGCTCCTAATATATAGGTAGAATGCCTCTCGGTTTTAGTAGTAACCCCATTTTTATCAACTGTTTCAGAGACATAGAGGTCTTTTCTTTTTTTATCCCCTGAAATTATGTTTTTGAATAATAACTCTCTCATTTTGGCCTCTTAATTTAAAACTTTTAAAATCTATTTACTACAAAAGTAAAAAAAATAATTTTCCTTTTTCTTACTTAAAGTATATCATACGTTTAAATTTTTGTCAAATTTATAAAAAGAAATGATAAGTAATGCGGTTCCTATTGTAATTGAAGAATCTGCGATATTGAAAACAGGCCATATTCTAACATCAATAAAATCAATAACATACCGCAAGTTAACCCTATCTATTAGATTGCCCAGCGCTCCTGATATTATAAGGATCAGGCCGAAATTGCAAAGAAAATTGTCCAGGAATTTGCCATTTCTGATAGCCTTTACAAGAATAGCTCCTATTATTACTACTGCAACTACTGATACCACAATAAAAAAATAGGCGCCGTTTTTAAAAACCCCAAAAGCTGCGCCTGTATTTTTTACAAACGTGATGTGCAGGATATTCTTTATTATAGGTATGGACTGGCCGACGTATAACTTTGAAGAAATAGCTGCCTTGGAAACCTGGTCTATCAATAGGACTAAAAAAATGGAAAGAATGCTTGCGGCGCTACTTATTCTTTTCTTCTTTCGACTTGCATTGTATGCAATATTTGGCATATGGGACGGCATTAAGGCGTTTCTGAGGTATTTTTTTTTCGCAGGAAATACATTTTCCAAATTTACCTTCTTCTATGCGCTTCAACGCATCATCAATTTCGTATACAATCTCCTGCTCTCCGCCGGCAATATTCAGGCTCAGCTCTCTGTCATAGCTATCACTTGCCATATCTGCCATATGGAAACTATATCCGGAAAGATCTCCTGACGATTCCTTCTGGGATTTATGGCTCTCTTTGGCTATATGGCTTATATCGCCTGCAATGCCTTCTCTCACTTTTATTAGAAGCTTCTTGTATTTTGTCAGCTCTTGTTTCATCATTATATTTTATCTCCCGTTACAACACCAACGCATCTCTCACAAAGTGTTGGATTGTTCTCATCTTCTCCGACTAACGCGCTCCAGTTCCAACAACGGCTGCATTTTTTACCGTCTGCCTTAGTGACATGGATATCTAATTTATCTCCTTTTAGAATCTCTACCTGTGAAACTATAAATATATAACGTAAAGTTTCCTGGTACTTATTTAAAAATTCGTATTCTTCCTTGCCACTCGCAACAAGCGCCACCTTTGCTTCAAGAGGGCTGCCTATTAATTTAGCGATCCTTTTTTCCTCAAGGGCTTTTAAAACTTCCTCTCTTAAATTTATTAACCGCTGCCATCTGGCCTCAAGTTCAGGGTCAATTAAATCGTTTTCGACCTTTGGCCAGCCTGCCAGATGCACTGAACCCTCTTTATTAAAATATCCCCATATCTCTTCTGCTGTAAACGGAGTTATGGGAGCCATAAGTCTGGTAAGAACGCTCAATATTTTATAAAGAACTGTCTGGCCGGATCTCCTCGCCTTTGACCTAGCTCCAAAAGTATACAACCTATCCTTTAAAATATCAAGATAAAAATTCGACATGTCAAGAATGCAGAATTTATAGGTGAAACTGGTAACTTCATGAAACATAAAGCGTTCAAAGGAACCAGTTACTTCTTTAAGCACAGAATTCAGCCTGGAAAGAGCATATCTATCAATCTCCAAGAGATCTTTATTGGATATTGAGTCTTTTTCCGGGTCAAAATCATAGAGATTGCCAAGAAGATATTTTGCAGTATTCCTGAATTTACGATACGCTTCTACGGTACGGTCTAAAATTTCTTCTGAAATTCTCACGTCGTCAAAATAAGACGACGAACTCGCCCAGAGCCTCAGGACATCTGCGCCTTTTTTCGAAATCACTTCCTGCGGGCTCACTACATTGCCGGCTGACTTGGACATCTTTTTGCCAACACCATCCACCACAAAGCCGTGGGTAAGCGCATTTTTAAATGGGGACCTTTTTTCAACTCCCATGCCAATTAAAATAGAAGTCTGGAACCAGCCTCTATGCTGGTCGCTGCCTTCAAGATATAAATCCGCAGGAAAGCCAAGGTCTTTATTTATTTTTAGAACCCCTTGATGGCTTGCGCCTGATTCAAACCACACATCAAGGATATCTGTTTCTTTGTTAAATTCTCCATGGCCGCACTTTTTACACTTAAAACCATCTGGCGCAAAAACTTTAGCGGGTTTTGAAAACCATGAGTCAGAACCAACGGAACCAAAAGTTTCTTCTATCTTTTTCATCACCTCGCCATCTATTATTTCTGAATTACAAGAAGCGCAATATAATATAGGTATAGGCACGCCCCAATAACGCTGCCTGGAAAGGCACCAGTCAGGCCGCAGTTCTATCATGCTGGAAATGCGTTTCTCACCTATATCAGGCACCCATTTTATCTCTTTTATCTCATTAAGGGTTTTATGCCTGAGGTTGTTTCTATCCACTCCCAGGAACCATTGTTTTGTGGCGCGAAATAAAAGCGGCGAATGGCAGCGCCAGCAATATGGATACGAATGAGTTGTCTTCAAGGATATTAAAAGCGCCTTTTTATCTGAAAGGATTCTAAGGACAATGTCATTGGCTTCCAATATCGGCTTACCGGTTATTTCATCAGGAACTTCAAAAGAATCTATTTTTTTAAACCTGCCTTTTTCATCAACAGGCATAATGACTGGCAGATTATACTTAAGGCCTACTTCATAGTCTTCTTGGCCATGGCCCGGAGCTATATGAACACAGCCTGTGCCGTCTTCATTTGAAACATAATTCGCCAGGATAACTTTTGAAGGCCGGTTTAAAAACGGGTGACTGGCAATCAAACCTTGCAAATCTTTACCCTTTACAGTTTTTGTAATATCTCCAGTTACGCCGAGTTTTTTTAACACAATTTCCATAAGGTCTTCGGCCAATATCAGAGTGCCAAAGCTATCAGTCTTAACAAATACATATTTCAGATCCGGGTGGACTGCTATCGCTGCGTTTGAAACTAACGTCCACGGCGTAGTAGTCCATATGAGAAACGCCAGCGGCTCATTTTTTATTTCAAATTTAACATAAATAGACGGTGAAATATGCGCTTCATATTCAACTTCAGCTTCTGCGAGAGCGGTTTCACATTTTGCGCACCAGTTTATCGGCTTAAGGCCTCTGTAGATAAAACCATCTTTTGCGAGTTTATTGAAACTTGCCACTACTTGCTTTTCGTATTCCGGTTTCAAAGTCAAGTATGGGTTGTCCCAATCGCCAAAAACACCCAGCCTTTCGAATTCAACCTTCTGGATCTCTACAAATTTCATTGCAAATTCATGGGCCATTTTTCTGAATTTCACCTGGTCCACGTCATGTTTTGTCTTTTTTATATCCTTAAAAAGCTGATGTTCGATCGGCATACCATGGCAATCCCAGCCAGGGACATAAGGCGCGTCAAAACCTTGCATTGTTTTAAATTTAATAACAATGTCTTTCAAGGTTTTATTCAACGCGTGGCCTATATGGATATTCCCGTTTGCGTATGGCGGGCCGTCGTGGAGTATGTATCTAAGTTTGCCTTTCTGTTTCTGGCGTATTTTTTGATAGATATCCATCTTCTCCCATCTTTCGAGAATGGCAGGCTCTTTATCAGGCAGATTGGCCTTCATTGGAAAATCAGTTTTTGGTAGATTTAAAGTGTTTTTATATTCCATTCACATGTATTTCCCTATAATTATATCCAGCTTTTCTTTTATGCGTTCGGGTATAAGTTTCTTGTCAGTCACTATAGCGTATTTAAGGGCGTCCCTGCAAGCGCATTTTCTTTCACCTTTAAGCTGGGGTACTATTTCTTTTATCAATTTTTTTGCTGTATCTACATTTTTCAGTAAATTTCCCATTACCATTTCAATGTTCACTTCTTCCTCATACCAGCAGTCGTAATCAGTTACAAGAGCAATTGTCGCAAAGCACATTTCTGCCTCTCTTGCAAGCCTTGCCTCAGGCATATTGGTCATTCCTATAATATCCATGCCCCAGCTTTTGTATAGATGCGACTCTGCCCTTGTAGAAAAAGCTGGGCCTTCCATATTAAGGTATATGCCTTTGTCGCGCATTGTAATTCCTGATTTTTTGCCTGTATCGTAAATTATTTTCCTTAGATGGCCGCACACAGGGTCTGCGAAACTTATGTGGACGACTATACCCTGTCCGAAAAATGTAGTTTTGCGCGCCTGATTGGTCCTGTCTACAAATTGATCAGGAAGCACTATATCCAGAGGCTTTAGTTCTTTTTTAAAACTTCCTACCGCTGATATAGATAGCAGCTGCTCCACGCCAAGTTTTTTCATAGCGTATATATTTGCCCTGTAATTGAGCTCTGTAGGTAAAATCGTATGGCCCCTTTTGTGTCGGGCGAGAAATACTACCTCCACGCCGTCGAGATTTCCGATAATAAAATTATCGGACGGCTCGCCAAAAGGCGTTTCCATTGTAATTTCCTTTATGTCTTTTAATGCATCTATCTGATATAACCCGCTACCGCCAATAATCCCTACCTTAGGCACCCCTGCCTCCTTTCTCTAACGCCAATACAACAACTTGACATTTTAACAATGTTGATTTGTTAAGTTGTTGGAACGATAAGCCGCAGCTTTGACAGCTTTTTTTATGATTACTCCCAATTCCCCCCGTTTGAACACCTTCATGGCAGCTTCGGTGGTGCCGCCTTTGGAGGCAACCTTTTTTATCAGATCTTCTATGGACAAATTTTTGGATTTAATAATCTCTGCTGCGCCGATAAATGTAGCTTTGGCTAATTTTAAGGCGAGGTCTTCTTTTAAACCTTTTGCCTCAGCTGCTTTGGCCAATAAATACGTGAATAAGAAATAATACGCAGGGCCGCTGCCGCTTACAGCAGTGACAGCGTCCATCATTTTTTCTTTAACTTCTACAACCTCGCCAAGATTTGAAAAAATCCTGTCCGCTATTTTAAAATCTTCTGCCTTAGCGAATTTTCCGCGGCTTATGGCAGAAATGCCTTTTCTGACCATGGCAGGCATATTGGGCATAACCCTGATTACCCTTACTCTGCCCAAAACCTTTTCTATAAAGAGCGTGGTTACGCCTGCGGCTATGGAGATTATGAGCTTTTCTTTTGCGTAAGGCTTTATTTCTTTTAAAACGCCCCTTATATCCTGCGGCTTTACAGCCAGAATGATAACATTTGACTGCCTGGCTAAATCAATATTATTATGAGCGATGGAAATATTTTTATATTTAATGCTGCGTAATTTAGATATATCCGAGTCGCTAATGAGCACTTTTTCTTTAATGCCTGCCGCTACTATCATTCCCATATTGCCTGCGCCGATGATACTGATCATATCTTACCTCTTAGAAATATTCTGAAACAATAGATTTTATTTTGGTTATAAATCTACCTGCGAAGCCTATTGGCTCTGGCACTAATGCGTTGCGCCTTGTCGCAGCAATTATTTTTTTCGCGCCATGCTTCATAAGGCCGAACGAGCACGCAAATGTTATATCATTGATCTTGCCTCCGGATTTAAGGCTCCCCATGTTCACTGGCATCTTGAATACCTTTTCTATAGTTTCAATAAAACCGTCCATCTTTGCAACGCCTCCTACCACGCTTACGGCCGGCAGGCTTTTTTTATTTTTAAGAAACGGTTCTAGTTTTTTATGCATATCCTCCAATATTGCCTCTACCCTTGGCAATAATAGATTTGTGATTTCATTTTTTGTAACAAGGCCGTATTTTATTTTCATGTCTTCTGCTTCGTCAAACAGGATTTTAAGATTATCCTGCAGGGCCTGGGTAAGGTCGTCTCCGCCGAACGGAAAAGTAAAAGAGTCCAATATCTTTCCATCTATAAAAAGCGACGCCTCTGTGATCTCTTTACCCACGTCTATAAGCACAGCTCCGTTTATGAGTTCCTCTTCTTCAAAAATAGCCAGCCCTGTGCCTGCGCCTGAAACTATCAGCTCATCCGCTTCATAGCCTGCCAGGTTTATTGCCTTTGTGATATTCTGTAAAACAGTAACAAGAGACGTAATTATATTAAGGTCCACATCAAGCTTTGAGCCGAACAAGCCTAGCGGGTCATTAATTTCCATTTTGTCGTCTATGAAAAACCTCACCGGCACCAGATGCACTGCTTCCCTATCCAGAGACATAGCAATAACCTTGGCAGATTCTATGCACCTTTTTATATCATCCTTTGTGATCTCGCTGGGCCTGTCAGAGATATGCACAGAGCCGCGGCTCTGGAATGTCCTTATGTGTACGCCTGAAATATTGGTTATAACCTTCCGCGCCTTGACTTTAGCCATTTCTTCCGCTTTCATGACGCTAGTCTCTATTGCATCTGACAATAACCCGAGATTTGAAACCACGCTATTAGAAAATCCCTTAGTAGTAGCCTGACCAAATCCAAGCATATTCTGGTCGGCTTTTGCAATTAATGCTCTGACATTGGAAGCGCCTATGTCTAAACCGCAAATTATATCTCTAGTCATATAAATAATTGTTATCTAGGCCCTACAATTGGGTCCTCAAAACGTAAATCAATATATTTTACTCTTTCTATATCCTGACCTAGCTGTTCCAGCACTGTAGCGAGCACATCCAGCCTTTTATTGAACTCACCCTCTCCTATCTTTATTTCAACCTTTTCAGCATCCTTAGCTGAAAGAAAAAAAGATATATTACGGTTGTCAGTTATATCTATTGTTTTTATCTGGTATCTTGAAAGTTTTCTATTCATTGACAGCGCGCCTATAAGAAATAAGGCCTTGTTAATTTTCTCTTTTTGGGCCACGCTGTTCCTGGAAAAGCCAGCTACACTGATACCTGAAATAATAGGGATATTCCCTTCCGCAGAATTATTTGTATAAGGAAGAAAAACGCCGTCTTTATCTATAAAATACGGCTTGTCGCCATAAACCTGAGCTACAGCCAGTCTTTGCCTTGCCTGAACAATTAATCTATTCGGCAATTCCCTTCTAACAACTATATCTCTTAATTCAGGATGGCTAGCCTCTATTTTTTCTTTAAAATTCTTCAGGTCCACTAGAAATATATTAGCGCCTAAAACATCCTTGTCATTAATATTGCTGAAGTTCGTCCTGTGTAATACATTTTTCTGGTCATAAAATCTGACATCCAGGCCTTTTACATTGAACAAATCAGAATCCACAAACATATATTGAAACGTCACAATGCCTACGCCAACGCCTGCCACGAGAATCGTCCAGAAAATAAATTTAAAGATGCCTTTAAAATTACGCCTAGGCCTGCTAGATTGAGCTTCTTTCTTCTTTTTGCGCGAACGAACCTTTTGTCTTTTTATTTTTACCATGATGCTGACTCTAAAATTTTAAGGCAGAGGTCTTCGAATTCCATGCCAATGGCTCTGGCAGCCTTTGGAAGAAGACTTGTTTCTGTAAGGCCGGGTATAGTATTTACCTCCAATACCACAGGCCCTTTCTTTTTATTCAATATAATATCTACGCGCGAAAACGACCGCGCCGAAAGAACTTTATGAGCCCCAAGGCCTATATCCTGGCACTTTTCATAAATGGATTTTTCTATTTTAGCAGGCACAATATATTCGGTCAGACCGTTTTGGTATTTTGCAGTAAAATCAAAAAAATTTCTTTTTGGCAAAATCTCTACGATAGGCAAGGCTATGTCTTCTATTATGCCGACTGTAATTTCCCTGCCAGGGATATATTCTTCAATTATCAATCTATTATCGTATTTAAATGCATCGTCAATCGCGGCCTTCAGGTCTTCTCTGTTACTGACTATATTCAGGCCTATGCTGGAGCCGCCGTTGGAAGGCTTAACAACAAGGCTGGATCCTAAATTTTTAAAATACACATTTATATCGCAGCCTTTGTTGAAATTGTCCTTGGCTAGAATTTCATGCCTGGCAACTGGTATATTTTTTGATTTAAACATTTCTTTTGCTGTAATTTTATTCATTGCGGCTCTGGATGCAGAAGATGAGCTTCCAGTATAAGCTATCTTCATTTTTTCAAGAAGCCCCTGCAATGTGCCATCTTCTCCAAATTCTCCGTGAAGCGCAACAAATGCCACGTCTATTTTCAGCAAAGCAAGCTTTTTAGCTACAGATTCTTTATAACCGTTTGTATTGGGCCCTGGCATAAGTTCTACAGGAACATAGTCTATCCGCTTTGCCTCAAGCGCCTTGCAGACTGCCTTGCCTGATTTTATTGAAATCTCCCTCTCAGAAGAAGGCCCGCCCATTAATACACCGACGCGCTTTGTCTTCATATTATCTTTAATTCTAGTTCTAAATCTATGTCGAATTTTTGCTTAACACTTGCTCTGGCTAAATCTATCAGCCCCAAGACATCATTTGCTGTTGCTTTGCCAAGGTTCACTATAATATTTGCGTGAACTTCAGAAATCTCTGCGCCGCCTATTCTTTCGCCTTTCAAGCCGCAGGATTCTATCAGCATTCCCGCTGACTTATCAGGACTGGGATTTTTAAATATACTGCCTGCGTTAGGAAAACCTATTTTAGTAAGCCAATTTCGTTTTTTATTAAATGCGCTTATTCTATCCTGGATATTAACTTTATTGTCTTTTTCGAGCTTTAGCCTGGCGCCTAAAATAATTTTTTCGTCCAGGCCTGAAGAGCGGTATTTAAAATCTATATCTTTTTTATCCAGGGTTTTAATTTCCCTATCTTTTAAATCTAAAATTTCCACGTCTAGTATTATATCTTTTATCTCAATAAATTCAGCCGGGCATTCCAGGTTTCTAACGCCTGCGTTCATAAAAATAGCGCCGCAGAGATTTCCTGGTAACCCTGCTAGAAATTCGCAGCCTGCCAGGCCATTATCAAAAGCATATTTTACTAATTTTGCCAGATTGAGCCCTGCGCCTGCTTTTATTATGACTTCTCTTTCTATTTCTATTTTTTCAAAACCTTTGGCCAGGTGTATTATTGCTCCGTTAAAGCCTTCATCTTTAACTAACAGGTTTGTGCCCTTGCCTACTATGATAAATTTTTTATTTTTAGCCTCTATAAAATTAATCGCTTCTAAAATGCCCTCTGGATTTTCAGGCTCTATCCAGCAACAAGCAGGGCCCCCAATCTTAAAACTTGTATGCCGGGATAACGGTTCATCATATCTTATCATGTACATTGGCATTAATTTCTTCCAGGGTCTTGGCAATCTTAAAAGGTAATTCCCCTATATCGCCCGCCCCTAATAAAAATATTGCGTCGCCCGGTTTTACCACATCTATCAAATGTTTTATTATATCACCTTTTGAAATAAAATGCGCATCTTTATGGCCGCATTTTATGGCGCTGTCGCATACATCTCTCCCGCTCACACCTTCAATAGGCTTCTCATCCGCGGAATATATGTCAGTCACCACCAAGTGGTCCACCATGTCAAAGCATTTGCCAAACTGATCTTTCAGATCCTTGGTCCTGGAAAACCTGTGCGGCTGAAAAACAGCGACCAAGCGCCTGCCTGAGTCCTCCATTGACTTGAGGGTAGCCTTTATCTCCGTAGGATGATGGGCGTAATCGTCTATAATAAGGATATCGGAACCCAGCTGGGTTATCCTGAACCGCCTGTCAGCGCCTTTAAATTCCAAGATTATATCTTTTATAATATTAAAATTCAAGCCCAGCTCCATTGCCACTCCTATGGCAGCCAAGCTGTTTACCACATTGTGCACCCCTGGTATTGAAAGCTTTATCCTGCCCAGTTTCGCGCCTTTATATCTTAAGTCAAATTCAGAACCGCTTAAGTTCATTAATTTTATATTTTCCGCCTTTATGTCCGCGTAATCAGAGACCCCGTATTTTAAAATCCTTTTTTCTGACTGGCGCGCTATATTTTTCAAATATTCGTCTTCAGCGCATATAAAAGCGCAGCCTTCGTCCTTTGTATTGCTGATAAACTGTTTATAGGCGCTCAGGACATTCTCCATTGTGCCGTAATAATCCATATGTTCCCTGTCTATATTGGTGCTGACAGAATATAACGGATTAAGCAATACAAAAGAGCCGTCTGACTCGTCGGCTTCTGTAACCATGATATCGCTTTGGCCATACCTTGCGTTGCCTTTCAAAAAATGCACGTCAGCTCCTATAAACACCGTGGGATCAAGGCCAGCTTTAATTAATAAGAGAGAAAGAAGCGATGTTGTGGTAGTCTTGCCGTGCGCGCCTGAAATAGCTATGGCCTTTTTATCCTGCATCAGCATTGCCAGCGCTTCCATGCGTTTCAGTATGGACAGGTTCTTGAGTTTAGCGGCCATGTATTCCGGATTAGTATCTTTTATGCACGAAGAATATATGATAAAATCAGCGCCATCTATATTTTCCGCGCGATGGCCTATTTTAATATTTACGCCCATCTTTTCAAGCCTGTCAGTGGACATTGAATTCCTCAAATCAGATCCCTGTACCGAATAACCGTAACAATGAAATACTTCTGCGAGACCGCTCATGCCTATGCCGCCTATTCCTATAAAATGCACAGTCTTCCCTTTTATCATCTATAAAGCTCCTTTATTAAAATTTTACACGTGTCTGGTTTGTCAATGCGCTTTGCCCTGCTTGACATGGCTCTCAAAATATTTCTATCCATTAATTTCAATATGGCGTCCCGCATGGCGTAAGGAGTCAAATTTTTCTCCTCCAGCAATATGCCGGAACCTATTTTTTCAAGGACCATTGCGTTAAGTTTTTGATGGCCGCCCGCGTATGGATAAGGCACCAGTATCGCCGGTATCTCAAGCGTCAATAATTCAGATATCGTCATAGCGCCTGCCCTCGAGATTACAAAATCGCATTCATTATAAAGCCTCGCCATATGTTCTGTAAAGGAAAATACCCTGTTTTTTATTCCTATTTTCTCGTAAGATTTTTCCACCTCTTCCAAATCGTTTTTCCCTGCAATATGAATAAAATTCAGCATACCTCTATTGTCTTTTTCTATAAGGTTTACTGCCTCTGGCACTATAGTGTTCAATTTATGAGCGCCCTGACTGCCGCCTATTATAAGCACGTTAAAAGAATCCGCAGCCTTTGCCCTGTTATCCCTTTTAAGCCCCTCTCTTAGCGGATTTCCCGAGAAAATAATCTTTGATTCAAAGCTTTTCAAATAGCTTTTTGCATCTAGAAAACCTACGGCAATTTTATTTACAAATCTAGCCAGAATCCTGTTTGCTTTGCCAGGGCATACATTCTGCTCGTGTATAATTGTCCTTACGCCTGAAAGACTTGCAAGTAAAACTATGGGGCCTGAAATATATCCTCCAAAACCCACCACAGTATCAGGCTTGAATTTCAAAAGTAAGTACAGAGATTCTATTGTTCCTATAAAAAGTCTTGCTAAAAAATTCAATACGCTAAAGATATTTTTAGATTGAAGCGATGTTATTGGCAAAGTTGTAAAATCTATGCCTTTCCCAGAGATAATTTCTCTATCCTGTTTCCTGGAAGATATTACAAATAAAACCTGCCCGATATTTCTTATTTTTATATCCCTGGCCAAAACCAGAGCCGGCAATATATGCCCGCCTGTCCCACCTGCAACTATTAATATCTTCATATATTAAATATCCCTAAAGCTACATTTCTGTCATTGTCAAAAATGTAACCTTATTAGTTAGGAGTTAGAAATGTTGATTAGCATGGCAACGGCAATGATGTTAAAAATCAACGCTGTGCCGCCATAGCTAATAAAAGGCAAAGGCAGCCCCTTTGTGGGTATTGCTCCTGTTGAAACAGCTATATTTATGACTGCCTTCAAGCCAATGCTAGTGATTATGCCTAGGCTGAGAAACCTGCCGAATAAATCCTTTGCCTTTATTGAAATTTGTATACCAAGCCACACAAATGCCACGAATAATGCTACGACCGACAAGGTTCCTATAAGCCCTGCTTCTTCTCCTATTATTGAAAATATAAAATCTGTATGCGCCTGAGGCAGATAAAAAAGTTTTTGTTTTGAACAACCCAGGCCAAGTCCAAGAATGCCACCTGAACCAAGCGCAAGAAATGACTGTATTATCTGAAAACCAGCTCCTTGAGTATCGCTCCAAGGGTCAAGATAACTCGTGATACGCCGCAGCCTGTATGCGACTTTAAATATCAGAAAATAAAAAATTGGGATTATCGGAATTAAAAAAGGCAAAAAATACGCCATATTGACTCCTGAAACAAACATCATAATAAGGCCTACTATAAGGATACAAACAGAACTCCCTAAATCAGGCTGCAAAAGTATCAATAAAACTGAAAAACCAAGTATCATTAAAGATGGCATAAAACCCTGCATAAAACTTCTTATTACAGGCTGTTTTCTGTCCAGAATATCTGCTATGTAGACTATAAGGAAAAACCCAGCGAATTCTGAAGGCTGAAACCCTATAAAACCAAGTTTTACCCACCTCTTTGCGCCGCCTGCTTCACGGCCTATGCCAGGAAGAAGCGCCAATATAAGCCCTATTATTGAAATTGCAAGAAATGCTTTAGCGTATTTCTTTAAATTTTTATAATCCTTCTTTAAGAAAAATCCTGCGAGTAAAAGGCCTACGGTAAAATGTATTAAATGCCTTTTTAAATAATAGGCGCTGTCATTATACTGCTCGTACGCATAACAGCTAGAGGCAGAGTATATCATTACTATCCCTATGCATAAAAGTATTGTGGCTACTATTAAAAGATGCTGGCTGTCTCTATTTAGATTTTCTAATTTCATTTACAAGTTCCTTAAAAATTTTGCCGCGCTCTTCGTAACTTTTGAACATATCAAAGCTGGAGCACCCGGGAGAAAGTAAAACCCTGCCTCCTTTTTTAGCCCTTTTAAATCCTTTAGATACAGCCTGACTGAAAGAGTTTGCTTCAAATATAGGTTTTACTCCGCCTAAGCCGTTTTTAATCTGAAGTCTGGCCTCGCCTATTGAAATTATATAATCCACCTTTTTTTCGACTAGAGGCTTTAATAAACCGAAATCGCCTCCTTTATATCTTCCGCCCATGATAAGGATAATATTTTTTTCCAGAGACTCTAGCGCCCATCCCACGCTTGAAACAGTCGTAGCCTTTGAATCATTTATAAAATCAACGCCGTTTACATTGGCAACATGCTCCAATCTGTGTTCTATGCCTTTAAAATTCCTAATCACTTCCAACATTTTATTTTCATCCACGCCCATAACAGAAGCTGCTGACATCGCTGCCAGAAAATCCTCATTCAATATGCCATGCCTTTGACTGAAATTTTTATACCCATTAAAAAAAATAACTCTCGGCCCTTTTACTGCGGCCGCAATTTCCCTTAAATATTCGTCATTTTTATTCAGGAAAAGTACATCTTTTGTATCCTGATTTAGAAAAATTCTGCATTTGGCAGAGATATACTCATGCATATCCTTGTGCCTGTCCAGATGATTGTCAGAGATATTTAATATTATACTTACCTTTGGTTTGAATTTATCGATAAGTTCCAGCTGGAAAGAGCTCACTTCCAGAACCACTATAGAATCTTTTTTTATCCGATTTATCTCTCCGGAGAAAGGGTTGCCGATATTGCCGCATATGATTGCGTCAAGCCCGGAGCTTCTAAGCATCTGGCCTATAAGGGTTGTAGTGGTGGTTTTGCCGCTAGTGCCTGTTACAGCAATTATAGGCGTAGACGCGGGGCACATTGTATAGGCTAATTCCAATTCGGTTATTACAGGAATTTTCTTCGCTTCAGCTAATTTAATGGGCAGGCTATCGGCCCGAACCCCAGGGCTTACTACCATGTAGTCTGATTTTTTTATAAATTTATCTGAATGAGCGCCCAGTTCTATGTTTCCCGGCTTAATTACGCCTTCCTTAATCAATAAATCTCTGGATTTTTTTGCAGCTTCGTCATTTTTAAGCTCTGTGATAAAAACAGTGTTTTTGCGGCTTGCAAGAAGCCGAGCTGCCTCAATCCCGCTCTTTGCCAAACCAACTACTATAACCTTTGCCATCCTGCCTTTCCCTTTTAATCTCAAACAACTTTACAATCTAACATTGTTAAAATGTAAAGTTGTTGTACATTAGCGGAGTTTTAACGTAGAAAAACTGAGTAAAACTAGTATTATTGCGATTATCCAGAATCTTATTGTGACCTTTGACTCAGGCCAGCCGCACATTTCAAAATGATGATGTATAGGCGCTATTTTAAATATCCTTTTACCTGTAGTTCTGAAAGAAATTATTTGCAGCAGCACCGATAATGCCTCTACTACAAATATCCCGCCTACTAAAAATAACAGCATTTCCTTTTTTATAAAAACAGCTACTGTGCCTATTGCGCCTCCGAGCGCCAGAGCGCCTGTATCGCCCATAAATATCGTCGCAGGGTATGAGTTATACCATAAAAATCCAAGGCCAGCGCCTATTATTGATGCACAAAAAACAGTCAGTTCCGCTGCTTCAGGAAGATAATAGATACCGAGATATTCTGCGAACTTCACATGGCCTGTTACATAACTCATGCCTGTATAAGTAACTGCTGTCATTATTATTGTTCCTATTGCAAGGCCGTCCAGGCCGTCTGTAATATTCACGGCATTTGAGCATGCGGTAATCACAAGTATTACAAAAGGTATATAAAAAATGCCGAGATCTATTACAATATTTTTGAAAAATGGAAATTCAAGCGCCCTGGTATTGTCAGGATTCCAATATAAAAACAACGCTACCAGAAGCCCTATGAGAGCCTGAAAAAAAAGTTTTGTCCTTTTGTTAAGGCCTCTTTTGCCTGATTTTGTTTTTTTGTATAATAACTTTCTGTAGTCGTCTATAAAGCCTAAAACGCCCATATAAAGCGTAACGAAAAGCGCAAGAAGCAAATAAGGATTGTTCAATTCAGCCCATAGCAAAGTAGACGCAAATATTCCTATTAAAATCAATATGCCGCCCATCGTAGGCGTGCCCTGCTTATTCTTATGCTTTTCGTAGAGGTTAGGGCATTCCTCGCGCCTTACGTTTTCGCCTATCTTTAGAGCCGCCAGTTTCCTTATTATAGGCGGCGCAAAAATAACTATTATTAAAAATGCGGTAATACTGGCAAACGCTGCCCTGAAAGTGATATACTTAAAAACATTAAAGATTGTAAAATATTCTCTGAGCGGATAAAGCAAATAGTATAACATTTAATATTTTCCCTTTCTAGGCTAAACAACTTTACATTTTGACATTGTTGAAATGTCAAGTTGTTTTGAATTGAGCTTCGAGATCGCCTACGATTTCTTCCATTTTCATTGCGCGGGAGCCTTTTACGAGAATCGTATCGCCTTTTTTGATCAGGGTGGCGACTTTTTCCCTAGCCTCTTTCATAACTGCGCAGAGTTTTATTTTCCTATTGCTCATGCCTGCTTCCTGCGCGCCTTTTCCGACATGCTCTGCAAGTTTTCCAACAGCTACTATAAGGTCTATCCCTGATTCTGCCGCCTGTTTACCAACCAGATGATGGAACCTGCCTGAAAATGTGCCGAGTTCAAGCATGTCGCCTGCTATGAGTATTTTTCTACCCTCTGTGGTCATATCCCTCAATGTCTCTATTGCCTGTTTCATTGACTGAGGATTGGCGTTATAGGTGTCGTTTATTATTTTTATATCTCCGAATCTCTTGACCTCCATCCTCATATTAGGCACTCTGAATTCCTTTAAAGCGTCTTTTATCTCATCTATAGATATGCCAAAATCCCAGGCACAGGCTATAGCGCTAAGAGCGTTGTAAACATTATGCCTGCCAAGCACGCCGAGCGATATGTCCCATTTTCCATTTAGCCTGAAATTTACACCATCAGGCTCCAGGTTTATTTTATCAGCATAAAAATCAGCCTCTTTATCAAAGCCGAACCAGATGGTCTTAAAATTTGTTTTTATTTTTTTAAGGTATTCGTCATCGGCATTTAAAATAAGTTTTGCATCCTTATCCATATGTTCTAGTATTTCCACTTTTGCCTTAAGGACTGTGTCTACGTCTTCTAAGTACTCCAGGTGCGAAGGCCCTATATTTGTAATAATAGCTATTGTGGGCTTGGCTATTTCTGAAAGCCATCTTATCTCGCCCAAATGATTCGTGCCCATCTCTAGAACCGCTATATTGTGCTCGCTATTTAAGCGCATCAAAGTAAGCGGCACGCCTATATTATTATTCTCTGTGCCGAAATTTTTCAAGGTATTAAATTTTTTGCTCAGTATGGCTGCTGTCATTTCTTTGGTGGTGGTTTTGCCATTTGAGCCAGTAATGCCTATTATAGGTATAGTGAATCTAGACCTGTGGAAATTTCCAATATTCCCAAGCGCCTTTACGCTGTCATTGACCAAAATAAAGGAAACATCCGGCAATTTAAAATTTGCGTTTGTAATGCCTCCTTCCTGGACCAAGACGCCTCCAGCGCCTTTGGAAACAGCATCCAGGATAAAACTATGGCCGTCAAACCTATCGCCTTTTATAGCCAGGAAAAGTTCGCCTTTTTTTATCTTGCGCGTATCAGTGGATACGCCTGTCAGTATTTCTTCCATATTCCCTGACAAAAGCTTTCCTTTTACTGCAGTTAAGATATCTCTGACTGTAAACATAGCCCTGCCTCCTTTAAAATCCTTTTTACAACCTCCCTGTCGTCAAAAGGAATTGTAGTGTCCTTGAATATCTGGTATGTCTCATGGCCTTTGCCGGCAACTAACACTATATCGCCTTCATGGGCCTCAACCAAGGCTTTTCTAATAGCGTTAAATCTGTCCGGCTCGATTGCATAATTATCTTTTTGAGGGCCTATGCCCTTAATAATCTCGTTTATTATATCTATTGGCTCTTCTGTCCTGGGGTTATCGCTTGTAATAAAAACAATGTCTGAAAGTTCTGTTGAAATTTTTCCCATGGCCGGCCTTTTAGCCCTGTCGCGGTTACCGCCGCAGCCGAATACTGAAATAAGCCTATGCGGTTTTAATTCCCGCAGGGATTTAAGCACATTAGTAAGCCCGTCTTCTGTATGAGCGTAATCAACGTAAACTGAAAAATTTTGGCCGCAGCCAATGCTTTCGAGCCTTCCAGGAAGGCCTTTTAGCGCCTCAATGCCAATTTTAATATCTTTCAAATCCATTCCAATAGCAAGGCCGGCGCCAATACTAGCGAGGATATTATAAATATTATGGCGGCCGATTAAACTTGATTTAATTTCAATAGACGTGAAGCTTCGCTTCGCTGCTCCAAGCTGAAATTTCAGCCCATCACAGGAAAGTTGAATATTCTTGGCTGTAATATCCGCTTCGCGGTCAATGCTGTACGTAATTATACCTGCCTTGCCTTCGGATTTAACCTTCTGTATAATTTTTTCTGAAGCAGGGTCGTCTATGTTTACTATTGCAAAGCCGCCTTTTTTTATTTTCTCGAATAATTTAAGCTTTGCGTTCAAATAATCATCCATATTTTTGTGAAAATCCAGATGTTCCCTGGTAAGATTTGTAAATATAGCCGCGTCAAATTGCAATGTCTCCACCCTTCTCTGTTCCAAAGAATGCGAGGAAATTTCCATTATGCAATAATTTAACTTTTCTTTTTGCATGTTTGATAAAAGAGAATAAAGCTCTAATGCCCCTGGCGTAGTATTTACGCTAGGGATGGAGCGCTGGCCAAATCTATAATTCACAGTGCCTATTACCCCCACGCCCTCATTCCTGGACTTAAGCATGCTTTCCATGAGATATGTAATCGTGGTTTTGCCATTAGTGCCGGTAACGCCTATAAGGCTCATTTTATTAGAAATATCTCCAAAATAAGCCTGAGAGGCCTGGGCGAGGCCGTATCTGGCGTCTTTCACATATATAAAGGTATTGCCTCTTTTAAATATACCTGCGCTACCATCATCTAGTAAAATCGCATTAGCGCCTCTATCTATTGCCTCATCAATGAAGTCCGCGCCATTTACCTTCGACCCTTTTAATGCAATAAACATATAGCCATGCTTAACTGCCTTTGAATCGCAGGCAATGCCTGTTATTTCAAAGTTCGTCTTGCCGTCTACTCTAACTATCCCATCTAATTTTTTAATAATATTCTTTAATTTCATTAGCGCTCCCTGTCCATCTTCTCCAATGTTACAAAGTTGACACTTCTGACATTGTCAAAAGTGTCAACTTACTGGCTTTTTCTTCTTTTTTTCTGCCACTTCTTTTTCTTTTGGCCAGATTTTGTAGTAGCTCATAAGCTCTGCGGCTACTTTTTTAAATACAGGCGTACAAACTACTCCTCCATAGTAAAACGGCCTCGGCTCGTCCATTATTACAACTATAACAAACTTTGGATTATCAGATGGCACAAAGCCTATAAATGAGGCTGTAAATTTGCTGTGCGAATAAACGCCGTTAGGCTCTACTTTCTGGGCTGTGCCTGTTTTGCCTGCAGGAAAATATCCTTCAACCTCTGCAAGCTCTGCTGTGCCGCTATCGACAACGCTTCTTAATATAGTTCTCATTTCTCTGGCAGTTTCTTCTGAAATCACCCTCTGGGGTTTCTTTAGCTCAAATTTCTGTATAACATTGCCTGTAGAGTCCTGTATCATATCAACAATCCTGGGCTTTACGAGATTGCCGCCGTTTGCAAGGGCTGACATTGCGCAGGCAAGCTGAAGAGCTGTTACAGTCACTTCCTGGCCCATTGAAATACTGCAAAGAGAAAGTTTTGACCAGGTATTAGGGTGAGTAGTAATACCATTTACTTCACCTGGAAGCTCGATGCCTGTCTTTTCTCCAAATCCAAACTTCTTTATATATTTATACAGTCTGTCTTTCCCGAGCCGCTGGGCTGCTTTCATTGTGCCAATATTCGAAGAATATTTGATCACATCTCTAAATTCAAGCCAGCCATGAGGCTTATGGTCGTGATATGTATGGCCGTACCATCTATACTCGCCATTCTCGCAGAAAAACTTGTCGCTGGGCTTCACTACCTTTTCCTCCAGGAGGCTAGAGGCTGGTACTATTTTAAAACTTGAACCAGGCTCAAAAAAATCGCATATAGCTCTATTTCTTCTAAAGTCAGGAGGCGCGGCCTTTGCATTATTTGGGTCAAAATTAGGCCTATTGCTAAGCGCAAGGACATTTCCTGTGAAAGGGTCCATTACAATGATACACGCGCCCTTGGCGTGATATTTTTTAAAACCATTTTCCAGTTCGCGTTCTGCAAATGACTGGATTAAACTGTCTATGGTGAGCACGAGATTGTCGCCGTCAATCGGCTGTATTTCCTTATATTCATACCCAGGGACTTCGCGCTGTTTGGCATCTCTTATCGTATATCTATAGCCCGTAACGCCTTTTAAATATTTATCGAATTTCAGTTCCAGGCCTTCAAGGCCATTATTATCCATGTCTGTAAAACCAAGGATATGGCTTGCGATTACACCATTAGGATAAGCCCTCTGGGGCTCTTTGATAAAATCTATACCTTTAATATTAAGGGCCCGGACAATTCTGGCAGTATCAGGGGAAACTTTGCGGCCCAACCACACAAAACCTTTTTCCTGGTTAAGCTTCTTATATATTTCATCTCGGCTTAAACCAAGAACAGACGCAAGTTTCTGGCTGGCTATGCCTTTATCTTTCATCTTGAAAGGTTCGGCAAATATTGAAATCAGATTTATGTTTATAGCAAGTTCTTTCAGGTTACGGTCGTAAATTACGCCGCGCTTAGGGAGAAGCGGCACTACAAGCCTATATTGATTTGAAGCAATATTTGACAGGGATTTTGCTGCGCCTAACTGGACGAAGACGAGCCTGACACATAGGAGCGCGAACGCTATGATTAAAGTATATAGAACTTTCCTTATGCGAGAAGGAGTTCCTTTGTACACAATTCTTACCTATTTTTTATCGGCCGCTCACGAACATATTGGCTAAAGGGTCTTTTTTTGCTAAATTTTTATAATTTAAAACAAGCTTTTTGGGGGAATGATCAATCTTTACCACCTGCCATTTGGAAGGCATGGATAACTCTACTTCCTTGGCTAAGAGTCTTCTCTCAAGAGCAACAGGTGACCTCAAATTTAAAACATTATATACTAGAATTTTGTTGTGGTCAACCAACTTTGTATACACATCATTATTTTGTTTTACTTTCAGGCCCATTTGATATATCAAGGCCTGTTGATTCACATACATAACTGCTACAAAAGTCACCATCAAGATAGTTGCGAGAACTTTAGGGCAGTAATTGTTAGGGTTTTTATCCATTTTTTACAACCTCTCTCCGACTCGAAGCTTGGCGCTTCTGGAACGCGGATTTGCCATCACTTCGTTTTCATCCGTCACAATAGGTTTTTTGGTAAGAATATTAAAAAGGCCTTCGGCTTTAAACTTTTTGAAAGTATGCTTTGCGATTCTATCTTCTAAAGAATGAAATGATATAACGCAAGCCCTGGCGCCTTTTTCAAGGGCCTCTGGTAATTCCCTCAAGGCCTCGCTTATTGAGTTTAATTCGTCGTTAACCTTTATGCGAAGGGCTTGGAACGTCCTGGTAGCAGGATGAATCTTGTATTTATTATGGCTATAAGGAAGACTGCGTAAAATTACTTCAGTTAACTCAGCTGTTGTAGAAATTTCTTTTTTCCTTCTCTCTTCAACAATACGCCTGGCTATTCTTCCATGAAATCTCTCTTCTCCTAAGTCTTTTATAATAATAGAGAGCTCCCTTTCGCTCAGACCATTCACCAGGTCCTTTGCAGTAAGGCGCTGACTGCGGTCCATGCGCATATCTAAAGGACCATCATTTTTTATGCTGAATCCTCTTTGCCATGCCTCCATTTGGATACTAGATATGCCCAAATCAAATATAATTCCATTGGCTTTTCTGACTCCTATGTCTTTAAGTATTTCTTTTAGATACTTAAAATTTTTGTTTATCAATTTGAATGACCCCTCGAAAGGCCTCAGCCTTTCAGATGCCAGTCTCAATGTTTCTTCATCCCTATCAATCCCTATCAGCATGCCGCCAGGTGTGATTCTATGAAGGATTTGCTCGCTATGCCCTGCGCCGCCTATCGTGGCGTCCACTATTATCTGGCCCGGCGCAGGATTTAAAAAACTGATTACCTCTTTGATCAATACCGGATTATGCGAATAGCTTTTTTCCATTATTGCTTTTCAGTATCTTATAAATCTCCTCGCTAGCCGCAAGGCGCCTTGGGTCAATATTTAAAGACCGGGTCCTGCGTATGCACTCAACAGGGATATCAAAAAAATTTGTTTCACAAGCTTTACATTTTACAATTACTTTAGAATTATGATTGCGTAACATAAAACCTCCTTTACTATTCCTCAATTAGTTTCTCGGCTACATCTTCGAATGTATCTTTGGACTTGGAATAATATTCTTCCCAAAGTTCATGGCTCCATATTTCGATACGGTTTGATACGCCGATAATATACACCTCCTTTTTTATTTCTGCGTAATCTTTCAAGTACGACGGAATAAGTATCCTGCCCTGTTTATCAGGAACCATTTCCGAGGCGCCTGAAAAATAAAGCCTATTGAATTTTCTGGATTCTCGTTTCGTAAATGACATTGATTTAAATTTCTGCTCCTGGACCTTCCATTCATCCTCAGCAAACATAAAAAGGCATTTATCCAAGCCGCGGGTAATAAAAAAGCGCTCGACATAATGCTCCTTGAGCGCTTCCCTGAATTTAGCAGGAATAATAATGCGTTGTTTTCTGTCCAGCGTATGCTTGAATTCTCCGTAAAACATATGTTACTCCACTTTACTCCACTTTGCGCCACTATGTAATCAAAGTTTACCCTAATAGGGTTTTTATGTCAAGCGAAAATTTTATTTTTTTCGGGAAAACACTACATAGTGGGCTTTATATAACTAATAGACGCTAAATATAGTGCGACGCATATGCAATAACACAGCAACTTTACACAACCGACAATGTCACTTGTGTAAAGTTGTTTAGAGGGCGCGTAGAATGTCTTGTTGGATTTGGCGCTTGAGGGCTTTGAGGGATTTGAATTTTTTTTCATTTCTTATCTTTTGTCTAAATATAACTTCCATATCCCTGCCATAGATATCTTTATTAAAATCAAATATATGCGCTTCTATTATCTTGTGAGTACTTATATTTAATATGCCGCGATGGAGTTTCCCATCCAGCGCTATATCAACGCTATAAACGCCGCTCGGAGGAATGGCTTCATGGTGCGGGTCAATATTCGCTGTAGGAAAACCTATTTTTCTGCCGAGCCTTTTACCTTTTACAACAGTGCCTAAAATTGTTACTGGACGGCCTAATAATTTTGAAGCGAGCTTCAGCTCCCCGTTTTCAATCGCTTTTCTGATTCTTGTGCTGGAGACATAGTCTCCTCCTATCTTTAGAGGCGGAATGCTGTATAATTTAAAATTGTAAAGTTTACTTAATCTTTTTAATAACCTCACATCGCCTTTTTCTTTGAAGCCGAATAAAAAATTCTCGCCTGTTACAAGCACTTTGAGATTCAATTTATCTATCAGGATATTTTTTATGAAATTTTCCGGGCTGAGCTTTGAAAAGCTTTTTGTAAACCTCTCGACAAAAAAATAATCTACACCCATTTTTTTTATTAATCTAACTCTATGTTCCAGAGACATTAAAAGCGGGATTTCGGCGCTAGATTTAAGGACGTTTACAGGATGCGGATTAAATGTAATGACTACGCTTTTGAGGCGCGATCTTTTTGCCTCTTCTAAGACCTTTTTCAAAATCACCTGATGGCCTTTATGGACGCCGTCAAATATGCCTATCGTAACTGCTGTAGGATATGATATCTTTTTCATTTACATCATCCAGACTCTTTGAATCTTTTAATAAAAAGTCTCCTGAAGCGCTTCTTACCAGGCTTGACATGTGACTGGGAACTCCCAGCGATTTACCAATATCTTCGCATAAGGTTCTCACGTAAGTGCCTTTGGAACATCTGACCTTAAAGGTCATTTCTGGAAAATTAAAATCAAGTATTTCAATATCGCTGATTTTTATTTTGCGCGGGGCTCTTTCTACTGTCTTGCCAGACCTTGCAAGCTGATAAAGTTTTTTGCCTTTATATTTTATTGCGGATACCATTGGAGGAATCTGCTCTGTCTCTCCTTTAAAATTATCAAGCGCTTTTTTTATAGCCTCTATATCCAGACTCTCGATATTTGTTTCTTCAATAACTTTGCCTTGGCTATCCTGCGTATCGGTCTTTTTCCCGAAAAAGACCTTTGCGACATAAACTTTGTCATTGCTCGTGAATGTATTTGATAATTTCGTAGCTTTTCCTAAAAGCATCACAAGGACTCCTGTTGCCATTGGGTCTAAGGTGCCTGCATGGCCAACGCGTTTTATATTGAATTTCCGCCTGATAAAATCTACCACGTCGTGGGAAGTAATGCCTGAAGGTTTATTGACTATCAAAATTCCATCCAGATGCATAGTCACCTTTGAATTTACACGGTTTATTATTTGAACATTTCTTTTGCTTTTTCCAGGACTTTTTTCTCCACATCTTCGATTTTACCGAATACAGTGCAGCCGCTTGCAGTAGGATGGCCTCCGCCGCCAAATAACCCTGCAAGCTTATTTACATCCACCTTGCCTTTAGAGCGGAAACTTACCTTTACCCTGTCCTCAGTGCCTGTTTCCCTGAATAGAATCGCTATCTCTACTCCGTCTATCGAGCGGGCAAAGTTTATGATACCTTCTGTGCCTTCCAGAGACGCCTTTGTCTTTTTTAACATCTCTTTTGTAACCCAGAGCCACGCGATTTTTCCGTCCTCTGTAAGCTTCATTGTCTGGAGCGATTCGCCGAGAAGATTTGTATCCTGCACACTGCTTGTTTCGTAAATCTTAGTATGCATCTCATACGGCTTCACG
>Ga0209211_10002263_pt1 | contig 33643 bp, 26 predicted proteins | sample RifGroA2_FD_183992 | JGI IMG/M metagenome (GOLD analysis project Ga0209211, IMG submission 183992) | Groundwater microbial communities from Rifle, Colorado, USA - Groundwater A2 (SPAdes) (version 2) | ecosystem: Environmental > Aquatic > Deep subsurface > Groundwater | place: Rifle, Colorado... | reverse complement strand
GCCACGTTTTCAAAAAATAAACATCGTAAAACCGCGCGCCGCATTGCCAAACTTCTTGGATGCCGCTTTATTATGATAGAAACAATGTGTTCCGTGGCCGTGATACACTCCCGCCTAAATAAAAGAACGCACCACAGCCTAAGCGATGCGCGTTTTCCGCAATATCTTGCCATGCGGCAGAGTTTTGAAAAAATTAGCGAGCCGCATTATGTTATTAATACTTCCGGGGGTCAAAGAGTTGTTTTGAAAAAAACCGCCGCTTTGGTGCGACAGTTTATATAGATAAACGGAGTTTCAGAAGTTATTTTCTTCCAATTTCCGGCGGTGGCGGAATATCGCCCACTTGACGCAATACGTGGAGGGGACGGGCGAATACATACTGATTTTGCGGATTGCGGTAGTACCTTTTTAGAGGCGGCACCACATCATACACCTTAACATCCGCCCAGGAAACAGGATATGCGGGAAATGGATATTTTACCGAATCCGTATTGCTGATTAAAATACAACGCACGGTTGTATTGTCTTCTAAAGCATTCCATATCCGATGCTCTCCGTCCTCCAAAAGCGCCGCCCGCACACGCAGCTCGGAAACGTCATTTTGCCGTCGCGACGGAATAGATATGAATTCCTCATGGATCTCAACCACGGGCGGCGCCATGCCCCAAAGCTCTCCGCCATCCACACGATAATGAATCACCTCATCAAGGTGCAGTGTGTTTATCCCAAACGCACGCAATTCATGACGAAGTTCCCGCTGAAATTCCAAATTCTTCCGCAAAACATAAAAAGCGGAGGGGTTTATTTCTTGTGGAAGGAAATCGGCCAGCCGCATGGTGGCACTTCGAAAGTAATAATTTTTTTTTGCGCCGGTATATAAAAGAACAGAATTGCGAAGACGCGCCAACGCACATTCAATTGACTCTTTTTGTTCTATCACGACTTTCATTTAAAATTCCCGCCCAAAGAACTATACTATAAATAATTCTGCCACGATCCTTGGCGGACGACAACTATACAAATCTTTATAAGTGTGGCAAAATAGAGACCCACGGGCAAGCCCGTGGTACTCCGTACCTTCCGTAATTTTGCAAAATGCGTATATGCTTTGCAAAATTACTGGGTCTATATAATCCCCTCCGCTTCGCTTCGGGCTGCCATTCAACCCTGGGCAAGCCCATGGTCCTCTGGCAGGGATTATAAATTCAGCTATGCATAAAAATCTTTATCCGGGAAAATTTATCATACTGGAAGGGATAGAGGGATCCGGCAAAACCACCCAGGCTCGGCTTCTCGCCGAACGATTTATAGCGGAGGGCAAAAATGTACTTCTCACCCGAGAGCCCACGGATGATCTTTTTTTCGGCAAACTGGCGCGATTAATGTATGAAGCGGAATCGGCGCAGGAATTCGTACATGAATCGCTCAAAGGACTGCTTTTCACCGAGGAATATCTTAATTCGAAACAGACGGCAAACGGAAAAAAATTAATGCACATAACGCGCCTTGAGGAGATCGCGGCTAAAGAAATATCACTTGAGCACCAAAATATCATACTGTTACTTCAGACCATTATGACTCTTGATCGGCACGAACATCTCTCTCAAATAATCATTCCGGCGCTTCGCAAAGGGACAGTTGTGGTCAGTGACCGCTATTTTTTATCTACCGTTGCCTATGGCGCGGCCGATGGGGCCAAGTGGCAGCCGTTTCTTGAAATGCAATATGATGTTTTAGGTAATGAATTTTTGACGCCCGACTGCTCAATTTTTCTTTCCATTCCAGTTGTTGTCGGCCTTGAAAGAACAATTAAAAAACAGCTGGGGCGGCTAGAATATCATGACACCAGAGAACGACTTGAAAGAATTGAACGCGCGTATCAGGAAGCCACGGAGGATTTAAGATCAAAACACGGAATAATGCTGGAAAATTTTGACGGATCGGGCGATATTCAAAGTATTGCCAATGAGATTTGGAATAAAATAAAATCCGTAATTTTTGAAAAATAAATGGAATCCGGAGATTCACTAAAAAAATTCGCTCCAATCTTTCAGGCGGATGATTACACCGAGGAAGAGCGCAAACTGATTGCGCCTTTTTTTACTAATCTCGATAAATCGGTTTATGTGCCGCTGATTTTTGCGCCGGAGCTCATCGGCGCGCTTTGCTCCCGCACAAGCCGTGCCGCGGATGATTTGCGCTTGATTTTTTTAAAGGAGTTTATCGACCCGTTTATGAATTCAGTTCGCGATCCCAAAGACACGGATGAAAGTTTTGCGGAAAAAGAAAAATACGGACAATCGCTTCACGAATTCGTGGAATTTTTGCAAAAACACCCGTTTCTTGAAATTTTCTCAAACCCCAAGGCGCGCGCATTTTACGTGAAGTGGCTCGCCGAATATGGCGACGATTCCATTGCCCAGATGGCCGGAATACACCTGGTTTTTACCGGAATTTCACAAGTTGCGATTAAGCATTTTGAAGATCAACGCATCGGCCTGGCACCCATTGAAAAATCAACTCGGTATGTAAATTATTCAAAAAAAGTAGGCGGCTCATACCTTTACTACATCGATCCGACCCTGAAAGATCTGGGACTTGAAACAGAATACAGCGCGGCCATGGATGGACTTTTTGAGACATATACCCGGCTTATCCCGCGCCTTTCCGCATGGCTCGCAAAAAAATTTCCCGCAGAGAAACCAGCGGTTGTGGAAAAAAAGGCATTTGATACGCTCCGCGGGCTTCTGCCCGTATCCACGCTTTCCCAGGTCGCGTTTTTTGGCAACGGACAGGCGTTTGAATACATGATAACCCGCTCAGCGAAGCATGCTCTCGGCGAAATCCGCTGGGCCGCCCAACGCACCTATGAAGAGCTTAATACCGCCGTGCCGTCATTTTTACGCAGAATTGAACAAGAAAAATCTGAAAGTTATCAAAAATATTTAGCTGAAAAAGGTGAGCGTATATTCCCGCTTATGAAAGATGTGCTCGGAGAACGTCCGGTATCCTCCCGCGGCGAAACCGAAGTCCGCCTTATTGAATATGACCGGATGGGAGAAGAAAAAATTCTTACCGCCATATTATTTTCCGCGCCCCAGAACCACATGCCCTGGAATGAAATTTATGACCGCGTACAAAAAATGGAACCCGAAGAAAAACGCAAATTATTTGCCGCGTATCTTGACAACCGGACCGAGCGCTGGCAGAGGGTAGGACGGGCGTTTGAGAACGCATATGTGCGTTTTGAAATTACCACAAATATAGGCGCTTGGCGCGATTTGCACCGCCACCGGATGCTTACGCAGATGCGACAAGATTTTTCCTGCTATCACGGCTATCAGATTCCGCAAGGGGTTAAAGATGCGGGCCTCGCTGATAAATTTGCCAGCGCCGTCGAACAAGCCGAGGACATATTTTATAAAATCAACTACAAAAATTCATTCCTGGCGCAATATGCCGTAACCCTTGCGCACCGCGTGCGTTTTATGCAGTGGGAAAATCTGCGCCAGTCATTCTGGCAGATAGAATTGCGTTCTATCCCCGAAGGACACCCCGATTACCGCCATATTGCGCAGGAAAAATTCCGCCTGCTTGAAAAAGTATATCCCCTTATTGCCGAACACATGCGCGTAAATATGGCGGAGTATGATTTTGCCCGCCGCGGACAAGAAGAAAAAATTCAAAAAAAAATTCAACAATTGTCGTTTTAAAAATATCTAACGAACCGTTAAACAGGCCACTTGCCAAAATAATCCCGTACGCGCTATACTGTCCACAGATCATTCTTAAAGGAGTTGATATTATGAAGTGGCGAGGAGTATTTGCCGATCCTCAAACTCCGCCAGAAAAACGCACTGGGCTTAACAAACGTACAGTGGAAATCGCGGCTGATGGAGAAAATGGACCCATCTCTATCGCAGACGCCATTAAAACAATAGAAGACGAGTATCACCGCAATATGTACGTGGGTTGGGTGCTTACCAATATGTCACTTGTCCCGGACGATAACGTAGAAATTGACTGGCTTATTCCATTCCCTTATGCCAGATTGGCGTTTGATCCGGTTAAAACGCCGGACAGCAGTATCCGGAGGATTTTCCGTGACCAGCTTGCGCGGGCCGTTTGGCTCGCGGTGCGATATCGCCATCTTATTAATCAACACTTCAATCAAGAGTGTCTGGCGGCTGCGAAACTCATCCGCAAAAGAAAGCCCCAAACCGCCTATGAACTTCAACTGGTTATACGACACACGATGCCCAGTCACGCATCAGGAATTAATGAACCGTTTTGGACACAATTTCTGCCGTGTGTTACCGGACAGAAGCAGATCGGATACGTTGTTCTCAAGAAATAATTATAAATCCGCCGGAATGCTTTTGTTCCGGCGATTTTTTGATCGGTAAGTTCGGGGGTGCTCTTATTCGATGGGAAACCTTCTATTTTCCGCGCGGAGGGAGTCGAACCCACGACCTTGGGCTTAAGAGGCCCCTGCTCTACCAGCTGAGCTACGCGCGGGAATGGTGTAATATACGAATTTTATTGATTTTTTTGCTTCTCGTCAATTATTATTGACATGAGTGATACACTTCTGATACACTATAACTACCAAACTCAAATACTACTATGTCCACATTAAAACAACGAATCAATATAAGCGTCCCAAGTGATATACGGGAAGCGCTTGGTAAATTGGCAGAACGCGACCGTATGCCGGAGGCGACAAAAGCCGCACGCTTAATTGAACTTGCCCTTGAAATAGAGGAGGATTCGGCCTGGAACTCCCTTGCTGAGAAACGCGATAAAAAGGGGGCGAAGTATATCTCGCATAAAGAAACTTGGGCATGACCTTTGAGATTCGCTATCACCAGCTCGTTGTTGAAAAAGATATACCAAAATTGTCTTCGGTTTGGCGTATGAAAATTCGTCTGGCTATCGAGAAGAGATTAACCGCCGAACCGGATCTCTATGGAAAGCCGCTTCGGCGCTCTCTTAAAGGATATCACAAGCTTCGAGTGGGCGACTATCGGGTGATTTATAGCATTGGGGATCGGGTGGTAAAAATTTTGATCATTCAACATCGTTCCGTAGTATATAGACACGTAGAGAATAGAATTTAATCATCTCTTTAAGACCCTATGCTTTTACTATGAAAAACCTGTCCAAAAACTTTTTATGGGCGCTTGTGATTTTGGTGTCTATTTCGGTTGTTTATTCAATGCTGGCCGGGACCCTGCGCGAGGTTAAAGAAACTCCGTTATCTGACCTCGCGGCCAAAGTTAACGCAGGCGAGATTGCGGAAATAACCATAGTGGACTCCACTCTTGAGATCCGCACTCGTTCGGGCGAGGAGCTGCGCGCGGAAAAAGAGCCACAGGCCGAACTTACCGAGACCCTACGAAACTATGGGGTAGAGCCGGAAAAATTAAAAGAAGTAAAAATTGGAATAAAAAACCAGGGGGCTTGGAATTTCTTTCTCGGATTTATTTTGCCGATCCTGGGGCCGGTGCTTTTAATAGCGCTTTTTTTCTGGATAACTGCCCGCCAAGTCCAGCGCGGCGCCATGCAGGCCTTTACTTTCGGGCAATCCCGGGCACGCATGATTGCGCCGGACAATAAAAAAGAACGGGTTACATTCAAGGATGTAGCCGGCGTGAAAGAGGCCAAAGAAGAATTAAAAGAGATCGTGGACTTTCTAAAAAGCCCCAAAAGGTTTCTGGACATCGGCGCGAAAATTCCCAAGGGGGTATTGCTGATGGGCCCTCCGGGATCGGGAAAAACATTGCTTGCCAAGGCCGTATCCGGCGAGGCCGGAGTGCCGTTTTTCCATATGTCGGCCTCGGAATTTATTGAAATGTTTGTGGGGGTCGGGGCTTCGCGCACACGCGATCTTTTCCGTTTAGCCAAGAAAGCCGCGCCTTGCATAATTTTTATTGACGAACTTGATGCCATTGGAAGAATCCGCGGAGCTGGCCTCGGCGGCGGGCATGATGAACGGGAACAAACCTTAAACCAAATTTTAGTGGAAATGGATGGCATGGAAACCGATGACCGCGTTATTGTAATATCTGCCACCAATCGGCCGGATGTTTTGGATCCGGCGATCCTGCGTCCGGGAAGATTTGACCGCCGGGTTACCCTGGATTTGCCGGACATTAATGACCGCGAAGCGATTTTACATATCCATTCAGCCAACAAACCCCTGGCCAATGACGTAAATTTGCGCAGAATTGCCGAACGTACCCCTGGATTTTCCGGAGCGGATCTGGCAAATTTGGTAAATGAAGCGGCGATTTTAGCTGCGCGCGAGAACCAGAAAAAAGTGTCGCAAATGGATCTTATCAATTCCATAGAAAAAGTTATGCTTGGGCCGGAACGCAAAAGCCATTTGCTCTCGCCGGAAGAGAAGAAAATTGCCGCCTACCATGAAGGAGGACACGCCCTGGTTGCCGCATCTCTCAAGGGTGTTGATCCGATTCATAAAGTGTCCATAGTATCGCGCGGACGCGCTGCCGGTTATACCCTTAAACTTCCAACCGAAGACCGACATTTGCACTCCAGAAGTTACTTATTAAATGAGCTGGCAGTGGCGCTGGGCGGATTTGTCGCGGAAAAATTGGTATTTGCGGACATCACCACCGGTCCGCATGATGATTTGAAAAAAGCCAGCGACTTGGCGCGTTCTTTGGTTATGCGTTTCGGAATGTCAGACCGGGTCGGACCCATGACTCTGGGCGAAAAAGAGGAGTTGATATTTTTGGGCAGAGAGCTTACCACCGAGCGCAATTATTCGGAAGAAACCGCGCGTCTTATAGATGAGGAGGTCAAAAAATTTATTGGCGGGGCCGAAAAACGCGCTAAAGAGATTTTAGGCCGCCGCCGCGCAAAACTTGACGAGATTGCCAAAATTCTCATGGACAAAGAAACGATTGAAAGGGATGAATTTGAGAAATTAGTGAGAGAATAAAATTGGGCACGCAACTCGGCGGTCAGAGCACGCGACTCATAAGCGGCATTGAGGAAAAAAGACAAGTGGGCGCATAGCTCAGCTGGTTAGAGCACGGCTCTTATAAAGCCGGGGTCCTTGGTTCGAATCCAAGTGCGCCCATTATTCGTAACTCATATACATATTTCAAAAAAATCAGGCTCGGCCGGACCTTATTTTTTTGATTTGCGCTTTCCGGCATAAGATGATAGGAACTAAATAGGACCTTCAAAGAAAAATTGACATATGGCCAGCAAAAAATCCGATATGATTCTCGTCAAGAATATGCGCATGGAACAAAGATGCGCCGAACTTGAGCAAGCACTTAAAGAAGCCAGCGAGTACCATGAAAAATTAGCAAGACCGCCGTTTTACTATGGAATTATAAAACAGCACAATGACGATAAAACCGTGGATGTATTTGCCGACGGCAGATCAGCGCCCATAAGGGCAAGTAATCCATTCTATAATGCGCGGGACGCCGACGCGCTGGAGCCCGGAGATGTGGTAATTTTAAATTCCGCCATGAACATTATCGGCAAAGCACACGCATCCACGCGTTCAGGCGTTGCCGTTACGTTTAAAGAAAAACTCGGCGATGATCGCGCGTTGGTTGCACATCAATCCCAAGAGCCGATTGGCATTCTGGCTTCATCCCTTCGGTCACAAGAATTGAAACCGGGCGATAAACTCCTGATGGATTTAACGTCCAGTTTTATTTTTGAAAAGCTGCCCGAGCCAACCCCGCCCTCATTTGCCAAGGATTATGCGCTGGATGTAAGTTTTTCGGATATCGGCGGCCTGAATAAAGAAATCGAGGAGCTGCGCGCGGCCATAGAATATCCGCAGCGCTTCCCGGATGCCTTCCGAAAATTGAATTTACGTCCTACCAAAGGCGCACTACTAATTGGTCCCCCGGGCTGCGGTAAAACCATGCTTGGCATGGCCCTTGCCAAAGAGCTCGGGCGTCGCTTCCTCTATTTCAACGGCGCGGAATTTCTTCAGCCACTCCTTGGCACAGGAGAAGAAAAAGTCCGCATGGTTTTTGCCGAAGCGCGGCGCGAATCGTGCGTAGTGTTTATTGACGAAGCGGAGTCCATTCTGCGCCCGCGCGACTCGGCCGGAATCAATTCCCAGCTTTTTGACCCGCTGGTATCGCAAATTCTGGGAGAACTTGACGGCCTGGAAAAACTCAATAACGTCTTGGTTATTTTTGCCTCAAACCGCCGCGACATTTTTGACCGCGCCATGATACGGCCGGGCCGCATTGATCTTATACTCGAAATCAAAGCTCCGGGCATCAACGGCACCAAAGAGATTTTTAGAAAATACCTCGTACCCACGCTGCCATTCGACGAGGATGAACTGAAAGCGGAGAACGAAAATACAGGAGCTTTTACAGACCGCCTCATTGATGAGGTAACCGCATATATGTTCAAGGAGGCGCGCGCTTTAATATCGCAGGGTATTGACGTAATAACCGGCGCCATTATTGAAGAAACGGTTCGCAATGCCAAGCTTGCCGCATTAAAACGGCTTGAACACGGAATCGGCCAATCGCTTAAAATCCTGCGGTCTGATATTTTTGAGTCCGCCCAAAAAGCGATGCTCCGAAGATTCCAAGACATCCGCGAAGAACGTACCCGTCAAAAATAACATATTTTTTGCAACGCCCCGGCGCAACGCGCGGGGGTATTTTATTTCGGCCAAAGACCTGCTACGCTTGGATCAGCTTTTTAAAAATGGGTGGAATATGCCGAAAGAATCACGCGCCATTCCAAAAATGTGCGGGATTGAAACCGAATTTGGAATCATTGATTTATCATCCCGCGCAAGTCCCGCATCGGCCAACGCCAAATTCATTCAATCCATCAGGCCCGAATGGATACCGGATTCTTTTATGATCCCGTGGAATCCGCAAGAAAGATTAAGCCCGCCAATACGAATGGGGCTGTTTCGCAATTTTTCCGAAGATGCTGACGCCGAAAACCATGATTTTTTTCAGGATGACTCCTGGCGCGAACGGGAAAATATATTGCTTGCCAACGGCGCACGGCTGTATCTTGACGGCGCACATGCAGAGATTTCAACCCCGATCTGCTCTGATCCGAAAATGCTCGTTACCTGGAATCGCGCCTGTTACCGCATAATTGATTTCTTGCGAAAAAAACACGAGAAAGTTTACAGAAAAAAATATGCCGTGATCAGAAATAACGTTGCCGGAAAACCGCGGGACGATATTCCCGGCTCCGGCGCCCGCAACTCTTTTGCCTGCCACGAAAATTATACGGTTTTGCGCCGTATTTCTTTAGAAAAATTAATATCGCATGCGGTGCCGTGGCTTGTGTTGCGCACGCCTCTTATCGGAGCGGGCAAAATCGGGGCAGACAATTGTACCGCAGAGGCGACTTACCAAATTTCCCAGCGCGCTGATTTTTTCACCCGCGAGTGGGGACTGGACACAATGGAAGATCGGGGAATATATAACATACGCGATGCTCCGTATGCAGATGCCGAGCGCTTCCGCAGAATACATGTTATTCCCGGCGATTCCAATATGCTGGAAATTCCGGAGTATCTCAAAATCGGCTTAACATCCATATTTCTCATGATGCTCGAGGACGGGGTATTGGACGGCCGCTTTGCCCTCGCGGATCCTGTTAAAGAATTTTGGGCGATTTCACGCTCGCTTGACATGACGCACCGCGTCACTTTGCGGAATAAAAAAGAAACGCGCCTCACGCTCGATTGCCTATGGGATTATTACGAACTTTTCGGAAATTATCTGGATGAATATCATCCGGAAAACGAAGTGTTTTATGATGTTTTGGCGCACATGGCAGATATTCTTAAAAAACTTTTCCGGCGCGACTACGAATCGCTTTACGGCGTTTTAGATTGGCCAACCAAGTTCCTATTTATACAAAGAGCTGTTGCCAAAGAGCGGGGGGGCTGGAAAAGCGATTTAGCCCTAGGGCTTGACTACGAGTACCATGATAATGATCCGGAAGGTGTATTTCAGCGCGAAATTTTTGCGGATAACGGTCGTATTACCCGCGACGAAGACATTGACAATGCTATAATCATCCAGCCCCCAACCCGCGCGCATTGGATTATAGATGTGACACGCCGCTTCAGCAAAAACATTGCATGCTCCACCTATTGGCACATGATTTCATTTAAAAATCCGGCCAGGGGCGTGCTTCGCGCAGAACTTTATTTCCAAGACCCGACTCTTATGTGGAACCAGGAAATTGCCGATCAGCTTCTGGCTCTGCCGCTTAAAAAGTTCCTAATTGACGCCCAAAAACTTCTTCCGGTTAAAGTTGTCAAATTCTGCGTTTGATGATTTTTCGGATGTGGCATAAGATATTATAAGAACCAATAAATATACGTCAATGAGGCCTTTATGCCGGTAAAACGCGAGCGAATAGAGCGCCCGGAATTCAATATCCCCGGGCAGGATGCGATAAATAATCCGGGGACAACCGTTGAAGAAGCATCGAGAATCAAGAAAAAGATTGACGAGATGCTCAAGAAAAACAAACGGGACTTGAAAAAAAAGGCACGACGCAAAAGGCGCCGCCACATACAGGAAAAAGGCGAGTAAACATTCGTTTTTACGGGGAAAATTCCCCGTTTTTTTTATGCCGCCGCTTGCTTTATTTCGCACATCTTGCGATGCTTTATTTAGGAACTTGTCAATCCAATATGGTACACACATGGGTTCGCAAAAAATCGAAAGAACGGTCCATCGCATCATGGGCGCCGAGATTGAATTTGATACGCCGGAGCCGTTTATCCTTATCAAGGAAACAAAAAACCATCCTTTGATTTTACGCGCCGCGGTCTCCGAACAACACAGCCGCCGACTGATCAATCCTGATGACGACATGTCAAATAGAAATTCAAAAGCCGTTCTCCTAAATCAAGGAATTGTCTATATAGACATCGAACACATAGAATATTCCACTCCGGAGTGCCTTGGCGCCATGGAACTTGCGCTTTTTGAGAGCGCGGGACTCAAGATTATGACGCAGATGATGCGGCGTCTGAAAAGAAAAACCGGTCTGGATTTCAAACTTTATAAGACCAACCGAAATTGTTGTTATGACGGGGAATTGTATCCGCTGACAGATTTAGATATTAATAGCTGGGGATCGCATGCCAACTACCTGGTGAAACGATCGGCCTTTTCCGGCCGCAAAGATTTTTTTGATTTGATAATGCCGTTCCTTATATCACGCTGGTGCCTTATCGGAAACGGATGGATAAAAATCAACGAGACAGACGACGCCTTGCAATTTGTACTATCACAGCGCGCCGAGGTTATGAAAAATAACAGAAATTCCGAGGACAAACCCAGTTTCTTCTCAAAAAAGGATTCTCAATACGCAGACAGAACGAAGTGGAGGCGACACCACGACGTGTCAGGAAATTCCACAATGTCCGAATGGCAGTTATTTTTAAAGTATGCGGCGTTGGATATAATTCTGACCATGATCGAAGCAAAATTTCTAAAAATGCCTCCGGACATTTATCCAATGGACTGGTTCGAGACCTCGCTTTTTTTCAACGCCGACCCCAAATCAAAAAATCCGGTTTCGCTTTTGGAAAAAGGACTACGCTGGAATGCGCTTGATTTCCAGCGCTTCTACGTAAAACAGGCGCAGGAATTTTTTGCGGGGCCGGGACGCAAAACATTCAGCCCGGAACGGAAACTTACCCTTAATCTCTGGGAAAATATAATTGATGCGATCGCTCACTGGGACCTCTCGTATCTTGCGCAATTCCTGGACTGGGCCGCGATTTTACATTATTTTATCATGCCATATCTGAAAAGCCGGGGGTTTGATCCGGAAGCGATCCTGCCGAGTGGCGAAAGACGGCCAGCCGGAAAAATCCCCACATCTTCCAACCAGGATGTTTTGCGCGATATTCTTGAATTCATATCCGATTACGCATTCGTGGATACGGCACAAAGCCATTACGGAAAGTATTTACGCACCGGCTTTATAAAAAAGCTGTTTCCAGAAAAATTAGTCATATGGGCCGCAAAAAAACCACCGGAACGCACGCGCGCCAACTGGCGCGAGGAAATACTGCGAATAATTTTTTCCCGCGAACTAGATAAAAAATGCCTGGTTAATTCTGTTTGGGATGGATTTGCTTTTGAATTTAGCGCCGGCACGGAATCCGCCAAGGCCCTATATCTCAACAACCTTGACCCAAGGCGTTACAAGATATCCGCCCGTGACAGAAAAGCGCTGGCGCAAGTAAATCGCGCCGCCAAAAAATCCAGGCAAGCAACAGCCAATATACAGCCAGAAAATGGGGATGAAATAAATATGAGTTAACTTAATCGGGCAATCGCCCGATTTTTTGTGGGGGTTGACAAAAAAAGAGGCATTGCTATAGTTACGGAAAGAAGCCAGAACGTTGACAAATTTATCTCTTCACAAGGAGGAGGCACATGGTACAGGCTGAATATGAACGAATAATTCGGAAGGATCGCGAAGAAGAACCGGAACGCAAAAAAATGCGTCACTGGACCGGCAATCTTCTGGCATATCTAGACAGGATCAAGGAAGATCCGACCTTTGCCAAACTGGCGCACACGCGTCTTTACAACATCATCGTAAAAGCAGGGGTTCGCGATATTGCAGAAAACTCAAATCCGCGCACCAAACGTTTGTTTAAGGATGAGTCAATCAAGGTATATGATTTTTTCTCCAACGAGTTTTTCGGCATTGAGAAGACGGTCAGCCAAATCGTGCGCTACTTTCACGCCGCATCGCTCAAAGGTGAAGAAAGCCGCCAGGTACTTTACCTGATGGGCCCCGTGGGCTCCGGCAAAAGCTCGTTGGCTGCAAAGCTGCACCGCGGCCTGGAAGAGAGCGATCCCATTTTCGTCATCGAGGATTGCCCGATGTTTGAAGAGCCGCTGCATTTGATCCCGCGCCATTTGAGAAAAGAATTTGGGCAGATGCTTGGGGTTTACATTGAAGGCGACCTTTGCCCGGTCTGCCGCTACCGGCTGAAAGAGGAATTTGGCGGCAAGTACGAAGAGTTTCCGATCTGCATGAAGGAATTTTCCAAACGCGCGCAGGTCGGCATAAGCGTGGTGCCGCCGGTGGATCCCAACAACCAGGATACTTCCGTGCTGATAGGCAGTGAAGACATCTCGAAGCTCGACATCTATTCCGAAGGCGATCCGCGGGTCCTGGAACTTAACGGCGCGCTGAATATCGGCAACCGCGGCGTGGTGGAATTCATCGAGGTCTTCAAAAACGAGATTGAATACCTGCACTGCATGATCACCGCAACCCAGGAAAAGGTTATCCCGGCGCCGGGCCGCCACGGATTGGTCTATGTGGACACATGTATCGTGGCCCACTCCAACGAGGCCGAATGGCAGAAATTCAAAGGCGACCACACCAACGAAGCGATTTTGGACCGCATCGTGGTGATTCGCGTGCCCTATAACCTACGCCTAACCGAGGAAGTGAAGATTTATCAGAAAATCATCCGCCTTTCCGATTTCCGCGCGCATGTGGCGCCGCACACCCTGGAAGTCGCTTCCATGTTCGCGATCCTGTCGCGTCTGGAGCCGACCAACAAGTGCGACCTCATGACCAAGTTGAAACTCTATAACGGAGATGAAGTTATTGAAAAAGGGCGCACCAAAAAAGTTGACGTGCAGGAACTGCGCGAAGCCGCCAAACGCGAGGGCATGAACGGTATTTCCACGCGCTTCATCATGAAGGCCCTGGACAATGCCCTCTCCGACAACACCGATGGCAACTGCATCAACCCGATCAATGTCCGGGAAGCGCTGATCAACATGGTCAAGGAAGCCGATCTGTCGGACGACACGCGCAAGCAGTATCTGGAGTTTCTCCAGGATACCTTGCATAAGGAGTACCTCGAGGTGCTGGAAAAGGAGATCACCCGGGCGTTCGTCTATTCGTACCAGGAGCAGGCCGAGGCGCTGTTCCAGAATTACCTTGACCATGCCGAGGCCTACGTCAACAAGAACAAGGTGAAGGACCGCAACACCAAGGAAGAGCTGGCGCCCGACGAAGGGTTCATGAAATCGATCGAAGAGCAAATCGCCATCATCGGCTCGGCCGCCGACGGGTTCCGCCAGGAAGTGATCTCTTATCTCTGGGCGGCCAACCACCGGGGCGAGAAAATCGACTTCCGGAGCTACGAGCCGCTCAAGGAGGCCATTGAGAAGAAATTAGTCACTTCGGTACGCGATTTGAGCCGGGTAATCACCAAGTCGCGCATGCGCGACGAGGAGCAGTCGGAAAAATATCACGCCATGACCAAGAACCTTCTGGAGTGCGGATACTGCCCGAGTTGCGTGGACGTCATACTAAAGTACGCGGCCAACAACCTGTGGAAGGACTAAAACCATCCTTTACACATAGATCTTAGGGTTTAGCAGCCCGTTACGTTTACGTGACGGGAATTTTATTTGGCGCGAGCCGCCCTTGTATTTTAAATAATTATATAGTATATCTAATCCAGAACATTGACTTTTTTAAATTAAAGAAAGGGGCATATATGTCGGATGAGACAAAAACACCGGACGAGATTAAAACCGTTGGCGACCTGCTTAAGGCGGCAGAAAACGACCCGGGACTGCTTGACCGGGCGCATCGCAAAGTATGGAAAGTGATTTCCTCGCCTATAAACGGAGAAAAGCCGGAAATCCTATCAGAACTTAAGGCCCCGCGTGAGAAAAATCTGTTTCATGATCAGCCGCCACAGTATATGCGTTTTCCTTTGTTCAAAAATGAACTTGTGGGTATTGATCCCTGTTTGGCGGAAACGGGCGAGTTCTTCAGACAAGCAGCGTCCGGCGGAGCCATGGAACGGAGAATACTCGAAATTACCGGCAAAACCGGAGTGGGTAAAACAACCTGGCTGAAACTCATCGCAGACAAAATGGAAGAAGAAAGCTTTTTTTACCTTGACGAGTGTCCGCACAACGAGCATCCGTTAAACGCCGTTCCGCGTGCACTGCGTAAAAAAATAAAACAGCCGCTGGATGATATTCAAAGGGTGCTATGCCATGAGAACATAGCTTCTCGCCTGTCTCGTTTTCGGGGACGGCTGTGTCGAAGATGCGAAGAACGTTTTCAAAAAGAATTTGGCGGAAAATGGGAAAATATGCCGGTAAAATCATCAGAATACCGCCTGGGGGCCGGCATCGGGATGCTGCAGATCGAAGGGAGGTTAACTGAACCGGAATTTGACAAGGAGGGCAGAGTCTCGAAGATTCCGGAGGATTGGTACCGCATAGTTGATTTGGCCAACGGTGGACTTTTATTGATTGACTTCCCCGCACAAAACTCGGAATTTTGCGGCAGGTTAAGCCGGATGGTCAGCGACGGCTGGTTCAAAGGCCGGGATCAAACCGACCTATGGCCAGACATAGCGGTTGTAAGCATCAGTAATAAAACGATCAGAGACGTATTTCCGAAAGAGGACGCGCTCATTGATCGAGTAATTTCTGTGACATTTCCGATGGTGATGGATCCGGTTGCGGAACTTAAGATTCAACGCAAAGAATCAATGAGTGAAGAGCGCAGTTTTCACTTTGTCCCATGGGTAGAGGAGGCCGCTTGTCAGGTAATAACCGCATCTCGCCTTGAGCCGGACAGCTATCCGTATAAGCTGAAGCTCGAAAGCCCCGAGGCGGCGCTTTTTTACGGTGGCGGCGCCCTGATTTCTGATGATAGAAAATTCCTCGTCAAACATAGTTTCCGGGAACTCTGTAATAAAAGGCCCAAAGACGGAACGCGCGGCCTGACTATGCGCCAAGGCGGTAATCTGATGGCGTTAGCCGGGCAACAGAACAACTGCGTAGGCATCAACCAATTTATCAGGACGGTTCGCGAAGCTAATTTTGAAAACATGGAAAGCGACTCCTTGGCACGGATAAAAAAGTGGGTCCCCATTGATAAGAATTCATCGGGAGAGTATGAGCACGCTCCGCTGGAGGATCGGTATCAAGAACGCGCCGTCGAAGATTTGGTACGCGGCCATGTCGGACCCTCCGCATTCATAGAGCGGCAAGAGAAGTATTTTAACGATTACGCGGTTCACATGAAAGCCCTTGTAAAAAAACAAAAGGTTGAAATCCGGAACGCCGAAGGCAAGATAGAACACATAGATCCCAACAAGGACTTCCTAGAAAAGATTGAGGAGCAAATCGGAGTGATTGGAGCAACTGTCGATGATTTCAGAAAATGTGTGGATTCTAACCTGCCGGGAGATCCACCATATGATTTTGATAGCCATCCGCCGCTCAAAGAAGCGGTGACCAAAAAAATCATAAGCGAATATTACGTTATAGTGAGGCGTGCGATATGTTGGAATTCACTGGATCCAGAGAAGGACAAGGCGGTTGACCCCAATAAAGCAAGACAAAACCTAGACAAAATCAGGGCTGAACTGCTAAAAGCGAGATACCAGCCCTGTTGCTGGGAAAATCTGCTAAGCTACGCTAGACGAATTTTCAAATAACGGCACCTGCTAAGGGTGTCTTTTTTTGTGGACTTTTTTTACCAGTTGTGGTACGAATACGAATACAGAAATTCGGCCTTTTACAATTAGGAGGATCACAGAATGGACACCATATTTCGTCCCTACCATCCTTCGTCCGGCCAGCGCAGTGACCGATCAGCCGGAGATCGCCAGCGCCACCGCCAAAAGATTCGCGAGACAATCCGCCAAAACATTCCCGACATTATAGCCGAAGAGTCCATCATCGGCAAAGACGGAAAGCGTGTAATTAAAGTGCTTATTCGCGGAGTTAAAGAATACCGCTTTGTTTACGGCGAAAACGCGCCCGGCGTGGGACAAGGCGGGGACGGTGACCTGCAGCCCGGACAAACCATTGGCCAGGGGAAAAAAGGCGCCCAGGGCCAACAGGCCGGAGACCAGCCCGGCGTGGACTACTATGAGACCGAGGTAAATCTTGACGAGCTCATTGAGCTGATGTTTGAGGATCTGGAACTGCCAGATCTTGAACGCAAACAGTTGCGCCAAATAGAAACAGAACGACAGTTTAGACAGAAAGGGCACCGAAAAAAGGGAATTCGGGTGCGTCTGGATAAAAGAAAGACGGCGAGAGAGCGGATAAAACGCAAAAAGGCCAACCAGATAGCAGAAGAGGCAATTGAGGCGTATGACAAGGACGGCCAGCCGATTATACAAGAAGATAAGCTGCGTTTTCCTTTTCATGAAAAAGATCTTAGATATCACAAGGTTGTTACGGAAACGCGCCCCGAATCCAATGCCGTGGTGCTCTGCATCATGGACTCCTCCGGTTCCATGGATACGATGAAAAAATATCTGGCGCGCAGTTTCTTTTTCCTGCTATACCAATTTTTACGCACCCGCTATCAGAATGTTGAGATTGTGTTTATCGCCCATCACACCGAAGCCCGCGAAGTGACCGAAGAAGAATTTTTCCACAAAGGTGAGTCCGGCGGAACATTTATTTCGTCCGGATACAACAAGGCCCTGAAAATTATCAACGAACGATATCATCCGGCGTTGTGGAATGTTTATGCATTCCATTGTTCCGACGGCGACAATTTTGAATCCGACAATGCCTCTGCGCTGAAAGCGGCGCGGGAATTGGCCCAAATTTCCAACCTGTTCGGCTATGGCGAAATCAAACCCTTGGGCGCGGGATATTACGGCAGCAGCATGATCCAGTATTTCTCGCAGATTCAGGAGTCAAACTTCCTCACAGTGCAAATTCAGCGCAAAGAGGATATTTGGCCGTCGTTTAAGACATTTTTGAGTAAAGACCGTGCTAACAAAAATGAGGTGAACCCATGAACGCATGGAACATGGAAGATCTCCAGGACTGGAACCAACGTATTGTTGAGTTGGTGCAAAAATTCGGACTTGATCCTTATCCCCAGGAATTTGAAGTGTGCGATTATGAGGGCATGCTTTCCTACATGGTCTATTCCGGCATGCCATCCCACTACCCGCACTGGTCCTACGGCAAAGGATACGAAAAATTAAAAACCCTTTATGACTACGGTTTGAGCGGCCTGCCCTATGAGATGGTAATCAATTCCAATCCATCCATCGCCTATCTCATGCGCGATAACAGTTTAGCTTTGCAGATTCTCACCATCGCCCATGTGTACGCGCACAGCGATTTTTTCAAGAACAACTTCACCTTCAAAACCACTCACGCGGGATACACCATTGAGACCTTCAAGGCCCACGCCAACCGCGTGCGCCATTACATTGAAGATCCGAGCATCGGATTGGAAAAAGTTGAAGCAATACTTGATGCCGCCCATGCGCTTTCGCTCCAATGTAGGCGCAACCTGGCGATTAAGAAAGAAAGGCCCGAGGAAGAAAAAAAGCGGAAAATTGACGAAGCGAAACCCCCGCATGATCCTTTCGGCGCAATACACCGAAGATCCGAGCGTGTGGAGCCGGATCTAAAAAAAATTCCTTATCACCCCGATGAAGATATCTTGCTTTTTATCCGGGATCACAATCCGCATCTGGCCGAATGGGAAAAAGACCTGTTGACGATCGTGCACGAACAGGCACAATACTTCATTCCCCAGATCGAAACCAAGATCATGAACGAGGGCTGGGCAAGCTTTTGGCACAAGCGCATTTTTGAAGCATTGGATCCGCCGCAGAGACTGCGCCTGGAATTCATCGTGCGCCACACCCAAGTTATTTGCCCAACTCCCTACGGACTCAACCCCTATCACGTTGGCATGAAGATCTGGGAAGACATTGAAAAGCGCTGGGATAAAGGCCGTTTCGGTCCGAAATATGAGTTATGCCCGGCCAACGAGCGAGATGATTGGGACACAAAAACAATGAAAGGCATGGATAAGATCTTTATGGTTCGCGAAGTTGAGCGGGACTCGTCTTTTCTTCGCCGATTCCTTACCGAAGACATGGTCCGCGAGCTCAAACTGTTTGAACATCAAATCCGCGACAACGACCGGATCGTTACCCGCGTTGCGGATGAAGACAATTGGCAAGCGATCAAAAACACCCTGATTCAAAACGTGGGTACCGGCACTATTCCGGTGATCAAAGTCGAGAACGCGGATTATAACAGCAATCGGACGCTATTTTTGAAACACGCGCACGACGGTCGCGACCTCCAGTTGGAGTACGCCGAGAATACGTTGAAATACGTCCAACGGTTGTGGGGACACGAAGTTGTCCTTGAAACTACAGTCAACGAAAAACCGGCGCTTCTTTGCTTCGCCGGCAACAGATTAACAGTCAAGCCCATTGAATAGGAATGGGCTTTTTATTTTTAAAACAAAGGGGTAAGATGTATGTAATTCCAGAAGGAGTGCGACTATGAAGCTGGTAATTGATACTATCACCACGCCGCCCGAACTTTTTCGGGAGCTCCTTGACAAGATTTGGGAGATTCAGAATCTTCCTAAGACCAACGATTATCTCGTGGTTGAGGGTTATCTTATTGACGTTCTCATGGAGTTTTTTTACAAAGAGAAAGGCGACCTGAACGAATATCACCTCAATACAATTCTTTATTTGCTTCTCCCGCAAAACGGACGGGAGGCGAATTTAAGAATAAAATATATCGGAGATACAGCACTTTTGGTCTCCGGCGTATTTACCGCTCAAAAGCTGATCTCCCATAGAATTTTAGGTACGGAATACTATATTCGGACCGCCGCAACCGCATATCAGAAGCTGTATGAACGGATAATTAAAGAGGTGGGCGAGGCCGTTGTTTTTAATACCCTTGCCTCGGATATACAAAAATTTGTTCAGGTCCTTTCGTATGTGCTCGTGGAGGGAAATATTGGTATGGAACTTGATGTGGTCGCCGCCGTATGGAAGCGTTATGTGAATACGGGCGATCAAAAAAAATTACAATGGCTCCGCGAACAAGGAATCTATATACCGGAAAAAGATATTCTACAATAGAAATCGCGTACTACGCGATTTTTTATTTTAATTAGGCAAATTGGTCGATAAAACAGCTTACACGAACTTGACTGGGATTGACAAAACTTTCTATTCCTATACACTAAAACAATGCCAATTACACGATCAGCAAAAAAGGCCCTGCGCCAATCCGTACGGCGGCGCAAGCAAAACCTCCAAAAAAAGGAGGCATATAAACACGTGGTTCGCGATATCCGGCGAGCAATAACGGCCGACAAATTTGCCGATGCCCAAAAACTTCTTCCCGCGCTTTACAAGGCGCTGGATAAAGCCGCCAAAACCAATGCCATCAAAAAAAATAAAGCCAGTCGTTTAAAATCGCGGCTTGCTAAATTTATTTCCGGCGCGGCGAAATCAAAATCAGAAACCCCGATTAGAAAGAAACAAACTTAGTGGCTCTATCTATTCGGGGTTTTAAACAAAATAAGCATTTTGCAAAAAAGATATCGGGTGTTTCTTTCTAACGGGACGAAAATAGTATGTGAACAAGTGACTCTTTCGGCCTAGATAGGCCGATTTTTATTTTAAAATCCTCTTCGAAAAACCTTTTTACGCCCTGTTCCAAATTTTTCGTAGGAATTGTCCGTGTTATAACCGCGGATTTTTTCACAACATACGGATGCGGCGCTATGGATTTAGGTATGGCTTTTTTTTGCTCTTCACATGATTTCACGAGATATAAATTGCGCGCCCGACCGGATAAATAGGAAAACGTATTAAACTCATCCTGGCCGCCGTCTAATAAGTCGAAAAGTGCGGGAAGCGCTTTCGCGCGCGAAGTAAAAAACACATCTCCAAGATGAAAAATAGTGGGCGGCTCTACGGAGAATGAGATATTTCTTTGCGTATTGCGGCCATTAAGCAGCGCCATTTTATCAAGTTCGTTCGCAATACGCCATAAATCTGCGCCCCAAGACGCGAGACGCAAAAAGTCATCCGGCTTTAACGCCACCCCCCGCGTTCGCGCTTCTTCTTCCAGCCATTTTTTAAGCTCGCGCGGCGCCAGAAGACGAAATTCCTGCGACTTTGCACCCGCATCTTGAACCCCGTTACTCCTCGCCTCAAGAGACGAGACTTCTCCCAAAGAAGCTGATATGTGACTTTCGGTTGTCAGTCCTCTCCAGCCCAAAGGTCTAGGTTTTGGGGGAGTAACGGGGTGAATTTCTTTTAAACGCCCGCTACCAGCATTATCCAAGGCGCCATCCCATAAAATCAAAATTGTGTCTAGAGCATGTCTGGCGGCCGCTACCGCTGATTTAATCTGCGGAAATGATTCGGCGGCAGCAAATGCGTATTCAATCACCACAAGTTTTTTGGATTCAAAAAGCGAGCCCGATTCCAGCACACACTTTATATCCTCCGCCCTATTCTCCGTGAGATCAAAACGGTGAAAATTAAAATTGTTTCCGGCTTTTTCCCGGTATTGGGCGATTATCTCGTTCAATTTTTTCCGGCTCCGGTAGGTATCGGGGCCGTATAAGATATAAATCATACAAGTATCAAGTATTAAGTATCAAGTATTAAGAATCAAGTATTAAGGACTGAACGGATTTTCCTTAATACTTAATACTGTATACTTAATACTATTTCTGGTGTTTCGGACAAAAGTGCGTTGCTCTCTGCCCCACGACTATGCGTTTAATAATCGCGCCGTCACGAGAACATTTCTCTCCTGTTCTTTGATAAACCTTACGAACCGCATAATATCCTCCCTCGGAATCGTCCGGTTTGCGGTAATTGCGCATGGTTGTCCCTTCTTTATTTATAGCATTCTTAAGAACGCGCCGACAGGCCCTATAAAGCCGGCTCAATTCAGCGGATGAAAGATCGCGTCCTCTGCGCAGGGATCGGATCCCTGCGAACCACAAGACCTCATCCGCATAAATATTACCAATGCCCGAAATTATATTTTGATTTAATAAGAGAGATTTTATGATACCATTCTTTTTTCGTAAACGGTTCCGAAATTCGGCTAAAGAAATTTTTAAAGGATCGGGGCCCACTAAATCCTGCGGATTTGCCGCCAGCCGCACGCGCCCGAATTTACGAACATCGTTAAAAATCAGCCGCACGCCTCCGCTTAGATCAATCCGCATGCGATCGTGCGGACTTTTCCTGTCCGGATTTAATAAAATCTGTCCGGTCATCATTAAATGGATCAAAAGGTTGTTGCCGGAAGACAACACGAATGCAATATTTTTGCCAAAACGTTCAACGCTTTTAATTTTTTTCCCGATAACGGCGTGCCTCGTATATTCGTAAATTCGTTTCGGATTAGTTATTTGTTGACGCTGGCTTCCCCGAAAAATCCGCGGCGTATCGGATTCCATACTTAAAATCCTCCGCCCGCAAATCCGCGGCCGGAGGTAACGCACAATGGTTTCTACTTCAGGGAGTTCCGGCATATAAATTTATAATCCCTGCCAGAAGACCATGGGCTTGCCCATGGTTGAATGGCAGCCCGAAGCGAAGCGGAGGGGATTATATAGACCCAGTAATTTTGCAAAGCATATACGCATTTTGCAAAATTACTGGAAGGTACGGAGTACCACGGGCTTGCCCGTGGGTCTCTATATTATTTCGCTATTATAACAACTTTGTGCGACACCGAGTGTCTAACATTTTTATATCAGAATTGTAGCAACTTTCGTCCCGCCCCAATTCCGTACGAAGTCAGCAGTAAAATTAGGGTTATCTCGCGGCAACGCCTACGACTTATCGCATCTCAAAACCCAATTAATATCTGAATTGAGGCGGGACTCCGCATGCTTTCATTATACAACTTCAGAATTGTAACACGCTTCGCAATATACTATCTCCGGCCTTTCCGGCGCGTAACTTGTCTCAAACTCATTGGGGCATGGATGCTCGCCATGGATATGAGTAGCAGTATTCGTATATTGATTCGGTCCTTTATCTTTTGACTTTTGACCTTCGCATTCGCATCTCCTTGGCCACAGTTTTAATGGGTTTCTTTGCTTGATTCTCTGATAATGCCTGCAGTTGGGGCATAAACGGGGCAAAGGAATACTCATTTTACGGTAAAAGGCAAGCTCTTGGGGGATAATCTTAAAGGCCTCGGTGCATTGTTCGTTACACTTTGGGACATCGGATGTCCCGATGTTATGAGCGCATTCAATGACTTTGTTTATAATATCGTCTGTAACGTCCTTAATATGGTCCGGTATCTGGTTATTTTTAATCTGGATCTCGTAGTTTCGGGGTTCCGGGTCTTTCCAAGAGTATCCCTGCTCTATTGCCTGTTCCTTGGTTAAGGGGAAGTATTCCTGGGCTATGGTTTCATTATATGAGAATGGGGAGAGTTCGGATGGGAAGAATTCACCGTATTTATATACTCTGCCTTTCTTATCTACATAGGGCATGGAGTTCATGTGTTTTATGATTTTGGGGACTAGGGACTCGTATTCTTCCTTGGTGTATTGGCGGTTTAAGATGCAGTATTGCTTGTTACGCAGACCGGTGCAACCAAAAAGGTTTGATGATCCGGATCCGCACCAAAAACTGTATTGTACATCCATTACATTTCTAAAAACGATGTGACTGAATTTAATATTGCTAGCCTTCAGCCCCACAGTCATACATTCATACAGTCGTTCCGCTCCGTATCCCCAATCAGTATAATCATAGCAATCTTTAGTGGAGGGAACGTGGGTAAGTACTACGAATTTACTATCTTCCACGTCGGTAATTAAAAAACTTTGCTGAACGTTTTTAGAGTGATAAATATAATCTCCAGAGATCCGGGTATTAGAAAAACCGCGCATATATTTTTGCGGTTGCGCATTCCAAAATTTCTCCGCCTCAAACCGCAGTTTTTCAAAATTTTCAAATGATCCAAGCCGAAATTCTTCTAATTTTTTAAAATAGTTATCTCTATCGTAAGGAACATTAAAAATGTGGTAAGATTTATTTCTTAAATTAACGCAACCAAAACAATTTGTGCATCCGATACAATTTTTAGATAGCCATACTTCCGTGCATGACGAACAATCCACCGAAAAAACAGTGCGATAGCACTTATGTATGTTAAAATTATGCGCCGACAATTCGGATTCCGAGATATTCCCGTTATCAAAACAATCTTTACAGTTAAACACGCCCGAGCCGTATGCGGAATCCTGCACCACATCCGCATCGGAGATTAAATAACAATTTTTAAGCTCACCGGCCCAATTTGAATAATCACTGTTTATACAAGTCGTGTACTCGGTAAGAAGTATGGGGTGCGGAACCGCCCGCATGAGCTGCCGAAATTGTTCAAAAAACGGCTGCGCAAAATCATACTTTCTTCCGAACTGCAAAGGATCCCATTGATCGCCCCACCAATATTTTTGATCATATACGTTAAACGGTTTTTCAATCGAATACGTAGAGAGTAATTGTTCCGTATGTCCCGGAACATCGCAACTCCGCTTATAGAGCGTTTTTTCATTTCGCCAAAGTAATCTGCGTCGCAGTCGACACTCCGGACAAAAAGTCGGAGACGGGACTTTGATTTTTTCGTAAAACAAAAAGTCCTCCGGTTCGATGGTGAACTGGTTTTTACAGTTTTGGCAGATTTTAGTTTCCTGAGTCATTTTAATACGTTTTGGACGTTCTTCGCTCAACGCAAAAAACCAAGATTATTCTCTCGTAAATTTTAATCCGGTAAAAAATCCGGTATGATCCGATACGCCTCCGCCAAACATTATCCTCGCCTTTCATTTTCTGGATATCTCCGAAGTGGGGGTCTAAAGGGAGCAACCGGATGACATTAAGAATTGCCTCGGCGTCAGACCGGGGTATTTTATGCAAAATCCTAAAAACACCGGGATCAACTTGTAAATCCCAGCTTTTTAACAAGTTCATTATAGGAAAGCGTTTTTCTTCTGCCTAAATTGTGTTCGGCCGCCTTTAGCGCATTTTTCTGCGCGACCGTGGGTTGAAATTCTTCTATTGTCTTAAGTCCGCGTAACATCTCATATTCCTTGCGCGGAATTACTACCAGGTCATCTTCCCGAACCATTTTTTTAGGAATAGTAATTACGTTCATGGTGTCATGATAACACGCCGCAGGTTGTGCGGCAAGTCATTAATTTTTTAATCATATAATCTCTTTCAGATAACACTCCTTGCAATAAATAATTGGCGCGTCCTCTTTTCGATAATTCGTGCGAAAGGATTTACCGCATTTATCGCAGGTATGCTCCACCAGTGTCATTTGCCAGACCCAGCGCTTAACTTTTTCCTCAATCCGGCAAAAAGGACAACGGCGCGGAAGCGGAAAATTATGAACGGATTTTTATAGTTTTGGCATCTTCGTGATTCTTGATTCATCCCGTTAGAAGTTTATTCTTGTGCTAACCTCGACCCCAAATACCAGTTGGTATGTTGTCTTGAACCCCAGTAAAAGTTTGACATATACTTCTAACGGGATTCATGCTTATTGATTCAAAGGAGCTTGCTCACCCCAATTCTTTCCCATTTCAACATCCACCGCCAACGGAACTTTTAATTTAGCAGTGTTCTCCATTATTTCTTTAATCTTTGGGGCATACTTTTTGACTGTCACATCCTTTATCTCAAACAAAAGTTCGTCATGCACCTGTAAAAGCATCCGCACCTTATCCTCTAATTTTTCTTTACGGACCCAATCGTCAATTTTTATCATTGCCATTTTAATTATGTCGCCAGTGGCAGTCCCTTGCACCGGCATATTCACGGCCATGCGCTCGGCCTCACGCTTCATCTGCCAATTCGGAGATAAAATTTCCGGGATGTAACGCCGGCGTCCAAAAATGGTCTCCACATATCCTTTTTCTTCGGCAAATTGTTTGGTTTCAATAATATAATTAGCGATGCCGGAAAATTTTTTAAAATACTCATCTATAAATTTTTTGGCATCATCCCGCGACATGCCGGTTGCCTCGGAAAGCGCTTGCGATCCCATGCCGTAAAGCACTCCGAAATTAAGGGTCTTGGCCGCTCTACGCAATTCCGGCGTAACTTTAGCCAAGGAAACATTATAAATTTCCGCGGCGGTCATTTTGTGAATATCGAGTCCGTTTTGAAAGGCCTCAATCATTTTTGTGTCATTGGCAATGTGCGCCGCGACCCGAAGTTCAATCTGCGAATAATCAAATGAAACAAGCCTAAATCCTTTTTCAGCAACAAACGCCTTGCGAACTTCTTTTCCGTAATCCGACATTATGGGAATATTTTGCAGATTTGGATTGGCTGAAGACAGCCGCCCGGTCGCGGTACCGGTTTGATTAAATGTGGTATGCAAACGTCCGGTTTTAGGATCAACCAGCAAAGGAAGCGTATCAACATAGGTTGTTTTCAATTTCATGAGTTCGCGATAATCCAAAATTTTGGGGACAATCGCGTGCTTCTCTTTTAATTTCTCAAGTTCCGATTCACGAGTGGAGACCACTCCGCCTTTATCGGTTTTACGCAGCCCTTTGGTCGCCAAAAGCAATTTGTCAAAGAGGATTCGCGATAATTGCTGGGATGAATTAATGTTGAATTCCTCGCCCGACTCGTGATAAATTTCTTGGGTGAGTTTTTTAAGTTCGGCGTCTATTTTCACCGAGAGCCCCTGCAAATATTTTTTATCAAACAAAATTCCCTTCTCTTCCATGTCCGCCAGAATAGGCGTAAGCGGCATTTCAATATCCAAAAACACCTTGCGGATTTCCCCTTCGGAAAGCTTTGCCTCAAGAGACGATACGATCTCAAAAAAGTGAATAAATTCATCCGGCGCATCCTGGGAAACCATACGGCCGAGTTCACGCGAAGCAACAGCCAGATATGAAAAGTCCCGTAAAAATTGACTGGTTAAATAAGCGGCAATCATGGTATCAAAATAAATGCCGCAAATATTCACGGCTTGCGCGCGTAAAAATTGGATAATTCCCTTCCCGTCATGCGCATACCATTCGCGCTTGCCCTCCAAAATGCTTTTCACCGTCTTTTCTCGAAAAAGCGGCTTGTTTATGACCACAACCGCACCGGACTCATCCTCAACCGCAAAAAGGTTGTTTTCGTATAAAATAAACCCAAGACGTTTTTGCTCCGAATCCGCCATAAAATTTTCGAAGTCCTTTGCGGTCTTTAAAATGCGCCGGGCTCTCTCCGGTCGAGCCACGACTTCAAGCAACGCTCCCTGCGTTGCTACGGATTTTTCTTGGCGCGTCACGGGGCGCAATTCTGAATCACCGGATTCCCCGAGGCGCTTCAATAAACTAAAAAAACCGAATTTCTGAAAAAGCACGCGGACGTCGGGACTCAAAATATCGCCTTTCCATGCGGAATTTTCGAGTTGAAATTCAATTGGCGTATCCAAATTGATCCGAGCCAACTCTTTGGAAAACTTGGCATCTGCCTCACCCTCCGCAAGTTTCGCGGCAACGGATTCGGAAATCCGCTTGTCTTTCTTTTTAAGCGCTCCATAAACGCCTTCTATGGAATTGAAATTTTTAAGAAGCTCGGTCGCGGTTTTCTCGCCAATCCCCTTAACACCCGGAATGTTGTCGGACGGATCACCACGAAGGCCTTTATAATCAACCAGCTGCCTCGGGGCCAAACCAAACCGTTCCCGCACCGCTTTTTCATCATAAATAACAGTGTCGGTTATGCCCCTGCGCATGGAATACACTTTTAAACTTTTACGCACAAGCTGAAATGCATCTGCGTCGCCGGTTACAATAACTACTTCAATTTTTTTATTTCTCTCAAGATGCGATGCAATTGTCCCAATAATATCGTCAGCTTCGTATCCGGCTTTCTCAAAATATGGAATTTTAAATGCCGCAAGAACCTCGCGCACTTTGGCAAACTGACTCGTCAGTTCAGATGGCGTTTCAGGCCGTTGCGCTTTATAGCGCTCATAGGCAACATGCCGGAATGTGGGGCCCGGCATGTCAAAAGCCGCCGTGATATAATCGGGTTTTAATTCGCGCAAAATCCGCAAAAGGATGGTGGTAAATCCATAAACCGCATTAATCGGCTCCCCCGCCGGAGTCGTTAAAGGCGGCAAGGCGTGATACGCCCGATGAATTATGGCGTGAGCATCAATTAAAATAAGACGTTTCATAAAACAAATTGTCGCGAATCAATAGCGAATTTTCGCGAAGCGCGAATCTTACGTATCATATTCGCAATACCCTTTCGCCAGGTCTCTTCCCGTGTTCAAATTTAATCCGTATCGCATCTTTGGGTATTATTCTGCGGATGCGATCTGCCCATTCAATAAGAATTATCGCGTCTTTGTCTTTTAACAAATCTTTAAATCCAAGGTGCAATAAATCTTTCGGCGAATCAAGGCGATAGCAATCAATATGAATTAGATGGCGTAGCGCATAGCGTTTAGTGTTTAGCGGATAGACCTTTATAAGAACAAACGTAGGGCTTAAAACATTTTCTTTGGCGCCGAGCGCCCGGGCAAACCCCTGCACAAACGTGGTCTTGCCTGCGCCCAGATTACCCTCCAACGCCAATACTAAAGCGCCGGAACGAGAACTGGATAAACTTATGGTTTTAGCCAGGCGCGCCGCAATTTGTTTAGTTTCTTTAGAACTTGCGCTGCAGATCCGCATTTGATTATCTTACCGTATTTTTGGCTAAAAATCAAGGGTTTCTATCTATTGTTGTGGTTGTTCCGAAAATTATCCAGTGTGGATAACTATTTTAGTTGACGTGTGGATGACAACGCGCTACGAATACATTAAGAAAACCTAAAAAGAGAGGTATTGTGCGTTTTTGCGAAATTTGCGTAGGCGCGGTTACAAATAAATGAGCGAGGCGACAAGGGAAGCCGCGAGCGGACGTAGCGGAGGACTCCCGTTGCCGAGCGAATATTATTTGTCCGCGCCGCAGCACTTGAGCAAAACGCACAATACCGAATGATCCCTATGGATATTCAAAAGGCCGTCCAACTTATTGAGCAAGGGAAACACGTCGCATTTATCCTTCCGCCGAGTCCGTCTTTTGATTGCCTGGCCGCGGCTGAAATTCTTGCGCAAGTGCTTGAGTCCCGGGGAAAACGGGTGGGCTTTGTAATGCCAGCGGAAAACCATCCGTTTATCCGCAATGATATTTTCCCGACGGTTGCCGCCATCCGGCCGCTCCTAAAAGAATTTGTGGTATCACTTAACACGGAAAATTTGCCGGTTGCCGAGTTGCGCTATGAAAAACAAGACTCCGGCATTGACGTTATTTTTTCACCGAAATCCGATCCGCTCTCCGAAAAGCTAATTTCCTTCCGGAGCGGAAAACCTCTTTGCCAGGCGGCCGTCATGCTTGGCATTCCGCATATTGAAGACCTGGAACAAACTTCATATCTCCCCCCGGAATTTTTTACTGAAACGCCCTTAATCGCCATTGATACCGCAAAGAATCATTCACGTTATGGAGAGGCAAACCTCATTGATTCCGACCGCGCGGCGCTTTCAGAAATTGCCTACCTTTTAGTATCGTCATTTTCCGAGTCGCCACTTGACGCAAAACAAGCAACTCTCGCGCTTGCCGGAATTCTTTCTGCAACCAATGAACTACGGGATCCAGCAGCCGGAGCAAACACCCTGCTTGCCGCATCCGAACTCTTGCGCCTGGGGGCCAACCGGACGGACGCACAAAAATATCTATCAACCCAAACAACGTATGACCTCAACCCCCTTTTGGGGCGCGCCCTGGTACGCTCAAAAAAAGACGAGAGCGGCGTGTTTTGGTCGCTTTTAACCTCGGAGGATTTTGAAAAAAGCGGGAAATCCGCACATGATATAACGCGCCTCATGCCGGCCCTTGAAAAAAATCACGACCCCGCAGCAATTATTGCCCTGCTCTGGCAGAATCCATCTACCCAAAAGATTCAGGCAACTCTGGCTGGACCGCGGGAAAAACTTGAGACGATAAAAGAATCCTCGGCCGGAGAATTCCAAAGCCCGTATCTTGCGCTATCCATAACATTTTCTTCTTTCCGCGAAGCGGAGGTATACATTTCCCGGCTTACTTCGGCAAACTGATATATTTTGCCCGCGTTCTACCTGCCTGGGGACACGTTAAGTATCCCACAAAAAATCTCCGTGGTAGAATAAAGGCATGCCTATACCCGCTGAAGAAAAGGTAACGCGGAAATATGAAATGCTTCGCCGGAAGGAGGAAGAAGAAAGTGTTAAACTGCTTTCGCAAAAATATAAACTCCCCTATATTGATCTTTTTATCTTTCCGATCGAAATAGATGCTATAAAAACCCTGCCCGAAGACAGGGCCCGGGCGGCTAATTTGGCCATATTCCAGCGCGCCGGTAAAAATTTAAAAATCGGCGTGCGAACCCCGGAAAAAGAAGAAACCAAAACCGCGCTCAAACACCTTGAATCCGACCGCTATACTTACGAACTTTATCTGATATCAGTACACAGCTTAGAACACGCTCTGGGGTTTTATAAAAAGATCCCCGAGGAACACAAAAGAACCGCTGGCGCCATTGAAATCGCTCATGAACGCATTACCGAGCTCCGCCAAGAAATAACTAATCTGGCGGAAATCCGCACTAGAATCGAGGCCACATTTTATTCCAAAGCGACCGACTCCCTAGAAATAATACTGGCGGGAGCCATAGCCGTAGACGCGTCCGATGTTCATATAGAACCGCAGCCGGACTCGTGCCGCATCCGCTACCGGCTAGACGGCGTGCTCATGGATATAATCAATATCCCAACGAAACTTTACCAATTGATTCTATCGCGCATCAAACTTATATCCGAATTAAAATTAAACATACACGAAAAAGCGCAGGACGGCAGATTTACTATGCATGATTCCGTTGACATTGAGGTGCGCACCTCAACCCTGCCAGGCCCTGCGGGCGAGAACGTGGTCTTGAGAATTTTAAATCCCAAAACTATAGCTGTTCCGTTTGCAGAGCTTGGCATGCAACCCTGGGTCGTTGCCCTGATGGAAAAAGAGCTAAATCGGCCTAATGGCATGATTTTAACCACCGGTCCTACCGGGTCCGGAAAAACAACCACACTTTACGCTTTTTTACGGAAAATCCACACGCCTGACATTAAAATAATCACGCTTGAAGATCCGATTGAATATCACTTGCCCGGGATTGAGCAAACACAGGTAGACGCAAAAAGGGGCTATGATTTTGCCGCGGGCCTACGCTCAATCCTGCGCCACGACCCGGACGTAATATTGGTGGGAGAGATACGTGATCTTGAAACGGCTGAAACCGCCATGCATGCAGCATTAACCGGACACCTGGTATTTTCCACCCTGCACACCAATAATGCCGCAGGCACAATTCCCCGCCTGATTGATCTTGGCGTACGGCCCTCGATCATAGCTCCGGCCATAAACATTTCCATGGCGCAACGCTTGGTGAGAAAATTATGCGCGTCTTGCCGCAAATCAGTAAAACCCGACAAAAAGGGGGTGGCAGATTTAGAAAAAGAACTGGCTTTATTCCCCAAAAACGTACCTACGCCCGCGAAAGACAAATGGTCTATTTTTGAGGCGCTAGAGACCGGATGCCCGGCTTGTAACCATACGGGATATAAAGGCCGATCCGGAATTTACGAAATAATTTTGATTGACGAGAAAATAGAACATCTAATCCTTAAAGAGCCGTCGGAATATGAAATAAAAAAACTGGCCGCGGGCCAGAGACAAATCAACATGCAGCAAGACGGACTTTTAAAAATTCTATCGGGCGTTACGGATTTTAAGGAATTAGAGCGCGTAGTCGGAGAATAGTTACTAGTAACTGGTTATTGATAACTGATAACTGGTAATTAATTTACTCCCTTCGGATCGTGGGCAATTACTCCGGTTTAGGAACGCGGAGGCTAGGATTTTCGCCAGGCATGAACCAGTAACTGGTAACCGGTTACTAGTTACTAATAACCAGTGTCCAGCAACCAGTTCACCCTGGTATAAAAATCCCCTTAAGGTTGATGGTCTCTTCCTTAATTGCCCACGATCTGAAGGGATTAATGAAACTACTTTTTTACACAAAAAAAGGGCGTTTTTAACCCTCCATTTATATTTACATTATAGCAAACTATAGATCTTATGTCAAATTTGCTTCAAAAACCAAAATCCGAATCGGGCGATCAGACACTTGATCTGGCGCTCCGCCCAAAGCATTGGGACGAATTTATAGGACAGGAACATCTTAAAAAAAATGTACGGATTTTGATTGATGCCGCCAAAAAACGGGGGGAGGCGATGGAACACATACTCTTGTCCGGTCCGGCTGGCCTTGGCAAAACCACCATGGCCTACTTGGTGGCCAGGGAACTCAACACCAATATCCGTATAACCTCCGGCCCGGCGATTGAACGCGTGGGAGATCTTGCTTCAATTCTGACCAACCTCACGCCGCATGACGTTTTGTTTATAGATGAAGCGCACCGCTTGAATAAAATGATTGAAGAAGTGCTTTATCCAGCCATGGAATCGCGGAATCTTGATATTATCATCGGCAAGGGGCCGTCGGCGCGCACCATTCAGATTGAACTGCCGCCCTTTACACTGATTGCCGCGACCACCCGAATCGGCCTTTTATCAGGACCTCTGCGTTCGCGTTTCGGCGCCGCCTTCCGTCTAGGATTTTACCTGCCGGCCGACATTGAAAAAATTATTTCCCGTTCCGCCGTTATGCTCGCCGTTTCCTGCGATAAAAAAGCAGTTGCGCGGATTGCGGCGGCATCCCGTTCCACGCCCCGCGTTGCCAACCGTCTCCTAAAGCGCTGCCGGGACTATGCGCAAGTCCACGGCATCGGCGTCATAACCGACGACATTGCCTGCCTCGCCCTTGAACTGCTTGAAATTGATCCTCTGGGACTTGAGGCCATGGACCGAAAAATGTTAGAGGTGATGATAACCAAATTCAACGGAGGTCCGGTGGGATTACAGGCAATTGCCGCGGCCGCCTCTGAAGAAGAAGATACAATTGAAGAGGTGTATGAGCCGTATCTTATGCAGTTGGGTTTTATTGAACGCACCCCGCGCGGCCGGGTTGCAACCGAGCGCGCCTACCGCCATCTCAATCTTCCCATTCCCTCCCAAAACAGATTATTAGCGTAAAGCAAACAGCTACGAACACAGAATGTTTTTTATAGCCACCCTTATCTTTATAATCTTCACCGCCCTCTATACCCTGGCTTCTTCCGCCGTGATATATCATCTCAAACAGTACACCGTGCCTCAATATCATGCGCCAGGAGTTATAATAATGTTTTTTATTCTTCTGTCATTTTCGTTTTGGCTTTCGGCGCTTTATTTTTTACTGCAGATCCCAAAATAATAATTATAGCGCATAGCGCTACCTTCAATAAACCTCTAAAACGAGCGCTGGCAGGCATAAACTTTCCAATAACGGAGATTCGGAAACAAATCGCGAAGCGGAGCGGCCAGGAAAGCCGGCTCTGCCGGAAGGACTTCCGGCCGCGGAGCGAGTAGATTTGTCCGAATCGGAGTTCTGGAAAATTTCTGACAACAGCGCGAATCATTCTTGCTTACTCTTTCCGACAACGAAAAAGTTCTTGCCGTAGTCCACAAACATTGGTTTGTGATGGTGGGGCCGATTATAACTTTTGCCGCACTTATATTTGCCCCAATCATGGTCATTATAATTCTTCCGCT
>Ga0209211_10002261_pt1 | contig 33666 bp, 35 predicted proteins | sample RifGroA2_FD_183992 | JGI IMG/M metagenome (GOLD analysis project Ga0209211, IMG submission 183992) | Groundwater microbial communities from Rifle, Colorado, USA - Groundwater A2 (SPAdes) (version 2) | ecosystem: Environmental > Aquatic > Deep subsurface > Groundwater | place: Rifle, Colorado... | reverse complement strand
GACGCGGACGTTTTCGATCGGCGCGCCGGTAGCTTCGACCAGGGCGGCGCTGACCTTTTCGATGACCGCCCTTTTCTGCTCTTCGGTCCGGCCTTCGATCAAATAGATTTGCGCGAACGGCATGGTGCCTCCTTAAACGAAACGGCAGCTGACGCCGCCCAGTGACTGAATACGCAGATTGACGTGATCGCCGGCCTTGACGGCAACGGCCTCGGTGACACCGCCGGACAGGATCATCGTGCCGGCTGGAATTTCCTCGCCGCGGGCGCCGAGATGGTTGGCCAGCATGGCAATCGCCGCCGCCGGATGGCCGAGTACGGCAGCGCCGGCGCCGATGGCGACGGGTTCGCCGTTCTTTTCCATGACCACACCCAGCGTGCGCAGGTCGAGACCGGCCACCGGCGTCATCTGGCCACCGAGCACAAAGCGCGACGACGAGCAGTTGTCGGCAATGACGCTCTTCAGGTCGAACTTGAAATCGCGGTAACGCGAATCGATGATCTCGATGCCCGGCATGATGAAATCGGTTGCGGCCAATACGGCCCCGATGTGACAGCCGGGGCCTTTCAGGGCCTTCTTCAGCACGAAAACGATTTCCGGCTCGACCTTCGGGTGGATCAGTTGTTCGATCTTGATTTCGCCGCCATCGGCCACGCTGAAGTAATCGACCAGGAAGCCGAAACACGGGGTTTCAACACCCATCTGTTTCATCTTGGCGTGCGAGGTCAGGCCGGCTTTCAGGCCGACGACGCGATTGCCGCGCGCCAGCTTGCGGCGGAGGATTTCGTTCTGGATGGCGTAGGCGTCATCCCAATCCATTTCCGGATGGGCGTCGGTGATCTTGACGACGTCGTGCGCCTGCAACTCGGCGTTTTCGAGCAGTTCGGCCAGTTGGCCTATGGTTTGCTGGTTCAGTTTCATGCCGCCTCTCCGAGCAGTAAGCAGGGGCCCCGGAACGGGGATGCGCACGACCGCGAGTGGGAGGCCGTCGCATGCGCCGCCAATTTGGCTGTCTCTTTCAAAATACTCATGGTGTATTTGATCTCCTCGTTCATGCCATCAGTCCTCGTTCGCGCGCCATGCTCATGGCGGTGTCTTCAATCATGTCTTCCTGGCCGCCGACCATGCCGCGCCGGCCCAGTTCGACCAGGATGTCGCGGGCCGGTACGCCGTACTTCACCGAAGCGCGCTTGGCGAAGAGCAGGAAGGAGCCGTAGACGCCGGCATAACCGAGGGTCAGCGCGTCGCGGTCGATGCGGATCGGGAAGTCCATCATCGGGACGACGAGGTCTTCGGCGACATCGGTGATCTTGGCGACATCGACACCGGTTTCGATACCCATCAGGCTGCACACGGCGATCAGCACTTCCATCGGCGTATTGCCGGCGCCGGCACCGAGGCCTGCCGCTGCCGCGTCGACGCGGTTGGCGCCGACTTCGATGGCAGCGATGGAGTTGGCGACGCCCATGGCCAGGTTGTGGTGGCCATGGAAGCCGAGTTCGGTTTCCGGTTTCAATGCCGCACGCACGGCGCCGAGGCGTTCCTTGACGCCTTCCGGCAGCAGGTGACCGGCGGAGTCGGTGACGTAAATGCAGTTGGCGCCGTAGCCTTCCATGAGCTTGGCCTGCTTGACCAGACCTTCGGCACTGTTCATGTGGGCCATCATCAGGAAACCGACGGTATCCATCTCCAGCTTGCGAGCCATGGTGATGTGCTGTTCGGAGACATCGGCCTCGGTGCAGTGGGTAGCGACGCGGATGGTGTTGACGCCGAGATCGCGCGCCATCTTGAGGTGGTCGACGGTGCCGATACCGGGGAGCAGCAGGGCCGAGACCTTGGCGTTCTTCATCCGGGGGATGACGGCGCCGAGGTATTCCTCGTCGGTGTGGGCCGGGAAGCCGTAGTTGACTGAGGAACCACCCAGGCCATCGCCGTGGGTGACTTCGATCAGCGGGACGCCGGCTTCATCGAGGCCGGTGGCGATGCTGATCATCTGGTCGAGCGTCATAAGGTGACGCTTGGGGTGCATGCCGTCACGCAGGGTCATGTCGTGGACGGTGACTTTTTTGCCTTTGAGGGTCATTTCTTTTTTTCTCCTGGGCCTTAGGCAACGACAGGCTCGAGCTTGAGCGTGCCCTTGATCATTTCTTCGGCGAACATTTCGGCGGTGCGGGCACCGGCGGCGGTCATGATGTCGAGGTTGCCGGCGTAGGTCGGCAGGAAGTCGCCGAGGCCGGTGACTTCCATGTAGACGGAGACGCGGTTGCCATCGAAGACCGGGCCGTTGACCAGGCGGTAGCCGGGAACGTACTTCTGGACTTCCTTGATCATGGCGTGGATGGATTCGGTGATCGCATCGCGCTGCGGCTCGGTCTCGGTCAGACAGTGCACGGTGTCGCGCATGACGAGCGGCGGTTCGGCCGGGTTGATGATGATGATGGCCTTGCCCTTCTTGGCGCCGCCAACCTTTTCGACGGCACCGGCGGTGGTGCGGGTGAATTCGTCGATGTTCTTGCGGGTGCCGGGGCCGGCGCTCTTGGAAGAGACGGTGGCGACGATTTCGCCGTAAGCGACCGGCTGGACGCGGGAGACGGCAGCCACCATCGGGATGGTGGCCTGGCCACCGCAGGTGACCATGTTGACGTTCATTTCACGGCGACCGACGTGTTCCTTGAGATTGACCGGCGGGACGCAGAACGGGCCGATGGCGGCCGGCGTCAGGTCGATCATGAGGACGCCCAGGGCGTTGAGCTTGCGGCTGTTCTCGGCGTGGACGTAGGCGCTGGTCGCGTCGAAGGCGATCTGGACATTGTCTTCGAGGACATGGGGCAGGAAGCCGTCGACACCGGTAGCACAGGTCTTCAGGCCCATCTCGGCGGCCCGCTTGAGGCCTTCGGATTCGGGATCGATGCCGATCATCCAGACGGGATCGAGGAAGGGGCTGCGCTTGAGTTTGTAGAGCAGATCGGTGCCAATGTTGCCGGGGCCGATGAGCGCGCATTTGATTTTTTGGGTCATCAATATTTTCCTTATTGATCGTGGTTCAGCAAATGGTGGAAACGATCCCGCCTTCGACGCGCAGCGCGGCCCCCGTCGTCGCAGCGGCTCGCGCGCTGCAGACGTAGGCGACCAGCGCGGCGACTTCAGCCGGATCGATCATGCGTTTGATAATTGAGGTCGGACGGCCTTCGGCGAAGAAGCGGCGCTCCATTTCGTCGAGGCCGATGCCCGCCTCGGCGGCCAGCTTGGCGAAGAACTCGCCGACGCCTTCGGAGCGGGTCGGGCCGGGCAGCACGGCATTGACGGTGACGCCCGTACCAGCACAGCTCTGGGCCAGACCGCGCGACACGGCGAGCTGGGCCGACTTGGTCATGCCGTAATGGACCATCTCGCCCGGCGTGTTGATGCCGGATTCGCTCGAGATGAACACGACGCGCCCCCAGTTGGCCGCCTTCATGCCCGGCAGGTAATGGCGCGACAGGCGAACACCACTCATGACATTGACGTCGAAGAAGCGTTGCCATTCGCTGTCGGGGATGGCGTCAAAGGGCACCGGATCGAAGATGCCGAGGTTGTTGACCAGGATGTCGGCCTGCGGGCAGGCGTCAAACAGGAACTGGCAACCTTCCGCCGACGACAGATCAGCCGCCACGCCCTGCAGGTCGGCGCCGGGAACCAGCGAACGCAGGCGGGCAAGCGCCGCATCGACGCTTCTCTGGCTGCGACCGTTGATCACCACCCTCGCCCCCTCACGGGCCAGCTCCGTGGCAATCGCAAAGCCGATTCCTACGGTCGCCCCGGAAATTACGGCAATTTTGGAATGTATCTGGAGGTCCATGTCGAGCGGTCTGCTTAAACGAAGCGCACCGAACAGCCGCCCAGGCCGCCGATGGTCATGCGCAGGTTGTCGCCCTTGACCACCGGGACCATGGCGCCCATCGCGCCGGACAGCACAATGTCGCCGGCCTTCAGGGTGATGCCGAGTTTGCCCAGCGTGTTGGCCAGCCAGACCATGGCATTGACCGGGTGACCCATGGTCGCAGCGCCGGCGCCGGTGACGACGATCTCGCCGTTCTTTTCGAGGACCATGCCGCACAGGCCGAGGTCGATGTCGTTGATGTCGACGAGCTGGTCGCCGAGGACGAAGACGCCGCACGAGGCGTTGTCGGCAACGGTGTCCTGGATCTTGATCTTCCAGTCGGTGATGCGCGAATCGACGATCTCGAAGCAGGCCATGACGCCTTCGGTGGCGGCCAGCACATCGGCGGCGGTCACACCCGGGCCTTGCAGGTCCTTCTTGAGCAGGAAGGCGATTTCGCCTTCGGCCTTGGGTTGGATCAAGGTGCTCATCTCGATCGACTCGCCTTCGTTGTACACCATGCCGTCGAGCAGGTAGCCGAAGTCAGGCTGATGGACGCCGAGCAGGTTCATGACCGGCTTGCTGGTGACGCCGATCTTCTTGCCGATGACCTTCTCGCCGTTTTCAAGCCGGCGCGACAGCATGCGTTGCTGGATGTAATAGGCGTCCTCGATGCTGATGTCGAAGCCGCGCGAAGTCAGCGGGCTGACTGTCTTGCCGGCGACCAGGGCGTCGTAGAGTTCGTCGCCGAGGTCGTTTATTTGCGATTGTTCCATGATGCTTTCTCTTTATGCGGCCAGGAAATTGCTGACCAGCTGGTTGAAGTCGCGGTTGTGTTCGATCTGGACCCAATGCCCGCAACGCCCGAAAACATGGAGTTGCGAATCCTCGATCCAATGGTTCAGCGTGATCGAATTGCTCAGCGGAATGACCCGGTCGTCGCGGCCGTGGATGACCAGCGTCTTATGCCGGATCGCCCGGATATCAGCCTCGGCACTGGCCATGGCATCGACCCAGCGCTGACGCGGGGTCGGGAACATGGCCGAGAACGATTCCTGGAAGCCGGGCCGGATACTGGCCTGATAGCGCAGCTCGGCGAGTTCGTCGGTAACCAGGCTGCGGTCGTAGGCGAAGATGTCGAGCAGGCTGCGCATGGCCGCGAGCGATGGCTCGTAGCCCCAGACTGCATCGAGTTCCGGCGTGATGTCGAAAGGCACGCCGACGCTGCCCATCAACACCAGCCGACGCACGCGCTGCGGATGACGGATGGCCAGGGCCAGCGCGATGGCGCCGCCGAAGGAATTGCCGACCAGGTCGGTCTGTTCGATACCGAGCGCATCGAGCAGGCCGATGGCGTGATCGACCCAGCCAGCGGTGCTGTACTCGATGCCGACCGGCCGCTCGGTGTAGCCGAAGCCAACCATGTCCGGCGCAATCGCCCGGCAGGTCTTGCCCAGCTCGAGCAGGACCAGACGCCAGTTGGCCCACGCCGTCACCCCCGGCCCGGAGCCGTGGATGAGCAGCACCGGCGCCCCGCTACCGACATCGTGGTAGTTGGTCTCGATGCCGCCGGCAATGATGCGCTGGCCGATTTCGGGAGAGGTTTCTGGCAAATGCGCCGACATGCTCGCTTCGCCTTACAGCTTGATGCAGACGTTCTTGAGTTCGGTATAGAACTCGAGCGAATGCACGCCGCCTTCGCGGCCGATACCCGACTGCTTGGCGCCGCCGAACGGCGTGCGCAGGTCGCGCAGGAACCAGCTGTTGACCCAGACCAGGCCGACTTCCATCTGCGCCGCGACGCGGTGGGCGCGGTTGATGTTCTGCGTGAACACCGAGGCGGCCAGACCGTAGGTCGTGTTGTTGGCGCGCGCGATGACTTCGTCCTCGCTGTCAAAGGGCATGACCGTCGTGCACGGCCCGAAGATTTCCTCGCGAACGACAGAGGCGTTGTCATCCAGACCGGTCCAGATGGTCGGCTGCACCCAGGCGCCATTGGCCAGTTCGCCCGGCATGGCCGGGATGCCGCCGCCGGTGACGACCGTCGCACCTTCGTCGACGGCCTTCTTGTAGTAGGAGAGCACCTTGTCGCGATGTTCCTGGCTGACCAGCGGCCCCATGTTGCTGGCCGGATCGGACGGCACGCCGAGCTTGAGCTTTTCGGCGCCGGCCTTGAGGGCGGCGACGAACTTGTCGAACAGCGGGCGCTCGACATAGACGCGCTCAGTGCCCAGACAGACCTGGCCGCAGTTGGAGAAGCAGGAGCGAATCGTCGCTTCGATGGCGACATCGAGGTCGGCGTCGGCAAAAACGATGGCCGGATTCTTGCCGCCCATTTCCAGCGACACCGGGCGCGAGCCATGTGCTGCTGCCTTGTTGATGATCTCGCCGGTCCGCGTTTCGCCGGTAAAGGTGATGGCATTGACGCCCTGGTTGGTGGTCAGGAATTCGCCGGCCGAGTTCGGGCCGAAGCCATGCACGACGTTATAGACGCCCTTGGGCACGCCGCAGGCATTCATGACTTCGCCGAGCAATGTCGCGGTCGACGGCGTTTCTTCCGACGGCTTGACGACGACGGTATTGCCGCAGGCCAGCGCCGGGCCGACCTTCCAGGTCATGAGCAGCAGCGGCAGGTTCCACGGACAGACGACGCCGACGACGCCGACCGGGCGGCGAACGGCGTAGTTCAGGGCACCCTTGCCGTCCGGCGTGGCCATTTCGAAGAACTCGGTCGGCGCATTCTTGATGACGTCCGCGAATATCTTGAAATTGGCCGCACCGCGCGGGATGTCGATGTGCGAGGCGAGGCTCTTCGGCTTGCCGGTATCGGCGCACTCGGCTTCAAGGAACTCGTCGAAGCGGCGCGTGATCTCGTCGGCCACCTTGTTGAGGATGTCGGTGCGCTCGACGACGGTCATCTTGCCCCACGGGCCTTTCAGGGCGTCGTGCGCGGCCTGGACGGCGGCATCGACCTCGGCCTTGCCGGCTTCGTGCACCATGCCGATCAGCGAATTATCGAGCGGCGTGCGTTTCTCGAACTGCTTGGCCGTCGAGACGAATTCGCCGTTGATGAAATTCAGGATCTGTTTCATTCCCTTGTATTCCTATTTTTGTTTGCTGTTCTTAAGCCAGACCGATGGCCGCCAGGCCAGCCCTTGCGCACTCTTCGTCCTGCACTTCGGAAGCTCCGGAAACGCCGATGCCGCCGAGCCAGTCTCCGGAACCCACCGGCAGGCCGCCGCCAAATACGATGAGCCGCGGTTGCGCCGAAAAGCCCAGCTTCATGCCCTCATCGTGGCCGATGGCCCCCATCCAGGCCTTGGTCGGAAAGCCGAAACTGGCCGAGGTAAAGGCCTTGTCGATGGCGATGTCGATCGAGTGGATAAAGGCGCCCGGCATGCGCAGGAAGGCCATGAGGTTGCCGCCACGGTCGACCACGGCGACGTTGATCTTCCAGCCATTGGCCGTGGCATGGGCCACGGCCGCTGTACAGGCGGCCGCAGCCGCCTCGGCCGAAATCCCCGGGATCGTGGCGGCGACTTGCATCAGGTCACCACGGTCAGGAAGCGGTCGTTGAGCTTGCGGTCGTGATAGAACACGGCGGCGCCGACTTCATCCATGGTCCACTTCGTGGCCTTCTGATCGGGGTAGGCATAGTTGCCGCCGCAGAAGGTCTCGAAACGGTTGCCGTTCGGGTCGAAGGCGTAGATGGTCGTGCCGCGGGTGACACCGTGCCGCGTCGGGCCGATGTCGATGGAGACGCGGTTCATCGACATCAGGTCGGCGGCGCGCAGGACCTGTTCCCAGGTTTCGAGCAGGAAGGAAACGTGGTGCAGCTTGCCCGGCTCCGGATGGCGGACGAAGGCGATGTCATGGGCCTTGGTCGAGCACGACAGCCAGATCGCCAGATCCTGGTTGTCGTCGAGGGCGATGTGTTCGACCAGGTAGAAGCCGAGCACGTCCTGGAGGATGGCCTGGGCCTTTTCGATGTCCGGTCCATAGAGCAGGCAGTGGTCGAGGCGGATCGGGGCGATGCCCTTTTCGGCGCCGGCACACCAGGCTTCCGGATTGAGTTCGCCCATTTCGTTGCCGATGGCGGTCTTTTGGGAATAGAGCTCAATGTCGTGGCCGGTCGGCAGCGTGAAGCGCACGCGCTCGCCGGTTTCCAGCAACTCGCCGGCCGGAATGCGCTTGGTGGCGACGCCGTAGGCGTTGAGGTCTTTTTCCAGCTTGGCCAGCGTCGCATCGCTATCGACCTTGAAGGCGAAGAAGTCGATGCCGGCGGTATCGGCCTGGCGCAGGATCACGCTGTTGTGATCGCGCTCTTCCCAGGTCTTGAAATAAACACGGCCCTGGGCATCGCGGCCGGTTTCGACCAGGCCCAGCACCTTCGAATAGAAATCCGCGCTTTCTTCAATGTCGAGCACCCGCAGCTGAGCGTGTCCGGGACGTAAAACACCAGTCATTGCCATTTGTCTTCTCCTGTTATTTGAGTATTTCAATCACAAAAAAATCTGCGCAATCGATTTACCATTACGATATTTACATCGAATCTCGATGTCAACGTTTTTTCTCGAGATTTTTAAAAACCCTGAAAATTATTCCTGTCAGGGTAGAATTTCGCCATCTGGTCAAACCAATGAACCGAGCCCACAAACATGGCTAACAACACCTCTTCCGGCAACGGCCTGACGGCCGAGCCAAAAACACTTGTCGAAACGGCCTACCGCGCCTTGCGCCGCGACATCATCGAAGGCCACCTCGCCCCCGGCGAAAAGCTCCGCGTCGAGCACCTCAAGGACGACTACGGCGTCGGCGCCGGCACGCTGCGCGAAGCACTCTCCTTGCTCATCTCCGATGCCCTCGTGGTCAGCCAGGGGCAGCGCGGCTTCCGCGTCGCCCCGGTGTCGCTCGAGGACTTCGAGGACATCACCAAGACCCGTGTCATGCTCGAGTGCGATGCCCTGCGCCAGTCGATCGCGATGGGTGACGATGCCTGGGAAGGCGACCTGCTGGCCGCTTTCCACCGCCTCACCAAGGCCGAGGAAAAACGGATCGGCACCGACGACCGCGAGGAATGGGAAGAGCGCAACCGGATCTTCCACGAGGTCCTGATTTCGGCCTGCCCGTCGCGCTGGCTCAAGCATTTCCTCGCCATCCTTTATCAGCAGGCCGAGCGCTATCGCCGCCTGTCGCTTTACCTGCAGCCGATTCCGCGCGACATCCACGCCGAGCACGAAGCCCTGATGCAGGCCGCCATGGCCCGCGATGCCGACAAGGCGACCGCGATCCTCGGCGAGCACATCCTGCTCACCTTCCGTTCCATCGAGCAGATCCCGAAAGACCAGTTGAACGAAAAGCTGGCCGCCTGAAGGCCGCCGGCCAGTTTTCAAAATTGGCCATTTTTTCCGGTTGACCGTAGCAATCCCGGTCAACCGCGGAAGCCGCCGGCGCCTAGGCCGCGAGCGTCGCCGAAGCCGCCACTGACGTCCGGCAAACGTTCTTGGCCATCTTGCCGAGCACCTTCAAGCTAATGTCGCTGGTCGGCCTGACCCGACAAGCCAGCACGCGATCCGCCGCCTCGTCTTCGACACTGACGTACTCGCGGCTCATCACCCGCTTGACGTAGGTACCGGCCGTGATCTCGACCTTGCAGACGCCGCAGCCGCCGCCACGACAACCGACCGGAATGCCCTTCTTGCCGAGGCGCTCCATCCCGACCAGCAGGGACTCGGCCGGCGAGCAACGAAAGCGCTCGCCGGTTTCCTCGATCAATACGTTGAAATAGATCATCGTTTGCTCCCGTCCCCGTTCAGATGTTCTTGAACAAGGGACTTTTCAACTGCTGGGAGGCATCCGCCGCGGAGAAGAATTTCTCCATGTAGATGTCGCGCTCGAACAACCGGCCCTGCATGAGCGTCGTGATGCACGCCTCGATCATCGCCGGCGGTCCGCACAGGTAGGCCTTGTGACCGCGAAAATCGTTGTTGAAGTGGGCCTTTGCCGCCTCATGCACGAAACCCCGGGCGCCACCCCAGTCGGAGCCTTCCGGCTCGCTCGACAGGGCGGGGACGTAGGTGAAGTTCGGATGCTTTGCCGCCAGGGCACGAAACTCGGCGTCGTAATACAGCTCTTCACGACTGCGCTGCCCATAGACGAGTGCCATCGGCAGGTCGAAGCCGTCGGCCAGCAAGTCCTCGATCATCGACTTCGGACTGGATAGCCCGGAACCGCCGGCCATGAAGATGAGCGGCACGTTGGCCGATTTCTTGACGAAAAAACGGCCGTAGGGACCGCTCAGCTTGAGCTTTTCGCCGACTTCCAGCTTTTCGTGCAGCCAGGTCGTGACCTGGCCGCCCGGCACGATGCGCACGTTCAGCTCGACGACATCGCCGCTCTGCGGCGAATTGGCCAGCGAAAATGCCCGCGATTGGCCGTCGACCGCAGGAATCTCCAGATTGACGTACTGCCCGGCCTGGAAATCCATCGGCCGGTCGAGCTTGAGCCAGATGCCGCGGATGGTCGGCGTCAAAGCCTCGATCCGGACCACTTCGCCTTGGTAATCCTGTACCGGCAGGTTGCGCGAATCGGGGTCTTCCTCGATCTCGGCTTCGATCACCGTGTCCGACTCCAGCCGGCAGCAGCAGGCCAGGGTCTTGCCCTCCTCCCGCTCGAAATCCATCAGGGCAAAGGTCGACGCTTCGCCGTGATCGATTTCGCCGTCCAGCACCTGCACCTTGCAGGTGGCGCAAAGGCCGTGACAGCAGGCGTGCGGCAGGTAAATGCCGGCACGCAGGGCAGCGTCGAGAATGGTTTGGCCATCCTCGACTTCGATGGTCTGGCCGAGCGGCTCTATGGTCAGTTCGTAACTCATGACGCCCCCGGCTCAGGAACAGCTACCGTTGATGCCCTTGAGGCCCGGCGTCTGGAAACGCAGCATGTCCTTGTGCTTGAGGCCCTGCTCGGCCAGCGTCTTGCTCATGTCCGGCTGCCACGGCTGGCCGGATTTGAGCCAGGTCACCTTGCTGAAATCGACACTTTTCCAGTCCGGGTGGTAGCCGAAGGAATGCGGCATGAACTTCTCGCACAACTCACTGAACGGCATGCTCGGCGGCAGGCAGTAGGCGAACGGGGCGCAGAACATCAGATGGTCATCCCAGCCGACGTAGAGCAGTTGCCCACCGTGGAACTTGTCCTGGGAATCAGCCGGGGGAAATTTGTAATCTTTCAGAGCTTGTACAGCCATGTTTGTCTCCTTTTTTATCAGTGAGGGCGACGGTCATTGCCGCCCTCACTTCATCTAGAACGATCAGGTGTTTTTGGTCGCCATGCCGCGCCAGGCGGCGAAGTTGGCCTGGTCACGCGAACCCTCGAAGTCGAGGTTGTCGTGGCCATTGTTGAAGTGGTACCAGTCGAGCACGGCAGCCAGCGGGTCGAAGCCCTCGGCGGTCGGGTCGGTCCCTTCCGGGAAGCAGTTGCCCTGATAGATCTGGTGCACCGGCAACCACGCCTGGCTGTATTTCTCCGGCTCGTCGTCGAAGATGTGCTTACAGCCGTCCGAGCAGGTGTGGTATTTCTCGCCCTCGTACTCGGATTCGCGATAGCAGATCTTGGTCGGGTCGCCCGGCTCGGTGAAGATCATCGGAATCTGGCAAACCTGACAGAGCATCGGCAGCGTGTTGGTGTAGAAGCGGTTGCCCTTCTCGGCCTCGTCGCGCCAATGGGTGAAGCGGTCGCGGTAGTACTTGTCGAAGGTGTTCGGGTACTTGGCCGACAGCCAGTCCATTTCCTCGTCGTTCGGCATCCAGGTGTGGAAAGCGGCCGCGCCGCCGTACTGGTAGAAGGTCGCCCAGGTTTGATGGGAAATGTGTTCCTTGTCTTCCGAACACTGGGTCAGGCAATCCGGCACCTTGATGCCGTAGCGGGCAAGGTCGGCAAACAGCGCACCACCGTTCTGCTCGAAATAGATTTCCCAGGCTTCCTTCCAGCTCATGACGCGCTTCGGCAGCATGTAGTCCATCATCATGCCGACCAGCGACAGCACGCGGATACCGCGCCAGGCCCACTTGTCGATCCACTTCTGGACGATGGGCAGGTTGTCCGGGTCCTGCTCCAGCATGAACTTGATGCACTCGAGGCCGAGCGTCATGTGACGCGCTTCGTCGGACTGCGCCGAGAAACCGAAGGTCACCGTCGCCATGTCGCCGTTGTAGGCGGCGCCCGACATGAAGGGCACGAACAGCAGGTTGGTCAGCACGTATTCGAAGCTGAAACCGATGGCGATCATCCACTCGAAGGGGCCGGCACTGAAGGCATCGTCGAAGAAGGACTTGGGCACCGAGAGATACCAGACGCGCTCAAGCATGTGCTTGAAGTCATGGAAGCCGTCGTAGTGCTTGTTGTAGTTCGAGATGGCGTGGATCTGCGTCTGGGCATGGCGGATTTCATCGACCGATTGCATCAGGCAGGCAACGCGCGGGCCAACGCCCGGGAAATTGCGACCGGCCGCGGCGAAACCACGATGCGCTACATATTCGAGCGGCGAAATGCCGGTCAGGAACAGTTTGACGGCGTTGAGGTAACGCGCATCGGTGATGCCGAGGTGACCGTTGTTCTGGGCAAAGGCGTCGAGCACGGCGTAGAGCTTGCGCTCCTTCTCGGCCTGATATTTCCAGTAGGCATCCATGGTCAGGCGGAACGGGTCTTCCCACTTATCCCAGTCGTGAATCTTGATGCCCTCGAAAGTCGCCTGCGGGAAGACCTTTTCCATCGGCTGATAGGTGGTCTGCCAGTCGAGGCCGCGGGTCATGTGGGCGTATTTTTCCTTGAGGCCCAGCTTCTTCTTTTTAACGTTCATATCCATGTTCGTCTCCTTAATCAGTTCAGCCAGGACAACTTGAATTCGTCGTCGTCTTCGTCGAGGTGGCCGGAAATGGTGATGAGGTTGATCTGCAGTTCCTGCAGGTCGAAATCGCGGCCGATCAGTTCTTCGATGGATTCGCGCTTGATGACCAATTCACCTTCGGCGTCGATCTTGACCATGGCCGGTGATTCGTTGGCGATGGCATGCGGGTTGTCGGCCAGCACCGCCTCGATGATCGGGCGGGTGTCTTCGTTGAGCTGGAATGCAATAAATACGTTGGACATGGGATTTCCTAGACGGTGAGGCCGGCTTTGCTGCAGCGGGCGTTGAACTGGGCGGTCACTTCAGCGAGCACCGTATCGGCCTGATCGCCAAAGGCGCGCTGGGCGATCGGGGCCAGGGCTGCGAGCACGAGCGGGCGGTACTGCTTGACCCAGTCGCCGATCAGGGCCTTGTTTTCAGCCGACTCGGCAGCCGCCACCTTGATCTGGGCATCGACCCACTTGGCCGTTTCGGCAGACCACTCACCCATGAAGCGCGTCATCATCGAGATGACGGTGCCGCCGTTGGCCGAGAAATCGCCGTCTAGGTAGTCGTAGACCAGCGGGTAGGTCAGGCCTTCGAGGACGAGGTTCTGGGCGACGAAAATTTCGAACCAGTCCTGGACGACCAGGACGTTTTCGACATGCTGGCGCATCGGCTGCCACATGGCGCCGGTCATCCAGGCGTCCTTGGCGGAATCGAGCGCGTCCGGGCCTTCGAGCACCAGACCGATGCGGGTCAGGTACTGGGCCACGGCCAGGTGATCCATGGCGTGGTACAGGCAGGGCTGGGTAACTGCCGTGCCGTAGCCGTAGGCGGAAATGTAGGAGTTGCCCATGTTGCCGCCCCACTCGACATGGCGCAGCGGGACCAGAACGGCCAGGGCGATCTGCTTGATTTCTTCCGGAACGATGTCGGCCAGGCCGCGCTCTTCGATCATGTCGAAGCTCGACTCGGCGGCGTCCTGCTGGCGCGCACGGGCGATCGTCCAGGCGCCGTAGTAAAACTGGCGCGGGTCTTTGAGCGCGTACCAGTCCTTCATCTGAATCCGGGTGCGGCGCTTGTCGAACAACTGCAGTTCCGGCTCCCACATCGGACGATAGTGGAAAATGTCCGTTTGCTGAATATCGTAGGTGCCTTCCTGATAGCGGCTGGCCGGCTTGTCGCCAAAGCGACGCGCGATGTGATCGAAGGTGTGTCGCAACGGCTTGATGGCGACGGTACGCAGATCAATTTCCATAGATGTCTCCTCTTGTATTCCCTCTGACGGGATGTTTAGCCGGCGTCGGATATTTGCTGTTGCGACGCCGAATTCAGGCGTGCCGCCCAGTCGCCCTGACCGGGAGTGGCCGGGTCGAGAACGATGACGGCGTTGGCCAGGCAGAACTCGTGGAAAGCAGCTTCCGGCAACATCAGTTCGACGCACATGGCGGGATCGCCAATGGCAAATTCGAATTCGATGAAACCGTCCGGCCGCTGTTCGCAAACACGAACGTAGCGACGTGTCGGATCGAAGTTGACGCCCGGTTGAACAATGTCCTCTTGCCCCATGCTGCTTTCTCCTGGTGACGACGCGATCAACGATGCGTCGAGGCAGTCTCTTACTCAAGGAGCGTGCCAGAAGCACAAGATGCTGTTTTTATTAAATAAACAAAATCTCAAGGCCGGGCCGGCATCGATCAAAATTACGTTTTGATCAACTGATTCATCGTCAGTTAATCAATTGATCAATTGCATCGAACGAAAAAATGACTGGATTCAGGGCCGATATTTCGCCGCACGCCAAGCTGACCAGGCACACCGCCTATACTTGACGAAGGTAATAGATAGAATGCGGCTTGCCACGAAATCTCAAAATCATGAAATAATCTCGAGAATTATTCGTTGTGCAATTCGTTGAAAATTCAGTACCCAGCCAATGCCGCCAGACGGCCTTGCTGACATAAAAAATGAATGCCGCAGCAGCCTTTCGGCATTGAACGGCAGAGAGACAAGATGACGACGATTCAGTACCCGGAATCCAACGACCTGAGAAATCTGGTCAAGTTTTGCGAACACGACGGCACGATCTGGCTCGGTGAGAACCGCATGATCCTCATGCATACGGCGGCGCTCGGCACGCTGCGCAAGGAGCTGGTCGATTCAGTCGGCAAGGAGCACACGCGGCGCATTTTGACCCGCATGGGCTACGCCTCGGGGGTGCGCGACGCCGAACTGGCCAAGCGGATTCGTGCCCACCAGTCGCTGCAGGACGCCTTCTTCACCGGCCCCCAGTTGCACATGCTCGAAGGCATCGTCCGGGTTACCCCGGTCAACCTCAAAATGGACATCGAAACGGGCCATTTCGAGGGCGAATTCCTCTGGGAAAACTCGTGGGAGCAGGACGTGCACATGAAGGAATTCGGCCGTTCGAGCGAACCGGTCTGCTGGTCGCAAATCGGCTACGCCTCCGGCTATACCTCGGCCTTCGTCGGCAAGTTCATTCTCTTCAAGGAAGTCGAGTGCGTCGCCTGCGGCGACAACCATTGCCGCATCGTCGGCAAGCCGCTCGAAGAGTGGGAGGACGCGGAAGAACACGCCAGCTATTTCCAGTCCGACCCCATGCTCAACCATCTGCTGGAACTGCGCACCCAGGTCGAGTATCTCCGCACGACGATCACGCAGAACGTGCAAACACCGCAGCTGGTCGGCATCTCGAACGGTTTCAAGCAAGCCCAGGAACTCGTTTCCAAGGCCTCGCGCACCTCGGTCACCGTCCTCCTTCTCGGCGAAACCGGCGTCGGCAAGGAACGCTTTGCCCGCGCCCTGCACCAGGAAAGCTCGCGCCGGCAAGGCCCCTTCGTCGCCATCAACTGCGCCGCCCTGCCGCACGATCTCATCGAGTCGGAACTGTTCGGCGTCGAAAAAGGGGCCTACACCGGCGCCCAGAGTTCGCGCATGGGCAAGTTCGAACGGGCCGACGGCGGCACCCTGTTTCTCGACGAAATCGGCGAATTGCCGCTGGCCGCCCAGGCCAAACTGCTGCGCGTATTGCAGGAGGGTGAAATCGAGCGCCTCGGCGACGACCGGACGCGCAAGGTCAATATCCGCCTCGTCGCGGCGACCAATGTCGATCTGGCCAATGCCGTCAAGGAAGGCCGTTTCCGCTCCGACCTCTACTATCGCCTGAACGTCTACCCGGTGACCATTCCGCCGCTGCGCGAACGCGTCGCCGACATTCCGCCACTGGTCGAAGCGATGCTCGGCCGCTTCTCGACGCTGCATGAAAAGCGCCTGCTCGGCGTCACCGACAAGACCTTGCAGGCGATGAAGGGCTATCCGTGGCCGGGCAATGTGCGCGAGCTGGAAAACATGATCGAACGTGGCGTCATCCTTGCCCCGCAAGGCGGCTGGATCGAGCTGGAACACCTGTTCACGCATGTCAGCGAAGCAAAGTCGTGGGAATCCGCCATTTCCGCCTCCGGCTCACTGGAACAGGAAAACATCCCCAAATGCAGCTCCGGCCTGCTCGATTCGATCATTTCGAGCGGCCTGTCGCTGGAACAGCTCGAAGAGGCGCTGCTCACCGAAGCGGTCAAGCGCGCCGACGGCAATCTGGCCGGCGCCGCCCGGGTGCTCGGCATCACCCGGCCCCAACTGCAATACCGACTGAAGCGCAATACGCCATGACTGAACCGCTCGTTCGCGTCGTCCGCCGCAAGGCCAAGGCGGGCTGCGAAGAGGCCTACGAGGCGCTGATCCGCGCCATGTTCGCCGACGCCAGCCGCTTTCCGGGCTATCTCGCCGCCCAGTTGATCCCGCCGGAAAACACCGGCGGTGACTATCAGATCGTCCAGCGCTTCGCCACCGAAGCCGATCTCGAACGCTGGAATGCCTCGCCCCAGCGGGCGCTCTGGCAGGAGCGCCTGCGCGCCGTCGCCGACGGCGATCCGGAATACCGCCTGCTCACCGGCCTCGACGCCTGGTTCGCGCCGACCGCCATACCGGCCAGCCGGCCGCCAGCCAAATGGCGCATGACCTTCGTCAGCTGGCTGGGCATCTTCCCGACCGTTGCCCTCCTGCTCTGGCTGGTCGCCCCACTGCTCGCCAGCTGGCCCTTCCTGCTCAGGACGGCGGTTTTTACGGGGCTGGTCGCGCTGATCATGTCCTACCTCGTGATGCCACGACTGTCGCGCTGGATGTCGTGGTGGCTGATCAGGAAATAGGCTGTTTTCGACGCTTTGAACTTTGGCCGCGCGCCGCGGCCCGAGTACTCGGGCATACCGTTGGCGCAATCCCCCGGCATGGCTTATTCGGCGCTCCCGGGCCACTTTCACGTTAAAATGCGCGCTTATTTAGCCACTTGCCGCCGGATTCATCCATGAGCGAAGTCATCGCCGCCGTTCCCGACATTCCCCCGCACAGCCTGTCCATCGTCGTCCCGTTCTATAACGAGGAAGACAACATCGCGCCGCTGGTCAAGCGCGTGCATGAGGCGCTGGTCGGCTACGACCATCCGTGGGAACTTGTACTGGTCGATGACGGCAGCAGCGATGCGACCGTCGATCGCGCCATGCAGTGTTCGCGCGAATATGGCTCGCACGTCCGCGTCGTCGAGCTGACGCGCAATTTCAAGCAGACGGCGGCCATGCAGGCCGGTATCGATGCAGCACGCGGCGACGTCATCGTGACCATGGACGGCGACCTGCAGAATGATCCGGTCGACATCCCGCGCATGGTCGCCCGCCTCATCAACGAAGATCTCGACCTCGTCGCCGGCTGGCGCCAGAACCGTCAGGATGGCCTGATCCTGCGCAAGATTCCGTCGAAGATCGCCAACAAGCTGATCGCCCGCATGACCGGCGTGCATCTCCGCGACTATGGCTGCAGCCTCAAGGCTTTCCGCGGCAGCGTCATCAAGAGCGTGCGCCTGTACGGCGAAATGCACCGTTTCATTCCGGCCTGGTTGGCTACCGTCACCACGCCGCGCCGCATCGCGCAGGAGCCGACGACGCACCATGCGCGCACGGCCGGCGTTTCGAAATACGGCATTTCGCGCACCTTCCGCGTCATTCTCGACCTCATCGCGGTTTATTTCTTCATGCGCTTCCGCGCCCGCCCCGGCCACTTCTTCGGCGGCATCGGCCTTGGCCTCACGGCGATGTCGGGCCTGATCATGACCTGGCTGGCCTGGGTCAAATTCGGCCTCGGCGAGAACATCGGCGGCCGTCCGCTGCTCATCGTCGGCATCGGCATGCTGATCGCCGGCATCCACTTCATCACCACCGGCGTGTTGTCCGAACTGATGGCCCGCATCTACTTCGAATCCGGCACCAACCGCTCCTACTCGGCCCGCCCGGAAGACAAGCTGGCGGCTGACGAAGGCTGGCACAAGTCGGCGTGAATCCCACGGTCAACGGCAAAAACAGCGTGAAATGGCTGTTTGGCCTGACGGCCGCCCTGCTCGCCTGGCGCCTCTGGCTGCTGCCCAACCTCGGCATTACGCTCTACGTCGATGAGGCGCAATACTGGACCTGGGCGCAGCACCTCGATTGGGGCTATTTCTCCAAGCCGCCCGGCGTCGCCGCGCTGATCTGGCTATCTACCGTGCTGTTCGGCGACGGGCTGGTCGGCGTCAAGGCGCTTTCGATGCTCTGCTATCCGCTGGCCGCCGCAGCCTGCTGGGCGATTGCCCGGCGGCTCTACGACGGGCGCGTCGCCTTCTGGTCGGCCATCGCCGTGCTCACCCTGCCGATCTTCTCGTGGCTCGGCCTCTTTGTTTCCACCGATGCCCTGCTCACGCTGTTCTGGGCGCTGGCGCTGTGGGCTTTCCTGCGCGCGCTGGACAGCGACGCCTGGGGCGACTGGCTGCTGCTCGGCCTCGTCTGCGGCCTCGGCCTGCTCTCCAAATACACCATGGCCGCCTGGCTCGGCGCCGCCTTCCTGTTCCTGCTCGCCTTTCACCGGCCACGCCTGGCCTCGGCAAAGCCCTGGCTGGCCGTCGGGTTGGCGCTGGCCATCCTGTCGCCGAACATCGTCTGGAATGTCACCCACGATTTCCCGACCCTCAAGCACACCGCCGACATCACGTTGAACCGTCAATCCGGCGGCGGGCTGGCCTCGCTCGGCGAATTCTGGGCGGCCCAGTGGATCGCCTTCGGGCCGGTGCTCGGCAGCGTTTTCCTGCTGCTCCTCGTCCGCGTCCGCGAAAGCTGGCGCGACGACCGGACCCGCCTCCTGCTGTGGTTTGCGCTGCCGCTGTGGATCGTCGTCTCGGCGCAGGCCATGAAGAGCAGCGCCAACGCCAACTGGGCGGCGCCGGCTTTTGCGCCAGCCGTCATCGCCGCCGTCGCCTGGCTGCTGCAGCGCGACAAGAAAAAGTGGCTGATTGGCGGGCTGGCGGTCAATCTCGTGCTCGTCGGGCTGGTCTATCACTGGCCGCAGGTGATTGCTACGGTCAACCCGGAAAAGCAGGCAAAATTGAACCCGTTCAAACGCGCCATGGGCTGGGACGAACTGGGCCGCCAACTCAAGCCCATCGTGCAGGCCCACCCGGACGCTGTTCTCGTCGCCGACAACCGCACCCTGCTCGCCCACATGCTCTACGAACTGCGCGACCTCAAGCCGGCCGCCGCCAGCTGGAATCCATCCGGCATCGCCAGCGACCATTACAAGCTGACCACCGACCTGAGCCCCTATGTCGGCAAGGATGCGCTCCTCATCACCGACACGGCGCCGGGCGCCGATTTCGCCCCGCGCTTCGCCGGCAGCGAAAAACTCGCCACGCTGAAAGCGCCGCTCGACGCGACGACCAGCCGCGACATGGATGTTTACCTGCTGCATGACTTCAAGGGTTATTGAACTGCGCGTCGCCGGCATCGCCTTTGCGCTGCTGGCGGTGCTCTTCGTCGCCTTTCCCGAGATCGACCTGGCCGCCAGCCGGGTTTTCTACGACGACGGCAAATGGGCTTTTTCCGGCGGCAACTGGCCGCTGTTCGAATTGCTCTACCGCGGCACGCCGCGCGTCGGGCAGGCGCTGCTCGTCATCCTCCTCGGCGGCCTGCTGCTCGGCGGCATCAAGCGCCTGGGCTGGCTGCACGCCCGGCGGACGACCTTCGGTTTTCTGCTCGCCGCCGCGCTGCTCGGACCGGTGCTGCTCGTCGACGCCACGCTCAAGGACGGCTGGCACCGGGCTCGCCCGGCGACGGTAGCTGAATTCAACGGCCCCTTGAAATTCACCCCGGCCTTCGTGGTCAGCGACCAGTGCCCGAAGAATTGCTCCTTCGTCAGCGGCCATGTCGCTACCGCCGCCTTCGTCATGGCCTTCGGCTGGCTCGGCGCCCCGGCCGTCCGCCGGCGCTGGCTGGCGGCCAGCCTGGCCACCGCCACGCTGCTCGCCGTGGTGCGCATGACGGCCGGCGGACATTTCCTGTCCGACACCATCTTCGCGTGGTTCGCGACCTATTTCAGCCTGTGGCTGACGGAAAGGGGCTTCCGACGGCTGAAATGGCTGCCGCCAACAACGGGCTGAGCAATCCCACGGTCAACTGGGCTTGCTACGGTCTACCGCAAAAAATGCCCAAAATTGAAAACCGCCGGATTCGGCGGTTTTTGTTTTTGCGCTTCGCCATCCATGCTTCGGAAATCCGAGCACCCACCCGGCCAAAACATCGGGAATCCGGCACTTTCGCCGTGTCCGCCAAGAAAAACCATTAAAAATCAATCCCCGGCCAATCGATTGCCGCTGGCATGACACGTGCAAAGAAAAGCGCAATGGACGGCACACCCGCCGGACCAATGACAAAACTGCACCGGAGAGACAACATGCCCAAACACCCCACCCACCGCCTCGAACACGACCTGCTCGGCGACCGCGAAGTCCCGGCCGACGCCTATTACGGCGTACACACCTTGCGCGCCCTGGAAAACTTCAACATCACCGGTATCTCCATCGCCGTCTATCCCGACCTCATTCGCGCCCTGGCCCAGATCAAGAAGGCCGCCGCCCAGGCCAACCGGCAGCTCGGCCTGCTCGACGCCAAACGTGCCGACGCCATCGCCGCCGCCTGCCGCGAAGTCATCGACGGCCAGTGGCACGAGCAGTTCGTCGTCGATGTGATCCAGGGCGGCGCCGGCACCTCAACCAACATGAACGCCAACGAGGTGATCGCCAACCGGGCGCTCGAAATCCTCGGCCACGCCCGTGGCGAGTACCAGTACCTGCACCCGAACGAGCACGTCAACATGAGCCAGTCGACCAACGACGTCTATCCGACGGCGCTCAAGCTCGCTACCTATGTCGGCATCTTCCGTCTGGTCGACGCCATGTCCTACCTGCGCCGCGCCTTCGAGCGCAAGGCAGAGGAATTCGCTGACGTGCTGAAGATGGGCCGCACCCAGTTGCAGGACGCCGTCCCGATGACCCTCGGCCAGGAATTCTCGACCTACGCCGTGATGCTCGGCGAGGATGAGGAGCGCCTGAAGGAAGCCGCGCTGCTCATCCGCGAGATCAACCTCGGCGCCACCGCCATCGGCACTGGCATCAACGCCCACCCGGACTACGCCGCCATCGTCTGCCGCAAGCTGGTCGAGATCAGCGGCATCCCCGTCCTCACCGCCCCCAACCTGATCGAGGCGACGCAGGATTGCGGCAGCTTCGTCCAACTGTCCGGTGTTCTCAAGCGCGTTGCCGTCAAACTCTCCAAGGTCTGCAACGACCTGCGCCTGCTCTCCTCCGGCCCGCGCGCCGGCTTCGGCGAAATCAACCTGCCACCGCGCCAGGCCGGCTCGTCGATCATGCCGGGCAAGGTCAATCCGGTGATCCCGGAAGTGGTCAACCAGATTGCCTTCGAGGTGATCGGCAACGACACCACCGTCACCTTCGCCGCCGAGGCCGGCCAGCTGCAGCTCAACGCCTTCGAGCCGATCATCGCCCACAGCCTGTTCAAGAGCGTGTTGCACCTCGGCAAGGGCTGCAAGACGCTGGCCGACTATTGCGTCGACGGCATCACCGCCAACCGCGAGACGCTGCGTGCCAGCGTCGAACGCTCGATCGGCATTGTCACCGCGCTGAACCCCTACATCGGCTACGCCAACGCTACCGAAATCGCCGCCGAGGCCCACCTGAGCGGTCGCGGCGTCGCCGAGATCGTGCTCGAACGCAAGCTCATGAGCCCGGAGCAACTGGCCGACGTGCTGCGCCCCGAGGTGCTGACCAAGCCGCAGATGATCCTGCCGCGCGCCGCCTGACCATCTCTTTCTTAGACACAAGGAAACCCTCATGAAAATGAACCGGTTAACCACCCAGATCATGATCGCCATGGTGCTCGGCATCGTCGTCGGCTACGCCTGCAACACACAGGCCGGCGGCCCGGCCGGGGCCAAGGAGATCGCCTCCTATTTCGGCATCCTGACCGACATCTTCCTGCGCCTGATCAAGATGATCATCGCCCCGCTGGTCTTCGCCACCCTGGTCGTCGGCCTGGCCGGCATGGGCGACTCGAAGACGGTCGGCCGGATCGGCGCCAGGGCGCTCGGCTGGTTCGTCGGCGCTTCGCTGTGCTCGCTGGCGCTCGGTCTGCTATTCGCCAACCTGCTGCAACCCGGCGCCAATCTCGGCGTGCCGCTGCCCGAAATCGGCGCCGCCGTCGGCCTGAAAACCAGCGCGCTGAACCTCAAGGACTTCATCACCCACGTCTTCCCGAAGAACATCTTCGAGGCGATGGCGAGCAATGAAATCCTGCAGATCCTCGTCTTCGCCGTCTTCTTCGGCCTGGCGCTCGGCCACCTGCACAACCAGACGGCGCGCAGCCTGGTGAACACGATGGAAGAAATCGTCCATGTCATGCTGAAAGTCACCGACTACGTGATGCGCTTCGCCCCGCTCGGCGTCTTCGGCGCCGTCGCCGGCATCATCACGACCCAGGGCCTGGGCATGCTGGTCGTCTTCGGCAAGCTGCTCGCCAGCTTCTACGTCGCCCTCGCCGTGCTCTGGCTGGTGTTGATCGCCGCTGGCTACTTCGTGCTCGGCAAGGAAGTCTTCCGCCTGCTCAAGCTGGTACGCAGCCCGATGCTGCTCGGCTTCTCGACCGCCAGCAGCGAATCAGCTTACCCCAAGCTGATGGAGCAACTGGAAAAGTTCGGCGTCCGCGACCGCATCACCGGCTTCGTGCTGCCGCTCGGCTACTCCTTCAACCTCGACGGCTCGATGCTCTACTGCGCCTTTGCCGCGCTGTTCATCGGCCAGGCCTACGGCATCGAACTCAGCCTGGCGACGCAGATCACCATGCTGCTGGTCCTGATGATCTCCAGCAAGGGCGTTGCCGGCGTGCCGCGCTCGTCGCTGGTCGTCGTCGCCGCCGTGCTGCCGATGTTCGGGCTGCCCGAGGCCGGCCTGCTGCTGATCCTCGGCATCGACCACTTCCTCGACATGGGGCGTACCGCCACCAACGTGCTGGGCAACGCCATCGCCACCGCCGTCGTCGCCAAGTGGGAGAAAGGCATCGATCCGGTCGACGAGTCTCTGGCCGACATCGATGACGCGCTGCCGATGCCGGGCGAAGACGCCGTGCCGGTCGCCGCCTGAGACAACGCTCCTCTGGGGTTCGGCCGCTCCCTCGCGCCGGACCTTTTTTCACGACCCGGTGCTCCCCTGCACCGGGTCTTTTTTTGAGTTCCCCATGACCATCGACTGGTTCATCCTCGCCCCCGCCGCTTTCTTCGCCGGCATGGTCGACGCCGTGGTCGGCGGCGGCGGCCTGATCCAGATTCCGGTCCTGCTGTCGAGCTTCCCGCAGACCGCAATCCCGACACTGTTCGGCACCAACAAGCTGTCGAGCATCGCCGGCACCGGCGCCTCGCTGTGGCGCTACGCCCGCGCCGTGCGCATTCCCTGGCGCCTGGTGCTGCCCGCCACCGCCGCCGCGCTGCTCGGCGCCTGGCTGGGCGCCGCGGTGGTCGCCTGGATTCCGCGCGAGGCCATGCGGCCGCTGGTCGTCGTCATGATGGTGGCCGTCGCCGTCTACACCTTCCTGCGCAAGAATCTGGGGCAGGAGGAAACGCATGAGCCGCGCCCCGGCGATCTCTGGCGTGGCGTGCTGTTCGGGCTGGTCATCGGCTTCTACGACGGCTTCTTCGGGCCGGGCACCGGCAGCTTCCTGATCTTCGGCTTCGTCCGGCTGTTCGGCCTCGATTTTGTCCGCGCCTCGGCCAGCGCCAAGGTCATCAACTTCGCGACCAATGTCTCGGCCATTGGTTTCTTCGCCAGCCACGGCCCCATCCTGTGGGCCGTCGGCCTGACCATGGCGGCCTGCAACCTGGCCGGCGCCTGGGTCGGCACCCATCTCGCGCTGAAACACGGCGCCGGCTTCATCCGCCAGGCTTTCCTCGGCGTGGTTGCCGTGCTGATCGTCAAGCAGCTGATTGAACTCTTCTGAGGCCGGGGCTGGTGTATCGAAAATCCGATGGCCAGCCGGGCAAAAGCCTCGACTTTCCGTCAAAAACACATAGCCGCAAAAAATGTTTTTCCAATAAATCAATCATCTGAAAACAAGCGACATCCCAAGAACATCTGGCACGCCGCGTGCTGATTAAACAATGCAAAACCGATTTCCGGTTTTCCCCGATGCACATACAAGGAGACTCCATGAACCGCTTCATTTCCCGCTGCCTGCTGGTCGCCGCCGGCTTCCTCGCGGCCCTGCCGGCCTTCGCCGACAAACCCAATGTCGTCATCCTGGCGACCGGCGGCACGATCGCCGGCGCCGGGGCTGATGTCGCCAAGAGCGCCACCTACCAGGCAGCCAAGGTACCGGTCGACCAGCTGATCGCCGGCATCCCGACCCTCGCCAACGTCGCCCAGGTCCGTGGCGAACAGGTCTTCCAGATCGCTTCCGAGAGCTTCACCAACGAGCACCTGCTCACCCTCGGCAAGCGTGTCGCGGCACTGGCCAAGCAGGGCGATGTCGACGGCATCGTGATCACCCACGGCACCGACACGCTCGAAGAAACCGCCTTTTTCCTGAACCTCGTCATCCATACCGACAAGCCCATCATCCTTGTCGGTTCGATGCGTCCGGGCACGGCCATGTCGGCCGACGGCATGCTCAACCTGTCGAACGCCGTGAGCGTTGCCGCCAGCACCGATGCGCGCGGCAAGGGCGTGCTGGTGACGATGAACGACGAGCTGAACAGCGGTCGCGACGTCTCCAAGATGATCAACATCAAGACTGAAGCCTTCAAGAGCCCGTGGGGCGCGCTGGGCATGGTGGTCGAGGGCAAGAACTACTGGTTCCGCCTGCCGGCCAAGCGTCATACGGTCAACTCGGAATTTGACATCGAAACCATCGACAGCCTGCCCGCCGTCGAAATCGCCTACGGCCACGGCAATGTCAGCGACACCGCCTATCGCGCCCTGGCCGCCAAGGGGGCCAAAGCCATCATCCACACCGGCACCGGCAACGGTTCGGTCGCCGCCCGCGTCGTCCCGGCCCTGCGCGAACTGCGCGCCAGCGGCGTGCACATCATCCGCTCCTCGCACGTCAATGCCGGCGGCTTCGTGCTGCGCAATGCCGAACAGCCGGACGACAAGTACGACTGGGTCGTCGCCCACGACCTGAACCCGCAGAAGGCCCGCGTCCTGGCCGCCGTCTCCCTGACCAAGACCAGCGACAGCAAGGAACTGCAGCGCATTTTCTGGGAATACTGAGCCAGCCGAACTTGACTAGCTAAGCCGGCGGCGGGCATTGCGCCCGCCCGGCTCCCTCCGTTTCAGACAAGACACCGATGCCGCATCGCCGATGCCGGCAGGGACTCACTTTTTCTCGAATCAAGGATCGCACCATGAAAAAACTCGTACTCGCCATGTCCGCCGCTGGCCTCTGTTCGGCCTTCGCCCCCGCCCAGGCCGGCGAACTCGACGACATGAAGGCCGCCATGCAAAAAATGCAGGCGCGCATCGCCCAGCTCGAAGCCCAGGCCAAGGAAGCCCCGCGCACCGCAGCGGCCAGCAAGGCGCCGGTTATCTCCAACTCTTCGCTCGGAGCCAACGCCGATGTCACCGTTTACGGCAAGCTCGACGTATTTACCGAATACAACAGCGGCGGCGGCAAGGGCGACCGACTGTCGCTAGAATCCGGCGGCATCAACGGCACCCGCCTCGGCGTCAAGGGCGGCGCCGACGTCAGCGAAGGCGTCCGTGGCATCTTCCAACTGGAAGCCGGCATCTTCCTGAATAAAGGCACCCTGGCCCAGGGCGGCCGCCTGCTCGGTCGCCAGGCCTACGCCGGTATCGAAGGCAAATACGGGCGCCTGACCGCCGGTCGCCAGTACTCGCCGGTCTACAACACCATCATCAATTACGACGCCTACGAACAGGGTTACGGCTCGCCGACCACCGACGGCAACGTCAGCACCGGCGCCACCCGCTTCGACAACTCGCTGGTCTACGCCAGCCCGAAATTCAAGGGGCTGAGTGCCAATGTCATGCTGGCGCTGGGCGGTGAAACCGGCAAGTCGTCGGATGCCATGGCCCTCGCCGTCAATTACGAAAACGGGCCCTTCGACATGAGCGTCGCCTACCAGGACGACGACCACGCCAGCAGCACGACGGCACAAACCGAAAACGCCTTCATCGGCGTCGGCTACCAGATCATGAAAACCAAGCTCCTCGCCGGCTACGGCCATGCCGTCACGACCCCGGATGGCGGCGTCAAGACGACGCGCCACGAATGGATGGTCGGCAGCCGCACGGCCGTCACCGGCACCGGCAAACTGCTGCTCTCCTACGGCGAAGGCAAGACAGAAAACAGCACCCCGGACAACAAGGGCAGCGTCGCCACCATCGGCTGGGTAGAAAGCATCGGCGCCCAATCCGCCATCTACGGCGTCTTCTCCGCCCACGACAACAGCGCCGGCTCGGCCCTGGTCCCGATGGGCACCAGCGCAGCCGCCAGCTACACGGTCAATCCGGGCGACTCAGCTTACGGGCTGGCGCTGGGGTATCAGTACTGGTTTTAAGTGGGAGACCCGGGATGGCTTTTGCCGTCCCGGGTTGTCGTACGGAATGCGGTGCTCCATCCCCGATGGTTCTGCTCAGATATAAGCGGAAACACTGTTTTTCTGAAGAAATGAAAGAGGGACAAAAATATTTTCTTTGTTTGAAATGTTGTAAAACTGTACTTTTTTTCCTCCGTCGTATTCATCAAGACCATAGTCTGCAAGGCGAACACGTTTCTTTGTTTTATCCCACTCTAGCGTGGAAAAAGGGCCATCAAGTGAGCCATCCTCATTGCGTGACCAGTAAGCATTGTAGTGGTATTCCAAAGCTCCTTTTTCCTCAATCATTTCCTCAAGCTCCATCACTTTCTCGCGAAGAGCACGATTTTCATCAGTCAATTTCTGCTGTTCGCTAAGAACCTCCATCATTGCAACTTGAACATCGATCAAGGTCCCAATGATTTCCGACTTTCCTAAGGCCTTGGCCTGTTCCGCAGCGCCTTTAAGCAGGGTCACTGCATTGCTTCCAACCGTCCATGCGGTGGTAACAGCGGATATTGGATCCATTATTTGATACTCCTAACTAGTAGGCCAACACGAAATATTTTCTGATACCGGAGACTCCCGGTCAGACACCAAAAAACCTGCGAGCCAGCGCCGACTGCATGTCGCGACGGCCATCGATGATCAGGTAGATGACAACCAGGCCCCCGACAACGCGGTAGATAACCCGGTATGGCTTGAAAGCGGTCTGCCGGTATTCCGTGATGCCCAGCGCCGCCAACTCTTTGGGATAGCTGCCCCGCTCGGGGAAATGCGCCAGGCCATCGACGACTTCCATCAACTGGTCGAGAACGTAGTTGGCGTTGGCTACGCAATCGAACTCGGCGATGTAGTCATGGATGGACTCCAGGTCCTGTTCCGCCGCCTGAGTGAGCAGGACCTCATAGGGATTCGGTTTGCCGACCATCAGGCAGTTAGCGCTTGTTGCGCAGGCGAGCCACTACGTCTGCGACGGGCTTGACCCGACCGGCCTCAACATCCTGATTGCCCAGGGCAAGAATCTTGAGCAGGGCAAGCGTTTCCTGGGTTTCTTCGAAGGAAGCGACGTCCTGCAGCACGGCCTTGGCTTCGCCATTTTGTGTGATGACCAAAGGCTCACGCTGTTCGGCCAAACGTGCCAGCACCTCGGCGGCGTTGGCCTTGAGGTAGCTGATCGGCTTGACTTGAGATGAGTAGCGCATGGTTTTTTCCCTTGAGTAACGGCGGACTCAATATAGTCTTTTAACAGTCTTTAGACAACGATCGATCAAGCCCGATTGCTACGGTCAACTGGAAAAAACGGCCAAAATTGAAATCACCTCGCCCTCATTTGACCGCGACGCGCCGGCCCCCTCTGAAACCGTGGTCTGCCCCCAGCTGCTCAGGCTGGCTCTGGGCTATCAGTACCTGTTCCAAGCGGATCGCCCGGTACGGGAAGGCATGCCTGGCAGCCGCTACGGGTGAGCGTGCTCCAGCAAGTTCTCGGCAGGTTCCAACCATCTGAGCAATCTGCCGTAGAGCAAATCGGTGCTAACCGGTTTGGCGATAAAGTCGTTCATCCCGGCATCGAAACAACGCGCCTGGTCCTCGCTGAAGGCATTTGCCGTCATGGCCAGAATCGGTACCTGGGCGCCATTGGGCATCTGGCGAATCCGCCGTGTCGCCTCGAGACCGTCCATGTGCGGCATCTGCATGTCCATCAGGATCAGGCTGTAGGCGTTCTTCTCCACCCGTTCCACCGCCTCGATGCCATTTTCGGCAGTATCCACCAGCAGACCGACGGACTTCAGCAGCTCCAGCGCCACTTCGCGATTGACCGGTTCGTCCTCGACCAGTAACAAGCGACGGCCCGGGTAGCGCATGGCGATCGTCGCCCCGGCGGTCTCCGTCGGCAGATGGAGGGCAGCCTGAGTTGAGCCATCGCCCTTCTTCAGCCTGACGGTGAGCCAGAAGGTGCTTCCCTTTCCCGGCTCGCTGTCGACGCCGACTTCGCCGCCCATCAACCCGGCGATATGCTGGGCAATCGTCAGGCCGAGGCCGGTGCCGCCATATTCCCGCGTTGTCGTGTTGTCGGCTTGTTCAAAGGACTGAAACACGCGTGACTGCTGTTCCGGCGTCATGCCGATGCCCGTATCCCTGACCTCGAAGCGCATCAGATAGCTGTCTTGCGATTCCTCCACCTTGCGACAGGCGAGCGTGATGCTGCCCGCATCGGTGAATTTGACCGCATTGCCAACATAGTTGATGAGGGCTTGCGCCAGTCGAGTCCGGTCGCCAAAGAAGGACTGTGGCGCCGCCGCTGCCTCGATCCGGAAAGTCAGTCCTTTCGACGCCATCTTGACTTCAGTGACACTGGCAATATCCCGAATCAGGTCGGGTAGCCGGAACGCCTGCTCGTCGAGACTGAGCTTTCCCGCCTCGATCTTGGACAGGTCGAGAATATCGTTGATGACGGCCAGCAGGTGTCGACCGGAGGCCTCGATCTTGTCGAGATAATGCGCCTGCCGCTCGCTCACCCCCGCCCGCCGAAGCAGATTTGCCATGCCCAGCACGCCATTCATCGGCGTGCGGATTTCGTGGCTCATATTGGCCAGGAATGAACTCTTGGCCAGATTGGCGGCTTCCGCCGCCTCTTTGGCGCGAAGGACTTCCAGTTCATTCTGCTTGCGCTGGGAAATGTCGCGCACGATCGACTGGATCCGCCCATCGCTCAATTGCCGGCCGGCCACCTCCCCGACGAAGAGCGAGCCATCCTTGCGCTGAAGATGCCATTCGCCGGTCGCGACAACGCTGCTGGCGAGCTTGGCAAGTCGCTCCCCTAGGCTCGGCAAATCCTCGGTCGCGACCACCTTCGTCACATGCATCCCGATGAACTCGTCGGGCGCAAAGCCGAACATCCTGGCGCCGGCAGCATTGACGTCAAGAAAATTTCCTTTTGCGTCGATGACGAATATGCCGTCGACGGTTTGCTCGACCAGACCGCGATAGCGCTCCCTGTCTGCCCGTAAGGCACGGGCCATTCGCGACCCCAGCAAGTTCGGCAGGGCTATTGTCAACGCGATGTTCGCCACGAAATTGACGACGAATACCAGTTGATGAATGAAGCCGGGAATCTTCATGAGATCCTGGTCTGCTTGCGTCATCGTCATCGATGTCCACAGCGTCCGGACCAGATAGACCAGGCCAATGGAGAAAAAGACCAGACCGATCCCGATCAGGATGCCATGGTCGGCGTCGCGGCGCGCGGCGCCGGAGAGCATCACGAGTTTCGCGGCGGCAAAGGTGAAACCAGCGAACATCACCGAAAACAACATGACGCGAGCAAACAAGTTGGCGTCGATATAGGTGAAATAGCTGAAAACGATCCCTGTCGTCAGCACCACCGCCCAGCTCCAGCGCGGCGAACCGGGCGACAAGTCGAGAAACAGCCGCAGGCCGATGTAGATCTGTGCAGCCCCGCCGACAACCAAGGCGTTGGCGAGAACGATGGAGAGAAAATCGGGGATCAACCCGCGCAGCGTGACGAGAATGATGGCCAGAGCCCATTGCATCGACCCGCCGGCCCACAAGCGCACCGCTTTATCATCCCGGTCGAGCCGTTTTGCCAACAACAGGCCTAGCGCCAGCATGACACTGCTGACCATGGTCACCAGGTTCAGGGTACGAATATCAAGTAGTGTATCCATGCGCCTAAATCGCCACCTGCATGTCGCCCATCGCCGGTTTCCCTGCCTCTGTCTGAAGCGATATTGTACTTGCCCGATGAGGCTACGAACCGGCCTGCCGCCCAACTGCCCGACGAATCATGCGCCGATGCCAAATATCCTGGCCCAAAGCTATGATGCGAAGACTTTCCGGATCAGTGAAGCGCCATGAGCAAGTATCCCTCGTTCTACCTGACCCTTCTCCCGGGTCTGCTCCTGCCGGTGGGGGCGCCACTGTACGCCGCCGTCAACGACATTTTCCCCGGCGACTACTTTCCCCAGCAGCCGGGCAAGATGGGCGTCGGGATTTATGCGTATGAGCGGAATTCGAGCGGCCCCTATGCTGGCGGCCGCAAGTTGCTGGATGGCGCCGTCGATGCATCGATCCTCGCCTTGCGCGTGAATAAGGCATTCCGGGTCGGCGAGGCGATCGTTGCTCCGGTCATGGTTCTGCCCTGGACGCACATCGATGTCGAACCGGCCCCGCTGGCCGCCTTGCTTGGCGCCAAGGCCCAAGGTCTCGCCGATTTGCGCCTGGGCGTCACGACCTGGCTGATCAACAACCCCGATTCCGCCCACTATCTCGGCGTCACCGCCATGCTCGTCGCGCCCACCGGCGACTACGACAGCCAGCGCATCATCAATCCCGGGGAACATCGATGGAAGATGGTGCTCGGCGGCGGCTGGCAAAAAGACATCACCCCCAGGCTCCTGGTCGAACTGGCTCCGGAAATTGCCTTCTACGGCACCAATGACGACTATGCGGGCGGGCGTCGCCTGGAGCAAGAACCGAGCTTTGCGCTCACCGGCTACCTTCGCTGCCGCATCAGCCCGGCCTGGCACGTCCACCTGGGCGGGCAGCTGAACCGGGGCGGCGAAACCCGCATTGCCGATGTCGATCAGCACAACCCGGCCAACAACGATCGCGTAACAGCCGGCCTGACCCTGTTCCTGCCCCAACAACAGATCATCCTGCGGGCGGCACGAGATACCCGGATCGACAACGGCCTGCGCACCGATCTCGAAATTGCCCTGCGCTACCAGCTCTACTTCTAACGCGCACCGGGCACTGGTCGCGTTTTGTTTTTTCATCGTCGTAGGCTGGTGCGCCGCGATGGGGAAAGCGCAGCTGAAATGCTACGGTCAACCGGAAAAAAACAGCAAAAACCGAAACGCCCCTGCCGGTTGCGGCCCCTGATCGGCCGGCGGGTTTGACCTGAGTTCGCCAATCAGATCAGCGCATATTTCTTCAGTTTGCCGTGCAGCGTCGTGCGCGCCACTTTCAGCGCTGCGCTGGTGCGCCCGATGTTGCCGTCCTGCAGCGTGAATTCGCGGGTGATCAGCAGGCGTTCGTAGTTGTCGACGGCTTCGGTCAGCGACTGCGGGGCGCTGGCCGTGCTGCTCGCCACGGCGTCGAGGCCGATGCCGAGGGCGTGGCAGTCGGCGGCGTTGCGCAGTTCGCGGATGTTGCCCGGCCAGTCCTGGGCCATCAGGCGGCGCAGGCATTCCGAGGTCAGGGCCGGTGGCGGGCGGTTGTAGCGTTTGGCGGCCTGCAACAGGAATTGGTCGTAGAGGGCCGGGATGTCTTCGCGCCGTTCGCGCAGCGGCGGCAGTTCGATGCGCACGACGTTGAGCCGGTAGTAGAGGTCGGCGCGGAATTTGCCCTGTTCGGACAGTTGCTTGAGGTCATCCTTGGTGGCGGCGATGACCCGGCACGAGACCGGTATCTGCTGGTTGGAGCCGAGCCGTTCGATGACCCGTTCCTGCAACACCCGGAGCAGTTTGATCTGCATGGTCATCGGCATCGATTCGACTTCGTCGAGGAAGAGCGTGCCGCCGCTGGCGTATTCGATCTTGCCGATGCGCCGTTTCTGGGCGCCGGTAAAGGCGCCCGGTTCGTGGCCGAAGAGTTCGCTGTCGAGCAGGTTGTCGGCCATGCCGCCGCAGTTGAGCGCGACGTAGTTTTCCTGGCCGGGATGCGAGAGGTCGTGCAGGCAGCGGGCGACCATTTCCTTGCCGGTGCCGGTTTCGCCGAAGATCAGCACGTCGACGTCCGCCCCGGCGACGTCGAGGATCAACTGGCGGATCTTGGCCATCTGCGGCGAACGGCCGATCAGGCGGGATTCGAGGTTGTCGAGCTGGCCGCCTCCCCTGTTCCTGGGCATGACCGGGGAACCGAGCCGCCTGCCTTCGCCAGGCACGGCTTCGAGGCCCCGCGGCAGTGCGCCGCTGGCGGGGGCGACGGACACGCCAGACTTGATCGCCAGTTCCCGGGCCGTGACCTGGTTGCCGAGCGCACGCGTGACTTTTGGACGTGGGGTGATGAAACTGATCCCGGCATCGCCGAAGGCCTGCGCGAAATCGGGGTTCTCCGAAAGCCCCCCGTAACCGGAATGGATGGCATCGACGCGCGCACCCTTGGCGATGCGAATCATGCCGGGGATGTCGAGGCTGGCGCCGATCGGCTTCTGGCCTTCGCCGACGAATTCGCTGTCGTCGGCCTTGTAGTGGCGGGTTGCAAAATGCCCTTCGCTGGCGCGGTGAAAGCCGCCGATGGCGATCTCGCCGCGATTGGCAACGAGCAGGCTGCGGATTTTCTTCGAGGCGGAGCGGATGGCAGTCATGGCAGAGACCCGGAGCCGACGTATTGGCGCGCATAGCGCTGACCGAGACTGGTAAGGACTTCATAGCCGATGGTGCCGGCGCGGGCAGCGATCGCATCAACGCCGTTGTCCGGACCGGCGAGGTCGATCAAGGTGCCAGCGTGGATTCGCTCTTCGGGGACTTCGGTCACGTCAATGGTGATCGTATCCATCGACACCCGGCCAACCAGCGGCAGCGCTTGTCCATCGAGATAAACCTGACCGCGGTTGCTCAGACTGCGCAGATAGCCGTCGGCATAGCCGACCGACACCGTGGCGACCCGCGTCGGCCGGGCTGCGGTCCAGTACTGCCCGTAGCCCACGGCGGTGCCGGCATCGATGTGCCGTGTCTGGATGACCTTGCCTTGCAACCGGATCACGGAGCGCATCGGATTGGCGGCGCCGGCCATTGGTGCCACGCCGTAGAGCGCGGCGCCGGGACGTCCCAGGTCGAAATGAAAATTCGGGCCGAGGAAAATTCCTGAGGAGTTCGCCAGACTGGCGGGAACGGACGGCAAGCGCCGACGGGCCGCGACGAAG
>Ga0209211_10002260_pt1 | contig 33672 bp, 28 predicted proteins | sample RifGroA2_FD_183992 | JGI IMG/M metagenome (GOLD analysis project Ga0209211, IMG submission 183992) | Groundwater microbial communities from Rifle, Colorado, USA - Groundwater A2 (SPAdes) (version 2) | ecosystem: Environmental > Aquatic > Deep subsurface > Groundwater | place: Rifle, Colorado... | reverse complement strand
CCCCGCCATACCCGCCATCATGCAGCTGCTCAGCAGCAGCGGGGCCAACAGCACAACGAGCAGTTTCGCGTTCATGCATACTCCACTCGGCGACTCGTTCGCCGATCGAGGGACTCCAATGCGTTCCCGGTGTCACGCGCGCAGTCGCGTCGCGCGATGCCGGGAACGGGGCTGCTCAGTGCGGTTCTGCGAGCGTACGCAGGTACTTCACGAGCGCGCGCATCTCGTCCGTCGACAGCTTCTCCGCGAACGACTTCATGCTGACACCGGTACCCTTCTGCAGCACCACCATGAGCGAATCGTCGGAGCGCGTGGAGAAGAAGGCCGGACGACTCAGGTCGGGGATCTTCGCGAACCGCTTGACCATCATTTTCGGTGGGGTACCGCTCACACCATGGCAGAGCTTGCAGTGCTCGAGATAAAGCGCCTTGCCCTTGTCGTCCTGTCCGGTTATCGCAGCGGCGGGGAGAGCGTGCCTGGGGGCCGCAAGTACCGCGGTGGTGCAATAGGGACCGAGAAGGACGAGCATGAGCCCAAGCGGAAAGACGACCGACGCGCGCAACGCAGCAAACGGAGTCATTGACGTTGCTCCTGAAGCTTCGGGGAGGCCGCGCGTGTGAGCATCAGAACGCCACCTGCAGCCGCGTTGCGAGCCCGCTCCGTTGCGGCGTCGACGCCGATTGGTACGTGTCGCGGAATAGCTCGACACTCCAACGGAAGTACTCGGGCATGCTGATGGGCAGGATGGCGCCGACCAGAAAGCGTCTCCGCGACGCATCGACAGTGGACTGATCGGGATTGAGGCGTTCATACCGCCCGAAGAGCGTGAGCGGTTGCGTCTTCGCCGTGTATTGGCCCTGCAGCCAGTGCGACGTGCCGGCCGGCGAGGACACGACATCGGGTCGCTCGTCGCCGGAGGGTACATCGACGTCCTTACCGTACACGTACCCACCCATCACCTCGACTCGGCGCACGATCTTGCTGGCCGTCGCGGACAGACGATAGAAACGGCGACTGAGCGTGGGTTCGTTCGGGACCAGTCCCAGTGCACTCCCGAGATAGGCCGCCACGCCGAACCCACTCCCCTCGTCATCCCACATGGTCTGATTGGTCAGCGCCACGTCTCGACGACTCACGGCGCTGCCACCCTCACCGGCCCCCACGACAACACCATTCAGCAGTTGCACGGCCGTGCGGTTTCGGCCCCCTAGCACGACGAAGGCCTCCGCCCCGGCTTGATCTCCGCCCAGTCGGAGCGGAACGGAGGACGTGATGGACTCGTCGTAGGCCAGTGGCATCGAAATCCCCGTCGACCGATCGAAGCCGGCCACGCCACCACTCGCCATCAACATGTGGCCCTGACCAACCCGAACTCCCGCGAACCTCTTCTCGTTGCCCCAGACCCCGGTCATCGAGCCGACGACATCGACGGTGGCTTCGGGCTCCCGATCGAGCTCCAGATACGCGCCGAAGTGCTTGCCGATCGGTCCCGCGGCGAACAGGCTGGCTGAGGGGACCGAGAAGCCGTCGGTCTCGCGGTCGCCGTTCTTGCGCGTCACGTAGTCGTACGCCATCTCGATGCGCGCTGCCACGTAGTTCTCGATCTTGCTGACCTGAACCGCGGTGCCGATATCCCCAGGCATCCGGTATCCGGCCCACTTGAACGCGATGCCCGTGGCATTGAGCCGCGGCACCGTTGGGCTGTGACAGCCCGAGCAATTCATGTTGTAGCGCCGCGCCCACGAGGGAAGTGCGCGGGCAGGAGAAGGCAGGACTGCAGCGAGTACTGCCAGGGTCAGGATGCTCCGCAGGTGCGTCATGATGATGAGTCCCTCTGGAAAGAGGTCTGGGCCCTGCGCCGGACGGCACAGGGGTATCGCACGCCGTGCTCCCGTGTCTCGAACGGACAGCGCATCCAAGGATGGTCCGGTCGGTACACGGACTTTACCGCACATAAAATCATTGCCGTCAAGAAACAGGTCCTCGAACAGCGGAAACGGCCTCCGCGGCAGGAGCGGCGGCCGCGACGTCACGCCAGTGCGCTGCGATGGCTTCGAGCTTCGTCCGCGGAATCGTGAGGAAGTGCGCGACAACCGCCGGGTCGAACTGCGAACCGTCCCCCTGTCGGATTTCGGCCACGGCTTCCCAGTGCGTCAGGGGAGAGCGATACGGGCGTTCCGAGGTGAGGGCATCGTAGACGTCGGCTACCGCGAAGAGTCGCGCCCCGAGCGGGATGTCCTCACCGGCGAGACCTCGCGGATAGCCCATTCCGTCGAAACGCTCGTGATGGGCGTAGACCACCGTCGCCGCCTCCCGAAGCCACGAGACGCGACGGACGATGTGATAGCCCACCGTGGGATGTTTGCGGACTTCCGTCCACTCGTCCTCGGTCAGGCGGCCGGGCTTCAATAGAATGTGATCGGGCACCGCGATCTTCCCGACGTCGTGCAGGAGCGCGCCGTTGGCAATGTGCTGTCGCTGCTCCTCGTCTACACCCCATCGGTCGGCCACGAGTAGCGTGTATTCCCGGACGCGTTGCGAGTGCATGCCGGTGTTGTGCTCGCGCAGATCCAGTGCGGCAACGAGCCCGCCGACCGTCTCGCCATGCGCCTTCGCGACGCCGGCGACGAGGGCATGCTGGCGATCAAAGAGATGGCCCGCCAGGAGCCCCAGCACCCAGAAGCCGATGAGCTCGCCAAGCAGGTTCGCCTGCTCCATGCGGTCGTTCGGCCAGTCGGTGGCTGCGTGTCCAACGAAGAGCACGCTGACCGCCATCGTGGTCCACAAGGCACCGCGCCGACCGAACCAAATGGCGGCCACGACGGGAGGAAGGAAGTAGAGCTTGCGCAACACGATGTGCAGCGAGTGCAGACCGTGCGTCACCGTCGGCAGTCCGTAGTGCACGAGCGCGATGCTCGCGACGAGCAACACCAGGAGGCTGACCCGTCGAGCATCCGTCGCGGGATGTCCGCGCATACCCTGGATCATGGATGCACCTCTACAGGTGGCATTTCCTGGACCGGCGCGCTCGGCGCGCGAATGCGTCCAATCCACTCCGTGAGCGCGGCGGCGGTAACCGGCCCCGTGTGCTTGTGCGCCACGCGGCCGTCGCGTCCGATGAAATACGTCTCGGGCACGCCGTAGACGCCGTACGCGATGGCGGTTCGCCCGCTGGGATCGATGACGGACGGATACGACTGCCCCCCCATCTCCTGAATCCATGCACGCCCGGACTCGGGCGAGTCGTTGTACAGCAGGCCGACGAAATGGACGTCCGATCCCTCGGCACGTCGGCCCGCCTCGAGCAGCACCGGGTGTTCGTCACGACAGGCCAGGCACCAGGAGGCCCAGACGTTCAAGACGACGGCGTCACCGGCCCAGGCGGAAAGACGGACGCTGTCCTGTGCGGCCCCGCCCAGTCCATTCGTGAAGACCGGCAACGCGAACACGGGAGCCGGCTGTCCGGGCAGCGGCGACGGAATGTCCTGAGGATCGCGACCCATCCCCCATGCGAGGAGGATCACCACGGGGACGCCTGCCACGCCGCCAAGCACCGCTCGCCGCCATTTCATATGGGTTGCCTCTCCGAGATCAGACGTGTGCGTAGACGCGCATCGTGCCATCTGAGCGGAACGCGAACACGTCATAGGGTTCCTTGCGGACCATCTCCATGCCAGGCGATCCGCCCGGCATATCGGGCACGGCAAGGCCACGCTCGCCCGACCTTTCCGCGAGAAACCGCGTCAGGATGTCTGCAGGGACATGTCCCTCGACGACCACCCCGTTCACCTCGGCGGTATGACAGGCGCGCAGCGCGGTGGGTACCCCAAGCCTGTCCTTCCACTTCGGCAGGTTCGACGTGTACTTGATGGCCACACGATATCCGCGTGCCTCGAGGTGTCCCACCCACAGACGACAGCACTGACAGGATTCCGACGCGTGCATCACGACGGGCACCGCCCCGGAGCGCCATCCGCGCCCGACGCGGCCGAAGACGAGCATGCCGGTTGTCAACGTCATTCCGCCGCCGACAATCGCGAGCCACGTGCGACGCGAGAGTCCCTTGTTGGGATCCGTGAGCACGCTGGTCCTCCTTCGCCGTGGCCCTCCGTTGGGGGCCCCATCAACCCGTTCTCGCATGTGCACCCCCTTTCCCCGTGTCCAGGACACTCCACCGCGCCGCCATATCCAGCGGATGACGCGTGGCACCCAAACGTCACCGCGACGCCGGCTGGTCTTTGTGAACTCGCGTTGCTGACTTCCTCTCGACGGTCGATTGCTACACGTTTGCGAAGACGCGCGTGGTACCATCCGCATGGAACGCCAGCACCTGGTATGCCACCTTCGGCTGGTCCTCCATCCCGGGTGAGCCGCCGGGCATGCCCGGGACGGCTAGTCCGTGTTCCTTCGAGCGCTCGGCGAGGAACTTCTGGATCTGCTCCGCCGGCACGTGGCCCTCGAACACGTAGCCGTTCGCCTCTGCCGTGTGGCACGACCGAAGGTCGGCCGGTACCTGCAGCGCGTTCTTCGTGGCCTCCATGTCCTTTTCGAGCTTCGTGGTGACGTTGAATCCGGATTTCGTCAGATGGGCAGCCCACTTGTGGCAGCAGCCGCATTCCTCCGACGCATGCACCGTGATCGCGATGGCCTGTGCTCCTGCCTGAGCGCAGGCCGTGGTGCCCATCACGGCGATACCGGCAAGCACGGCGGCACCACCTGAGGCGATCCGCACCCAGTCTCGCCGGGACAGGGGCGCGTCGAGCGTGAACGCCGTCGCTGCGGAGCGCGCGCCTGGCGCCTCGGCGTCGCGGAAGCGGCTGTGCGTATGGGGCGTCATGGAAACTCCTTGTCGACCGGAGCCGACGGGTCTTTATGTGTTGGTTGAAGGGAGGATGTCAGGTGCGCTCGATGCGTCTGGCGCTGGCACCGGCGGCTGACTGGCGGATATCGACCGCTCCTTCCACAGCGAGTAGATCGCGGGAATCACGAGCAACGTGAGGACGGTGCTGGAGATCATACCGCCGATCATTGGCGCGGCGATGCGGCGCATCACGCTCGCCCCGGCTCCGTCTCCCCACATGATGGGCAACAGGCCGGCCATGATCGCGGTCACGGTCATCATCTTCGGCCGCACGCGTTCCACCGCGCCTTCCATGACGGCGTCGTAGAGGTCGCGCATCGTCGGCGGGGCGCCTTTGGCGCACCGGGCCGCCCACGCGTGGTCAAGATATATGAGCATCACCACACCGGTTTCTGCGGCGACGCCAGCCAGGGCAATGAACCCGATCGCGACGGCGACCGACCAGTTGAAGCTCAGGGCCCACAAGAACCAGATACCACCGACCAAGGCGAAGGGGAGCGAGAGCATGACGATCAGCGTCTCGCCCACGCTGTTGAAGTTGAAGTAAAGCAGCAGGAAGATCAGCGCGAGGGTCGCCGGGATGACGAGCTTCATCGTCTCCTTCGCGCGCTGCATGTACTCGTACTGGCCGCTCCAGACAATCGAGTAGCCCGGCGGCATCTTGACGCGGGCCGCCACTTCGCGCTGCGCGTCCGCGACGTAGCCACCGATATCGCGGCCTGCTACGTCGACATACACCCACGCCGTGGGCATCGCGCCTTCCGTGCGCACCACCATCGGGCCCGCCACGGAGCGAATGGTCGCGATCTGTCCGAGCGGGACCTGCGCCGCATTTCCGCTCAACGCGGACCCTGACCCTCCCATGCTACCCATGCCGCCCGACGCCGACGCGCCTGTCGTCGAGTGGCTCACCGGCACGAGCACCGCCGCCAAGCGCTCCGGCGAATCGCGCAGTTCCTGCGGGTATCGCACGCGGACGCCAAACCGCTGACGTCCCTCCACGGTCTGCGTGATGGTCATGCCACCGATGGCGGTGGCGATTACCGCCTGTACGTCCCCGACGTTGAGCCCATGTCGTGCCGCGGCCTGGCGGTCAATGTCGATGTCGAGGTAGTACCCGCTGACCGCGCGCTCGGCGAACGCACTCCGAGTGCCCGGAACCATCTGGACCGCCCGTTCGACCTCGCGTCCGATGCGCTCCAGTTCGGCCAGATCCGGCCCGAACACCTTGATGCCCACCGGCGTCCGGATGCCCGTAGCCAACATGTCGATGCGCCCCTTGATCGGCATCGTCCACGCATTCGTCACGCCCGGCATGCGCACCGCCGAGTCCATCTCGGCGACCAGCCGGTCGTACGTCATGCCGGACCGCCAGGCATCTTGGGGTTTCAGCGTGATCGTTGTCTCGAACATGTCGAGTCCAGCCGGGTCGGTCGCGGTGTTCGCACGCCCACCCTTCCCCCACACATGCTCGACTTCGGGGAACTTCTTGAGGATGCCGTCCTGAATCCGCAGGATCTCGCGCGCCCGAGCCACACTCACACCGGGCAAGGTGGTCGGCATGTACAGAATCGTGCCTTCCCCGAGGGGCGGCATGAACTCGCTACCGATCCGTGTCCACGGTACCCACGTGAGAATCACCACGACCACCGAGGCTGCGACCACCGGCCACCGATGCCGCAAGACAAAGGTGATGAGGGGGCGGTACCACCGAATCAGCACCCGATTGACGGGATTCGCCGACTCGCGGAAGATGCGACCGCGGACGAACAGGCCCATGGTCACGGGCACGAGCGTCACGGAGAGAAGGCTCGAGGCCGCCATCGCAAACGTCTTGGTGAACGCGAGCGGGTGGAAGAGCCGTCCTTCCTGACCTTCGAGCGCAAACACCGGCAGGAACGAGACCGTGATGATCAGCAGCGAGAAGAACAGCGCCGGCCCCACCTCCTGCGCCGCCTCCACCACCACGCGCCAGCGTTCGGTGACCGTCAAGACACCCGTGTCGAGCCAGCGTGCGTTGCTGGCATCGACACCGCTCGCGCGCTCCTTTTCGACAATCGCGCGTTCCAGGTGCTTGTGCAGGTTCTCGATCATCACAATGGCCGCATCGATCATCGCGCCGATCGCGATGGCGATGCCACCCAACGACATGATGTCGGCGCCCACCTTCACGCCTCGCATGGCAACGAACGCCATGAGAATGCCGATGGGGAGCGTGAGGATGGCGACCAACGCCGAGCGTGCGTGCAGCAGGAACACGATGCACACGAGCGCGACGACGAGGCTCTCTTCCAGGAGCTTGCCACGCAGTGTCTCGATGGCCCGTTGAATCAGGTCACTGCGGTCGTACACGGGGCGGATGACGACACCGGGAGGCAGGCCCGGGGCGATCTCCTTGAGGCGTGTCTTGATCCGCTCGATCGTCGTGAGCGCGTTCTGACCGAACCGCATCACCACGATGGCGCCCACGGCGTCACCACGCCCGTCGAGTTCGGCGACGCCGCGGCGCACCGCGGGGCCGACATTCACGCGCCCGAGTTCGGCGACGCGAATCGGCGTGCCTGCCGCCGTGGCGCCGACGACCACGTTCTCAATGTCCGAGATGGACTTCAGGTACCCGAGCCCCCGGACCATGTACTCGCGCTCGGACAGCTCCACCACCATCGCCCCGATGTCGGCATTCGCATTCTGGATCGACTGCATAACGCGCGTCACGGGGATCTTGTATGCGAGCAGCTTGGCCGGATCGAGGTCCACCTGATACTGCTTCTCGAACCCACCGATGGTGGCCACCTCGGAGACACCGGATACCGAGGTCAGTTGATACCGCAGATACCAATCCTGGAGCGATCGGAGATCGGCCAGGCTCATCCGACCCGTCGTATCCTCGAGAGCGTACTGATAGACCCAGCCGAGTCCGGTGGCGTCGGGACCGAGGGTCGGCGAGACACTCGCTGGCAGGCGACCCTTCAGGCCGTTCAGGTACTCCAGTACGCGACTGCGCGCCCAGTACAGATCGGTGCCATCGTCGAAGATGATGTAGACGAAGGAAATGCCGAAGTAGGAGTACCCACGCACCGTCCGCGCGCCGGGCACCTTGAGCATCTCGGCCGCGATCGGGTACGTGACCTGATCTTCGACGATGCGCGGGGCCTGTTCGTTGTATTCGGCTTGGACGATGACCTGTACGTCACTCAGGTCGGGCAACGCTTCGAGCGGCGTGCGCCGCACCGCGATGACGCCAGCCAGCATCGCCGCCACGGTGAACAAGGTGACGATGACCTTGTTACCGGCCGACCACGCAATGATCCGTTTCAGCATGGAAGGCGTCCTCAGCGGTCGGGGTGCTTCATGCCGGGCATCGCCGGCATGGTGTCGGGCTTCGCCGGTGTCGGCGCCTTCTTGGTCAGGGCAGGAGCAGCGGGCTTTTCCATGCCCGGCATGTCATGCGTCATCGCCGGGTCCATGGGCGCGGGCTTCTTCGTCGAAGGGGGCGCCTTCTTCGGGGTGGCCGCCGGTGCCGGCATATCCATGCCCGGCATATTCGGCGCGGCGTGATCCGCCGGGGGGGCCGTTTTCTCTCCGGCGGTACCCGCCCCGCCCGGCGCCGACATGTCCATCCCTGGCATGTTCGCCATGCCTCCCAGCATGGAGCCGAGGTTCGACTCGGCGTCGATAAGGAACGTGGCGGACGCCACCACGATCTCGCCCATGCGCAGGCCCGACTTCACTTCCACCCGGTCATCCGTCGCGATGCCGCGCACGATGTCACGCGGTTCCAGCATGCCATCCGCACGCTGCACGAACACGAGGTCGCGCCGTCCCGTAGACAAGACCGCGGACCGCGGGACGTGCAGCACTCGCCCGCCGCCTACCGCGCGAATCCGTACGGTGGCGTACATCCCGGGCTTTAGCGCACCGTTGGCGTTGTCGAGTTCGACGCGCACGCGCACCGTGCGCGTCTCGCTGCTCACCGTTGGCTGGAGGAAGACGATGCGTCCATGCCGCGTCTGACCCGGTAGCGCCTCCAGATCGACCTCCACGGACTCCCCCAGATGCACCTTGGAGAGGTCCTGTTCGAAGACCTCGCCCTCCACCCAGACGGTGGAGAGATCGGCCAGCCGGAACAACGGATCGCCGGCCATCACCCGCTGGCCCTCCACGACCATTTTCTCCACGACAACGCCGGAGTACGGCGCACGCACCATGAGCGATTTCTGCGCTTCTCCTGTGCGCTCCACGCGCTCCACCTCGGCTGCGGGAAGGTCCCAGTTGAGGAGCCGCTGCCGGGCCGCCCGGAGCAACGACTGTGCGTTGGCCACGGCCGAGGCGTCCTGGCCAGCGACATCGCGCGCGAGCTTCGCGGCAATCACAAGCTCCTCTTCCGCGCTCAACAGCATCGGTGCGTACGTCGACACCAAGGGCTCGCCCGCACGCACCTCGCGCCCCGTGTAGTCGACGAAGAGCCGATCGATCCACCCGTCGAACTTCAGCGTCACGGCACGCACCCGCGTCTCGTCGACCGTGACTTGCGCGACCGTCCGGACTTCCGGGTTCAGGGCACCGTGCTCGACCGTGGCGTACGTCACGCCGATGCGTCGCGCCTGCTCGGCGGAGAGCATCACGGGTTGCGCGGCGTCGGCTCCCGCCGCCGCGCCATGCTGGTGTCCGGCCGCTGCCTCCGCCGGGGCCTTGCCACGCGATGCGTACACCGCGACGCCGATGGCGCCGCCGATGACGGCGACCCCGAGCAGCACGGCGCCGAGGCGGGACGCCCCACTCGCGGCGCGTGTTCCGAACGTCGCGTCGTCGCGCGTGCTGTCACCGCTCGTCTTCTGATCGTCGCGCATGCTCACTTACCTCCCGGCACGGTCCGGCCGGCATTGGGGTCAAAGAGTTCTCGGCCGAGCAGCATCTCCAGGTCCGCGAGCGCCATGCCCTCGCCGGCTTCGAGCGCCGCGAGTTCCTGCTCGTAGCGGTTCACCGTCGCCTGGTTATCCAGCAGGGTCATGAGGTTGACGCGACCGACGCGATAGGCGGCCATGGAAGCCGTGACGGCGGCACGCGACTGCGGCAGGATCGTCGCCTGATAGAGCGAGCGGAGGTTGCGGGCCCGCGTCCACTCTGCGTACGCCGTTCCGACCTTCGCGCGCGTGTCGGCGCGCATGGCCGCCAAGTCGGCGGCGGCCATCGCGCGCATCGCCTCTGTCTCCTCTCGCATCTTGTACTGCCGGCTCCTCGCGAAGATCGGTACGCTGGCGCCGACCATCAGACTGCCCATGCGCTCGACGCCGGTCATGCCGCCGCGCTGGCCGTACTGCACGCCCAGTTGCAGGTCGGGCCAGATTTCGCGCTGAGCGAGGCGCGCTTCCGCCTCCGCCGCGTGCAGATCGGCCTCGCCGGCACGCACCATGGGGCGCCCGGCTGCCGCCTGGGCAATCAGGCTGTCTGGCGGTGGCAGGCGATCCGGAAACGCCGGCAGTACCGCAGCGGCCGTGCTCGAGTCCATCGCTTGATTCAGCAGCCCACCCAAACGCGCGAGATTCACGGCACGCATCGCCCGCATGGCGATGATATCCTCGCTCATGCGCGCAATCTCGACCTGCGCCTTCAGGACGTCCGCTTGCGCCGTCTCACCGACGCGGTACATCGCTTCCGTGGTCGCCGCAACGTCCTGCATGAGGCGCCGCGTGTTGCCGGCGATGGTGATGGCGCGTTCCGTGCGGTACACCTCGTAGAACGCGGCCGCCACCTGACTCCGCACGTCCCATCGGAGGTCGGTGGCACGCGCCCGTGCGCCCCCGACTCGCGCATCCGCCGCCGCGCCCGCGATGCCCAGCTTGCCTGCGGTCGGCAGCATCTGCATGACCTGCAACTGCGTCATGCCGAGGGGATCCATGGGACCGAGTCCCGGGAGGGATCGGTTCATGAAGCCGAGCTGTACCTGCGGATCGGGGGGCCGTCGGGTGCCGGGCACCCGCGCCTCGGCGGCTGTGACGAGTGCGTTGGCGGCGCTGATCCGTGGATTCGCCCGGTCAGCAGCGGAATAGAGCGCGCCGAGGCGCAGTCCGTCCGGCGTGGGCGCAGCGCTCTGAGCGGCTACCGAAGCAGGCAGGATCGCCAGACAGGCGACGAGCTGAACCAGCGGCCACGTCCATACAGCGGTGCGACGCCGCGGCGCGAGGGAACGCGCCGACGAGAACCCCATGCCGACGCGCGGCATGGACAACGAATGTGGGAACACGTGCATCCTCGAGAAGCGGAGTGGGGCCACGCGGCGAACGACTCGCCGTCGGGCAGCTCACACGGTCAGGTCTCGGCGCGGTGCGCCGATGTACGAGACTCAGGCTCTCGGAGGGGGTGTGTCAAGCGGACGCGACCACGCGGTGGGCGGCGAGGCACCATCACTTGGCATCGAAGTCGCGCTGAAGACTGCCGTCGGCGCGTTCACGACCGGCGCGATAACAGCGGGGGGCGCAGAGCCCGCGCAGCCCATGCTCGTCGGGCAGGAGGGGCATGTCGGAGTGCCTTCGCCGGACGCAGCGCAGCAGTCGGTGGCGCGGATCGTCGGCGTCGCATACGCCGATGACTCGTCGGCCGATGTCCGCTTGTTGGCGTGATGCATGCCGGCGGCCATCGGAGGTATGCCGGCAACCACGTGGCGCATGCCAGCGCTCGCGAACCGCGATGACGGCGACACATGATGGGTGGGCGCCGACACATCGGCCGCGGCATGTTCGTCGGGGCGCGGCGTCGCCGCCGAGGCGGGCGTCCGAGCGTGTGCACACGGCTGCGCGCCAAGTGAAACCGCCGAGAGCGCCACGGCAGTCAGCGCAACCAGCGTCGCGCGGGTGCGAGTGCCAAAGGTCTGGGTCACCGGAGCCCCCACTGCCAGCCAGCTCCCAGCGTGACCGCCGGAGCGGTGGGCGTGAGCCCGACACCCGCAGTGACCGAGAGCACACGACGCGAGGCGTCGCGACGGCTCCACCCGGCAGCCAACTGCACGAGTCCCTGCGATCCCTCGACGAACGGTGTGGTGGCATGCAGCGAGCCGTACACATGCTGCCCCGCTCGTCCGAGCGCGCGGGCGACGCTCAGTGCGCCAGTCGCGATATTGCGGTACGGATCGCCCGGCGCGCGCCCGATGTGCCAGTACGCGGCATCGGCAAGAATGGAGACGCGATTCAGACGACGAGTGAACGACGCACCCGCCGCCTGGTCCCATTGTCCGGTACCAAACCCGCTCGCCGCACTTGCCAGCGGAGCCTTGACGGCGCCGTAGAGTGCGACACTGCCGATCGCGGTCGCCGAGCCCCACACCGTCGCATCCACGCGAAGCAGCGGATCGCCGGCGCCGGCGTGGCCCGTCATGCTGGAGCCGCCATCGTTCATGCCGGCCGGACCCGCCCCTCCCATCATGCCGCCGGAGGAACCGGTCGGCTGCGTGTGCGTATCGCCGCCGACGGGGAGCATTCCGGCGCCGATCGTGCGCACGGTCGCGGCGTCCTGGAAGACGAAGGGCGCCGTCACCCACCACCGCCACCGACCAACGCTCGCCATCGCGCCCACCGAGACACTCGCCGTGCTCACGGTGCGCTCACCCCCGTACGTCCCGGCGGTGAACTGCGTGCCGCCCAGCACGGAGAAGGAGTCCTGGGCAGACCCCGCCGCCGACCAGCTGGCGGCGAGTGCGAGTACGAGCGGAAGACGGCGCATGGTGCGTCGCGACCTATGGACGAGCCGGGGCCGGGACCGTTTGCTGCATCTTCTCCATCGACTTGGTCATGCGCTCCATGTTGTCGAGCATTCCGGAGAGGGACTTCTGCATGGTACCCAACTCCCGATGCATGGTGGCATCGCCCATCGCCTTCTCGTTCGCCATCAGCTCGTGCATCTGCGTGGTCAGACCCTTGGCCTGGACCGACATCATCGAGAGATTCTCGGTCATCAGGTGCATGTTGTGCACGCCGGGGGCACCCATGGTCATCGATTTGGCGAACTGCGACATCTGCTGCGTCCGCTCAACCATCAGGTCCGTCCGCTGCATCATCGTCTGCATCTGTGCCATCATCGCGGTGTTCATCCCCTGCTGGCCCATCATGCGCTGATGGCCGGGCATGCCGGACATCTGGCCCTGCGCCTGCGCGCTCGCGGCGCTCGCGCCGAACGTGAGCACCGCGGCCATCGCTCGGATTACCAACGTGTTTCTCGCGCTCATGAGATTCCGTCCATCCGTTTCGGGTGAGAAGCACCATCCGCGTTTGCGGTGGTGCTTGAAGTCTGCCGAAGCATGTTCACGCGTTCCCGTACCGCCAAGCCGTCAGTTGCCTGATTTTATGTAGGGTAAAACCTGCCAGTGTGAGCAATGGCGGTCAAGCGGTGCGGTCGAGTCACTCTCGTGAAGAAAAGAGAATCCTATGAGGTCGTACCGGTGCGCCGCGGTATCGTGTTCTCCGGTCCTCGATCGAACCGGACGACTCGCTAAACAGCATCCGAAGTTGGGTCGACTCGCGAGTTCCAACGGCTCGCACGCGTAAGGAACTGCTGGTGAGCGCCGCCGTGGTCGAACAACCTCCGCTTCGGCGGCGGACCGGCGCCTGATTGATCACCCAGGCGGAGTCGGCGGCGGTGGTGTCTTGGCGGCAAAATGCGCCGCAAGCGAGAGCAAGGACTCGGTCACTCTGATGATGAACTGGGCCTCCGCCCGAGAGTACGTCATCGGCGCACCAAAGTCATGATGGGCATCAACGGCCAGCTGTTTCAGCTTGGTGACGATGCCGGCGTATTCTCCGCCGCGCTTACCGCTCGCGGATCGTTCCAACAGCGCCTTCAAGGCATCGATGCCCTTTCCAGCCTCGTGCTCATGGCCTGCGGCCTCAAGCACCTTGCGGCAGAGTCCGACGGCATCGTCGTACTCGCCCGCCCCGACCTTTTCTCTCGCCTCGCGCACGAATGCGAGCCCACGTTTGAAGTACTCGCGCTCGGCCGGTCCGTACTGAACCTCCAGCACCTCGAACTCACTGCTGCCGGCTGCCCGAAGGAAGTCAAGCCACGTCTCGCGCGGAACCAGCAACTCGAGGTTCGGCACCTGGCAGTGGAGCCGCCCCTCGGAGGAGACGAGCACTGGCCACAGCGTGATGACAAACCGCGGGGCCGCCCCATTCCTGCGGCGTTCAATCTGCTCCAGGCGCGCCGCATCGAGATCGCAGCTACACGTCACGACCGTCTCGGCGCCGGTACTCGACGACTGGACGGAGCGACGATCACCGCACCACGAGAGGGGGCCCACGGCTTCTTGGGTGGGACCGAGACGCAACTCCCCATACAGATCAGTCAGCGCGTAGTTCTGAAGCCGCGGGACGCCTTGCATAGCACTCGGCGCGACGTCGCGAAGGCCAACGCTGACTTTCAGAACCAGCCGGGGATAGAGCGCGGGGTCGGCGTAGAGCCCGGTGATTCTGATTCTGCCGACGATCGTAGAGTTAACCACTACCTCTGCTTCACCGAAGCTTGGCATACTCAGTCGGAAAGTGTGAGAAGACCTGCACGACAGTCGAATGAAGCTGATCGCGGACGGTCCGTGGCCCCCGCGCCTGGGGCGGACGGCTCGTCCGTTGCCTTCACGAGCCTCGCTTCCTAGACGGGCCGCGAGCGCCACCGCCTGATCGCGTCGATGTACTCCGTCACCGGCATGAAGTTCAAGTCCTCATCACTGAAACCGGCGTCCTTTCGTTCATCGTAGAAGGCAGACGCAAAGTCCGTGAAACGATACCAGATTACCGTCGGGCTCGCGGCGTCCGTGACCCCTGCCGTCTCAAGGAACCACTCTCGCACAACGCGGACGAGTCGGGCGGGCGATGCCCCGTGGTGCTTGATGTCCACGCCGGAGAGGTCCGAGAGTGCGCCTCGATGGTCGTATGGTGCCGCATCGAGAATGAGGACACGCTTCGCCCGGAATCGTGTTCCCCCGAACCGCTGGGCGCCATGCTCGACACCGAGTTCAAACGGGAGATTGAATCGCGCAAATTCTCCGACCGTCGATGCGGTCAGTCGCGAGATGTCGTGTATACTGTTCCGTGACGCTCGGATCAGGGCGACGATCTTGTCGAGCCGATTCTCGCTGCTATCGGATCGCTCCGAGGCAATCCGAGGAGTGAATCCGAGATCGAGTATCGTGAAGAGGAGGGGCCGAAGAAGCGGAACGTAGGCGTCATCGAAAGGACAGTTAATGAAGACATTCCTCTCGTAACCCGGCGTTCGCCTCAAAGCGTGCGTCACCGCTTGTCGCGCGGTGGCATGGGGTCGCGTCCATGCGAGTCCTTGTCACGAATCGTCCCGTCGCGGCGATGGATCACGAGCTCGCTCTTCTCGTTCTTGCTTATCGTGCGAGCCCAGTCGACGGCCTTTCCCTGCGTCGAGAAGTGCTTGGACGCCCGTTCAGCGCCGGCCTTCTTGACGTTCCAGCCGCCATCCGGCGCCGGAACGACGTGCTGCGACTTCTTCGTCATGATGCGATACCTGAGGAATGGAGCGAGTGACTGCCCGCGTGTCGGGACGCTCTGAAATGATAGCCGATTCTCGCCGCGCCGTCTAACCCAGGGACCGGACAACACTCGGGGCCCAATGGCATGCGTGCGGCCGATCACTCCGACGAGAGGCGGGCGATCACGCGCTCGGGGTCCACGGTCGCGGCGGCATTGAAGGAGCATCGCCCGCGAGAAGGACGACGACGCCACGGGCCCCGCGTGAGATCGCGCGCCAGGCGCTGGATCGCTTCAGTGTGCTTTCGTCGCCGGCCGCCGCACGGACGCGCGCTTCGGGTGATTCCAAGCGCACCGGGGGCGGATGGGGCATCAGGGCACGAGCCTGAGGTTCGGCGGTGGCGTCCGAGCGGGAACCGGAGACGTCGCGCCGCCGAGGATCGGTGTCAACGCAAGACCGAACGTCATCTCATCGAAATCCTGCATCCGGATGCGGAGATCACGCGCCATGTCCTTTCGTGTCGCGCCGTTGGCCAGCACCTTCGCCAGTACTTGGGAGTATTCGCGCGGCCGTTCGGGGCCGGGCTCCGCTCGAGGGAACTTCGATTTGATCTCGATGCAGAGGCTACGGTATTGCCAATCGGTCATGTGCCGCAGCGCGTGCAGGCGGTGTGCGTAGGCCAGCGCAGAGACGCCCCACTCGTGCTTGGCCTCAATGATTGCACCAAGCGAGAGACGCGCCGGACGCGACGCAAGGAATGGAACGGTGGGCATCAACAGACTGCCCGCAAAGGTCTGCGCGTCGCGCTCTTCGGCCACGCCGTTGGTGTGCGCATGCATCGTCAGATGGCACAGTTCGTGACAGGCATCCATTCGTCCGCGTTCCGTGGACTTCACGGTATTCAGGAAGACGAAGGGCACGGCCCCCTGCCACACCGAGAACGCGTCGATCTCGTCGCCCAGGTGAACCAGGGAGAAGACACGCACCCCGTTGCGTTCGAGCAGGTGCACGACGTTCGGAAGCGGCTTGTTGCCCAGGCCCCAGACCGCCCGCAGTTTCTCCGCCGCTTCCTCGGGCGTGCAGTCTCGGAGGTCGGGCACGTTGGGCTCGGGCCGCGTGAACCGTTGGCCAATCCACCGATCAAGGGCGACCGCCTGCGCTCCGGCCGCCCGCGCCAGATGCTGGTCCCGCTGCGTCAGGCGTGCGAGCGCCCGGAATTTCTCGGCCGCCAGTCGCTCGGGCGCGTCGCCGAAGAAGTAATCCGGTGGAAAATCAAGCGCTGCCGAGAGCGCCAGCACATTCTTCTCCTCCGGCGCCTTCTCGCCCCGCTCCCACCGGCCGACCGTCTTGACATTGACCGAGACGCGCGCGGCGAGCTCCTGTGCATACAGACCGCGCCGCTGTCGCGCCAGCACCAGACGCTCTCCCGAGAAAAGTCCGCGTTCAGCCATGAGCAATCGGACGCACCGGGACGTCAACGTCGGGTGCGCCGCCATCGCCGTGACGCCCGTCCGGCGTTGGCGGGTCGAGCAAGTTGATCTCTGGAAGGACCAGGCGAACGCGCCAGCCGATCAGGGCGCCGTCCTCGGATACGCTGTCTGCCAACGACAGTTCACTTCGCACAAGGTCACGATCACGATGAAAGAGGAAGTACCAGAGCGGCCCGGCAACGGCCGCATCCGCTTCGTCGCCACCCGGCGCCTCGAACTCGGGGCTGAGCACGAGCTGATTGCGCCGAATCTCCTCGACGCCCGCACGGCCGCGACGGCGTTTCGTCTGCGCATGGACGGGGGAGTTCCGCAGGCCGGTGTTCATGTCCCCCGACGCGGCGACGATGACCACCTCGCCGTCCTCTCGGACGATGTGCGCAATGTTCTTCGAGTCGTTGAGCGTCCATCGCAGGGCGAGAAGACGACCTCGCAGTTCTCCGGCGACTTCTCCTGTCGCGCGCAACGCCGGATACCACACGGGGTGTGCCGCCGTGCAAAAATCGCGGGCAGCCGCTCCGACCCGCGCTGCGTCTAGGAGCACTTCGAGCGGCACACCGAGGTACGGCAGCCAAGTGGTGAGGACCTGATGCTCAGTCGGCACGTCGGTCGTGCCATCGTCGGACGCGTAGCCAGGGGGGAAATGCATCTCTGCTCCTGCGGAGTGAACGCTCGTGACCGTACCGGGTCCTCCAAGTCTATACGTTTGGAGGACCCTTCGCCAGTCTCTGTTCGGATTCCGTTTGGGCTGACCTCCGTGGCCTGTCCCAGTACGGAGACTTGCATTTCGGACAGACGAGCGGGGTCGCGTTCTTCTCTCGTGGGAGCCACTCGTGGCCACACCTCTCGCACCGGAAGCCCTCAAGCCATGCTCTTGGCATGGGTGGAACATATTACCGTCAATGTGTTCTGACAAGTATAGCACTTAAATTACAATATTTGACATATATTACTTAAAGGTACAGACATTTCCTTGGACGCCTTGGCCTGCCTAGGCAGCGTCGTGCGACACGTGTTTTACCAAGAGTGCGCCACGTGAAACACCCGGAGATCTACGGGTGCTCCAGACAGAGAACCAGTCGTGGAGTTTCCGGGCTGCCGCACCGCACTGATGGACTTGCGCAATAATATGTAGTGGGTATGTTTATACCTGTACCGTCTGGCACAGGATACTATGCTACCCCTTCACGTCCTCTCACCGACTGATGTCTCGTTGGCGTTAGGCCGCCGCGTCCAAGCCCGTCGCCTGGAGCACGGCTGGACGCAGGCCGAACTCGCCTCGCGAAGCGGCGTGGCCATCGACACGCTCAAGAAGTTCGAGCGGACGGGACAGATATCACTCCCACGCCTTGTCCGACTCGTGATCGCCTTGGGCCGTGTGTCGGAACTCGAGGGATTGCTCGGTGAACCCGCGCCGCGTTCGCTCCGGGAACTCGAACGCCCCACGCGCAAGCGCGGTCGGGCGCTGTCGCCGACACGAGCGCCGCGATGAACGAACGGCTTGAGGTCCGGATTCACGACGAAGGCACACCGCGCGTCGTCGGCGAGCTGGTCGACGTGGGCTCGGGGCCGCATTTCCAGTACGCGCCGTCCTTCCTGCAGGAGGGCGTGGAACTCTCTCCCCTCCAACTCGTGCGTGACACGCGTGTCTTCCCGCCGGGTCCCACCGGCCTCTATCGGCTTCAAGGACTCTTCTTCGACTCGCTACCAGACGGATGGGGACTGAAACTGCTGCATCAGGCGATGCACGATGCCGGTCTCGATGCTGCGCGCAGCTCTGCGGTGACGTGGCTGCGCGCGTTGGGAACGCGTGGAATGGGGGCCCTCACGTTTCACCCACCCATGCACGAACTCCGGGATCAGGCCGGAGAGATTCCTGATCTCGCCACGCTGGCGGCGGAAGCGCGGGCAGTGGAAGCGCACGACATCGCGCATGTGTTGCCAGCACTCACTCGGGCCGGCGGGTCCTCCGGTGGGGCGCGTCCAAAGATCGTTGCTGGCTGGCATGAGTCGGGCGCGATTGTCGATGCGTTCGCTCCGCTTCCGCTGGGCTATCGTCCCGCGCTCATCAAGTTCGCGGCGCGCGCCGAGCCGGCAGACGCGCCCCTGGTCGAAGCGGCGTACCTGTCCATGGCAGCCCTCGCCGGTCTCGACGTTCCCGGCCACCAGGTCCACGCACTGCCGAAGCACCGATGGGCACTGATCGTCGACCGCTTCGACCGCGTCGGTGATGCCCGCCGCCACGTGCATACCCTCGCGGGCCTGCTCGGGGCGGACATCCGCCACGACTTTGTCGATTACGAGACGTTGCTCAAGGTCGCCCTGCATCTCACCAAAGACTTCCGGGTCGTCCACGCGGCATGGCAGCGTGCGGTGTTCAACGTTGGCGCGTGCAACCGCGACGATCACGCGCGGAACATCGCGTTCCGCATGGCCCCCGACGGCACGTGGGGACTGGCGCCGGCGTACGACCTGACGTACGCCGAGGGACCGGGAGGCTACCACACGATGGCGGTCGCCGGCGAGAGTCGGTCGCCGGGACGTGCCGATCTGCTCCGGCTGGCCGAGACTATCGGCCTTGCGCGCGCGGATGCCCAGCGCGGGCTTGAGCAGGTGCGCACCGGACTGGATGCCTGGCCGCGCTTCGCGAAGGCGTTTGGCGTGCCGCGCGCGCGCCTCGGCGCGATTGGTGCGGTCATCGCTGACCGGTCGGCTGCACTCGCGCCAGCGATGTCTGCGCCGCGCGTGCAACCGGAGCCGTCGTCGCCGCCACAGCAGGTCAAGCCAGCCCCGCGCTCACGGTGACGGCTTTCCCTATCGCACCCGCACTCGGACACGAGTGCCGAAGCGACGGACATGCGTTGGGCTGGACTCCACAGATCGTCGCGACGCCGCTACGGCTGAGGTGGCGCGCCTTCCGTCGGTGCCGGACCCGTGCGCCGAGCTCGGTGAGACACCTGGACTCCCCGAAGGTGGCTCGACTCATCGGTTGTGCCGCGTCCGCAACCGGTCGCCGACTCACCCTCCCGCCCGAGTGTCCCTCGCCCGTCGGCCACGCGTGGAGACGCGCGCGCGCCGTCCATCGCCGGTGCGCGTGGCGTGCGGTCCGATTCCACCCAACCACGCCTTGACGGCCGTGAGTGAACCGTGTTCCAGCAACTGCGGCTCGATGAAGACGAACGACGTTAGCGAATGGGCGCGTCGTCCCGGCTCGCGGACGTGGAACAAGGCGATGTCTATTCGGCCTCTCTTGGCAGCCTTACGAAGCGTGGAGACACTCGAATAGCCGAGTCGTTCCCGGAATTTCGCGCGGACCACATGCTCGCGTTGCCAAAAGTCGGCCTCTTCAGGATCAAAGTCGGCGCGGCGCAGCTCCGATCGCAACGCCGTGCGCTGGCGTTCCGCGATGAGAGTTGGCGATAGGCTCTCTAATGCCTGCAGGAGGGGATCCGGCACGGCGTCGCGCCGCAGGAACATCCGCCTCGCGTCATCGCATGCCCCTTTCTGCCGTTGCACGCCCCGCCGGCGCAGTTCGTCCGACGTTGTCCCGACCGCCTCGCAGAGGGCCTGCATGCTAACGAGCGATTCCGGCGCCACACCAAGTCTGTCAGCAACGCTGAGTCGCCCAAGCCACGGCGAGGCCATGATGGCTTCCGCTGGTGTAGGGCGGAAGAGCAGCTCGCCGTCATCCGAGACTCGCGCCGGGCCAAGTCGCCCGTCCAGCGCCATCTCCCACAGATCGCGCTCGCTCAGCCGGTACTCCTGCGCCAGTTGACCGACGCTGCGGTGATCACCCAAGCGCGACTCGACGCACTCGAAGTGCGCGTGCAGAAGGCCGAACGCTTGCACCGTCTCGGCGTTCGCGATTCGCGCCGTCCCTCGGTGCCGACGAGCATCCGAGAGGCGCGCGGCGACGTCCTCGGGCGAGTCACCGCGTCGCAACCCGATATACGCCAAGACGCGTTCCGGCTGCGAACACCGGAAGCTGTCCGAGAGGATGAGATGCTGCGTCACCTGCCCCGTCGGCAACTCCAGTTCAAACAGCATGATGCCCGGCGTCAGCTGTCGAATGGCCATCCGCGTCACAAGGAGGTTCACCAGCTCGCTTGTACGGCGATGGAACGCTCGCGCCCGTCGGAACAGCTCCGGCAGATCACTGGCCACCTGGGCCGCAATCTTGAGTTGGCGCTCTACCCGATTCGAGTCTTCCATGCCCTCGAGCCGCGTCGCGAGATCCGCTTGCTCGCGCTGCAGCGTGCTACGACGCTTCACGAGCGCTCGCCGCCGTTCCCCCCAAAAGATGCCGCTCTCCTGGTCCTCCTCTCGCATCGCAAGCGCTTCACCGCGTGCCACGCCCTCCAGCTCCGTCGCCAACGCGACGAGTTGATCCTCGATGGCTCGTTGCCGTGCTCGCAGCGCCCGAGTGCGGATCGCAATATCAGCGATCAGCGCTTGCATGCCATTCGGATCGTAGGCGTTGGCAATGATCTCGAGAATCGCGATCTCGGTCGTCGCATAGAAATCCGTGCGGTGCCGTGGCTCGTGGCGCCAGCAGTCGATGGCACGGTAGATCAGGCCCTTGTCAGGCAGGATCAGGGTCGCGATGCCCCGCCCGCACCGTCGGCCGTCCGCGCCCACGTAGCCGCAGGCAATCGTCGGCAGCAGTGACGTGAGCGGACGCGATCCGTCTGCGGGCAGTGGCGCAGGATCCGGCCGGCGCGCGCTCGCGAAGATGCGCCGAACAACATCGAAGTCTGCCGAAAGCCCAAACGACGGGAAGGCGTTCGGCGCCCACACCCAGCACTTCGCATCCCGCCGATCCACCTGCGTCGGATCGGCATCCTCGATGCGTTCGATAAAGCCCGAGAGGCCACTCGGCTCTTCACTGGGCACGCGCCTCCCGGCGCTTGACTCGGTCAGCCTGGGCCGCTCCGCTTCGAACGGGCGTAACATCAGAACGGCCCCACGCTGGCCGACGGCGCGACCAAGCCGCCTCGCTCCACGGCACGCACGAGCGACAGCGCATCAGGCAAGGGCGCGAGAAGTCGGTGGCCGGCGCGCGTATAGTGGATCCCCTTCGCCGCGCGGAGCTGCGCGCGCGTGGTATGCGCAAAATGGCGTCGATACGTTGTGTAGATCCCGTAGATCATGGGGTTCCGGAGCCAACGCATGGTGTTGCTTTGGCCCGCCCTCGCCCATTTCATAGGAGTGCTGGCATCAAATCGCGTGAATGTCGTGACAGGCACCAAGCCCTTCCGCGGCCACGGCGAATCACCGTGGTTGATCCGCGCGAACACTTCCGATGGCGACTGCGTCTCCAAGAGCCACCGGATCCGCAGCTCGCACGCGGCCGCAACCTCCCGGTCGGGATACGGCAGGATGTAATAGCTCGTCTCCTTGACGACACTGCATTCGTGGTGGCGCTGCGGAAGACCGTCGAGCCAATGCAGTAGCCCGGCGGCCTCCAGTCGTCGCCGATAGTTCAAATCCTTCGGATCGGCCCACACCAGTCCGACGGGTAACCGAAGACGCAGCGCCAGGCGACGGGCGAGCGTATGCTTGCTCAGCTCGAACCACTCAATCTGGCTCTCGGACATGACCGAGAATGCAGCCGACATCACTCGAAGAAATCCTCGGTCGTGGTATGACGCCGGATCGAACACCTGTCGGCCAACGTGAAGCAGGACGGAGCGCCCCCTGCACGCCCGAATGAGCATCTCGGTGTCCATCGTATTGCGCGTCAGCCGGTGATGATCGACGAAGATCACAAGTCCAATCGACCCCGAACGCACGAGATCGAGCATCTGCTCCCACTCGGGCCGCGCCTTGATGCCCGCCGCGCTTTCACCCTTCCCCTCAAAGAGCACCACATCCTCGCGTCGTACGCCGTACTGCTCCGCGACCGAGAGGACCATGTCCGTCTGCATCAGACGACTGCCCTGATAGGCCTCCACCTGGCCGAGCCCAGACTGTCGGAGCATGGCGACCGTACCGCGATGCGCGTATTCCGCGACCACACTCGGTCCGAGCGATCGCTGAGGAAACGCCGCCTCGGCCTGTGGGTGTCGCCCACCCGCACTCTGCTTCATGACCTACCCTCCCGGTCTGCGTTTTGGACGCTTCGTCCGTCCTTTCGGCGAACGGCGTTTTCCGTCCGTCCCGCTGCGCCTCCCTGTCGTCGCGTCTGCGGGAATCGAAGCTCGTGACGCAACTCCGTCGCCAGGTCCTCGAGTAGCCTCGACTCGAGGTCGCCGCTGCCGTCTCGCTCCGCTGTCAGCTCCAAGCTGATCAGCAGGAGGCGGATGGCGAGGGTCCGCGACACCTGCGCCGGCAGGCTCGCGCGATTGGTTCGGTGCTGAGTCGCCCGAAACGTCTGGGCTCGTTGCGTTGCTGAACGGGGTGACATCTTCAACAACAGTCGCGCGTGCGACACCACGCTTGGCGGCTTCGTGTTCGAGGCGTCTTATCTCGTTCCGGAACCGTTTTAGGCGCTGCGCAATGCCTATCAGAGTCGACGGCGCCCAGTGGCCATCGTCAACACGTCCGACACGGAGCTCCGTCATGCCACTCAGACGCATCCAGTGCGGTGCCTTGAATGACTGCTGGATACCCTGGTAGACCACGACGCGCTTCGACGGTTGGACCAGCAGCAACCCGTCACTCGAACGCTTCCTCTCGGCGCTCACAGGTGATTCGCGCCGCGGCCGATGATGGCGGTGGAGGTACAGGGCGCCAGGCCACGCCGGCCCCCCTCGCGCCTCGTGCAAACGGAGGCTACGCTAGCATCGCACCCACCGTGATTTGCGGCCAAGTGCGTAAGGCACTGGAAAGGCCGGGTTTCGGCAATTTCGAGCGCGAATTCCAGTAGTTGTCTCCCGTGAGATGAAATCCGAACCGATCCTGGAGCGCGCAGTATATCCGCTCGCGATAGAGCGACACGGTCGGTTGTCCGGCCTCGTACGCCTGACCGAGATTCAGAACGAGCGTACCGTCGTCCGCCAGCATGCGATGCCACTCGCCGGCGAGACCAAGCATCCATTCGATGTACTCCGACGTCGCAGTCGCCTGCTGGTACGGCTTCAGCTTCCTGAGTGGGTACGGCGGTGAGGTAACGATCAACGAGGCGCAGCCATCGGCGAGTATCTCACTTGCGGTCTCGGCCGTTCCCCACACGGCTTGCCCGTTGTCGGTCTCATAAATCGTGATGAGAATGCGTGGCTGCGCGTTCCGGAGGCCGTCTTTGCCGGCGGGCGTGAGCGCCCAGAGGTTGCGCACGGCCTTCCCGATCAGTCCCGCCTCGACCGCACGCTGCCGCACATATCGCATGGTGCGATCGAACCGATTGTATCGCGCGCCACCGATGGTGATCTGGGCAGCGCGTTCATCGACCGTGAGGCCGACGGTTGTCGCGACCGCGTCGCACGCTTGCTTCGCGGGAAGTGCACCGCCCGCCTGCTGGATGACTTCCAGCAGGGGCAGCATCAGTTGGGATTGGCTCGGAACGGACATGGGCGGAGCGTACCGCTGGCCGCCCCCGCACCGGCACGACGCACGACACTCCGCGGCCACGAGCTCCTCGGCCTCACGCCCCCGTGACGCCACCCCCCCCCCGCTTCGGCATTCCCCGGAACCACGTCAATGCCCACGCGATTGCGACCGGCGCGCAGCGCTACGATCACCGTGTGGCAGCACCCGGCGAAGGCGTCACGCACCCTCGCATCACGATCCGGAAGCGTACGCTTGATCTCGGAAGGCCACGTACGCAGACTCCCACACCATGTCGACGCTGCCCCTCTGGCCCGGTCCCACAGGAACGATCCACCGCGCTGGACGCCCGCGCGACGACGGGTACCTCGCCGTCGTGATCACTCGTCGAAAGAGGATCTCACGCTTCTTCTCCCGCCGCGAGTACCGCATGCTCGCGATGGCAAAGCTCGCGGCACGCGCATGGCTCCATGAACAGGGCGTAAGCACCGGACGGCGCGCACCACTCGGGATCGCCGGCCTCCCGCGCACGGGACCGGGGCGGGGCTCGAGCGGCGTACTTGGCGTGCAGGGTACAGGCCGTGGCTGGAGTGCCTGCTGGAACGATCCGCCAGGGAAGCGGAACGTCGTGTACTGCGGAGCAGGTCCCGCCGGATTCGCGAAGGCCAAGGCCCTTCGGGCGGCGAAAGAGCGGTTGCTACGCGCGCAGTATGCCAAGCGCCTGCGCGAGGAAGTGCGCCGCGCCCACGCTTCACACCGCCGGCAACACCCCTAGCACACCAACCAGCCTGGCGCCCTGGTCGGTGCTGATCCGGCGATCAGCCATCGGATGATCCTCACGTCTGCGGACGAAGGCGCACGAACGGCATCGCCACGATCACTTCCGCGCCGCCGCCCGCGCGCGCGCGGAGCGTGCATGCGGCCCGCCGCCCAAAGAGTCGGGCAAGCCGCTCCTGCGTGTGCGCCATGCCCACGCCGATACGCCCACTTGGGACCGCGGGCGGTCCAACGCCATCGTCGGCCACGACGAGTTGCAGGCGTCGCTTCACTCGCGCCGCCGAAATCGTGACCGTCCCGGCCCCGCCCTTCGGGCCGAGGCCGTGCTTGATCGCGTTCTCGACCAGCGGTTGTAGCAGGAGGACTGGCACCGCTGCGTCCGCCAGCCGCGTCGCGAAATCCGCGATGATATGCAGGCGCTCGCCGAACCGGGCTTCCGCCACGGCAGTGTAGAGCCGCAGGTCGGCGAGCTCGTCGGCAAGCCGGACGACCGCCGACCGCAGCGGCCGCGCGGCCCGCGCCACCACACGCTCCAACACTCCGATCAGGTCGGCGGCTTTGCGCGGGTCGCTCGCGACCAGCGACCCCACGACGTGCAGCGCATTGCCCAGGAAGTGCGGATTCAGCTCGGCGCGGAGGGCCGCCAGTTCCCCCTCCGCATTCAGGCGTTCCGCCTGGTCCACGGTCCTTCCGAAACCGCGCACGTGCCACCACAGCGCAATGCGGGCCGCGCTGGCCTCAAACATGTGGGCCGCGACCGCCCAGACGATCGTGGTGACGAGCGCGTACCGCAGGAACGCATGGTAGGCGATCGCGCTCAGCGGTTCGGCCATGCCCGGAATGGCGCTCCGCGGCATGCCGGCGATCACATGGCCGATCGCCTCGCTGAGAACCAGCACCGTCCCAACGCCGAGCGCCACGGCCACGAGACGGATCGCCAATCGACGCACGTCGCCGGGGACAACCCCGTCGAGCGAGAAGAGTGGGGTCCGCCGCACGATCCAGAAGACGGTGGCGACATGGGCGAGGAACCACGGCCAGCGGATCAACGTGTGGAAGTAACTCGTGGCATGATACTCCGACGGCATGAGCAGCGTGTTGGTGACCGTCTTGTAGCCCCCCAGGAGCATGAACGCAACCAGAAGCACCGGCCGCCACCCCACGAAATTCTCCCACACCCACGCGCGCCAGATCCGCTTGGGTGCCACAACGGTGACGGGTGGGACGCTCGGACCCGCCTCGGCACGCACCTCGGTTTCGCGCGGTAGCGTGACGCGCGCGACAATCGCGTCGCCCGAGGCGTCCAGCACCAAACAGTTCTCGTCATGGAAGACCGACCGCAGGCGCTGGCGCAGCATCACGAAGGCGCTCGATTCCGCGCGCATCCCGGCGCCCGAATCCGCCAACTCCATGCGAATGATGGCCGGGGCTTCCGCCGTCTCCGGCGAGACGCTGAGCGCGAGGCGCGCCGGCACACGGCGATTCGCTCGACCCTCCAACAACACCCCGAGGAGACTGCCCAGCAGGAGCCGCGGAACGGGGCGATCGGCCTCCGAGTCCGGAAGGTCCACGTGCCACTCGAACGCGCGGTGCCGTGCCTGCTGCTCCAGTTCGAGCAGCGGGGCGAGCGACTCGACCTCCTCTTCGAGAACGCCGTCCACACGACCTGACGCGGCCACCACGCGGCGCAGATGATCACCGAGCGTCGTCAACAGGGCGACCGCGTCCTCTCGTGACCCCTCATCCGCGCGCAGCCGCTCCGCGATCGTGCGGAGCCCGCTCGCCACGGCACTCGCGTTGAGATTGGCCTTGAACGTGCGCAACTCGAGGTTCGCCTGTTCGTCCGCCAGGGCCGTCAGACGCGCATTGAATCCCGCGCGCGCACGCAAGGCGTCCTGTCGCCACAAGCCAACCCGGAAACTGTCGATGACGAGGCCAGCAAGCAGACTCTGGATCGGATCGACGAACAATTCCATGGCGAACGTGAACCGATCGGCCGCCGGAATCGGGAAGACTCGCCAGAGCAGATGCTGGATCACCGCCGTCGCAAGGCCGGTGGCCACTTGCACACCGAAGAAGGCCAGCCATTGTCCCCGCGTCGGACGCCAGCGACTGACCGCGCGGCGCTGCCACCCGAGGAAAGAAGCCAGCACGAGCATGGCGACGAGATGCCCGGACGTGATGCGTCCGAACTGGATCCTCGCCACCGTGTCGCCGGCTTTCGGCGCATAGGCCGTCGCCACCACGCCGATCAGCGACACGACGACGGTCACGATCACGTCGACCCGATCCGGCCGCCAGCCGAGTGTGGGCGCTACGAACACGGGGCCACGCACCCCGACATCCGCACCGCCAGTTACCCGTGTCCTGTTCACCATTCCTCCGGTTCCGCCGATCGGGGAGCCGTGGGCCGTGTCTCGCCACGCTCGCCTGCCAAGCGCGGCCCCCGCAAACTAATCGTGTGCCTTGGCCGGCACAGAGGCCGCCCCGTACCTGATCCGAGCATCCCGCCCCCCACGCCATCGCTCGGGTGACGCCACCTTCCTAGAGAATGGTGGCATTACGCGGCGCACCAGCGCCCCGCTCTCCTAGAATAGGGTAAGCTGCTGAAAAATGGTCGGCGATGCCGAAGAACGCGGCTTCCGTGCGCGCTTCGGATGCGCCGTTCTCACCGCGCCCGTGGTCGCAACGGGGAGCGGAAGCGCCGCCACGGGCGTTGCCACCACGTCCACCGGCTCCGCCGCCTTGCGCTTGGGCTTCGCATGGACCCCGAGCAGGATGGGACGCACCGTGAGTCCCGCCGGGACTTCAATCTCAGGCGCGCGGTGCCGCGCCTTGCCGCCGAGCACGCGCACGAGCGTCTCCGGTGCCCACATATCACCAGGCGCGCTTACGAGGCGGCTCCGCTCCACCTGGCCTTTACCGTACAGTTTCGTGGCTGCGGCATAGCTGACCACGTTGACGAAATAGCCGGCACCCTCGCGCGTTCCGTTCGGCGTCCATTCGATCCCCTCGTTGACCCCGGGCAGGCCGCGCACCCGTTCGGGGTGCCGCACTTCCGGCACACGAGACTGGAAACCGCGCCCACAGCGCAGGGCTTCGCCGAACTCCTCACCAATCCAGACCGGAAGTGGCGTCGCTTCCGCGCCGCTCCCCCCCACCTGACCGAGCGCGGCACGGCGAAGCCGCGTCGGATGCAGGTCCGTATCGCCGAAGGCGCGGCACAGCTCGCGCCAGAGATCGGCATACACCGCCTGCGCCGACGCTCCCCGATACTCCCCATGCGCGCAGACCAAGTGCTTGGACCCGGATGGGCTGTAGTAGTACCCGTGCTGGCGGCTGCGCATGAACATCGCGCCACCCGTCGCTGTGAACGACACGGTGCGGCCGAGGTAGCTCGTGCGGAACCGTTCGGCGCCCATGCCCGTCTCTTCAAAACCGTCCGTGTGGAACTCGAACTCCACCCACTTGCCGCAGCGGGGGCACCCGATCGCGCGCGCCACGGATAGGCGCACCGTCTTCGCCTTGACCTGGCTGGTGTATGGCTCGAAGATCGCGATGCCCGTATCCGGATTGAACGTCGCCACGAACGCCTCGGGGTTGAGCGAGTGAAGGTGCGGAGAGTACAGGCCGCCACGATCGCATCAGCGGTGACGGTAAGGCCCCGTAGACGCCAGCGCGTCCCCGGGGCTTCGTCGCACACGCGCACCGCACTAGGCGGCTGCGTCCGCGTCCTCTAATGCCGCCAGCACGTCGGGTGCCGCCAGCCGTCCCCGCGTGGTAAGCGGCGCGGCGGTGTCGCTCAGCACATCAGCGAGTGCCTCGGTCGACTCCCCCGCCTCCCACACGATGCGACGGCCCATCACCACTTTCGCAATCCGGCGCGTCGGACGAAGCTGGTCAATGGTCAGACCAGTACGAAGCGCATTCGCGTAGTCCGCGATATCCGGGATGCCACTAACATCCAGATCAAACGCCGCATCGTCCAATCCTTCCTCCGCAGCGTCCTGCTTCGCGTCGGACAGCAACGCCTTGTACTCGTCAATCGAACCGCTGTGCGTGAGCCGATACCACACTACCGCCTTGCGCTGTTGCGGACGGAGCATCCGGCCAATCCCCTGCCAATCCACGGCCGGGGACCAAGACAGTTCGTACGAAATGCCAACCGCCGCCTGAAACACGTCCTCGCCTTCCGCCATCACGCTCGTCATCGCGATCAGCACCCGACGCGCCGGATTGCTCTTGAACTCCCCGAGCGCGGCGTTGCGCGCTGAGCGACTCTCGCCACGCTTGCGCGTGGTCTTCACGTCACCCGTAATCACGACTGGCTGGAAGTCGGCCAGGAGCGCGGCGAGCATCGGCACGGCGTCCTTCGTCTGTACGAACACGATCACCTTGTCCTGGGCCGCGTGGGTTTCCACCAACTCACGCACGCGACGCGCCTTCGCCGGAACGCCGCCCGTGTAGTGCACCACGCCTCCCGCGCTGAGCCGCGCCGCGCTCGGCACCGCCGACGCCGCGAGCAGGGGGGCGATCTTCGCCAGCACCACGCTTCCCATCGGCAGCTTCTTCGCCACGCGCTGTTCCTCGGCGTAGCGCGCCCACCACTCCATGAAGTGCGATTGCAGCTCGCGGTAGAAGTGCTCGTGCGGTGCATCCATCGGAATCGACTCGCGACGAATGATCGGCTTCTGCGCCGGACAGAACGGACGCACATCCGGTTCCTGTTTCGTACGCCGCAACATCAGCGGCGCGAGCATCTGACGGAACGCGACATTGTTCCCGATGCGCGGCACCATCTTGGAACGCACCACGCCCGTTGCCTCATCGGCGTGATAGAACACAACGGTCGCGAAGTCCCGCGCAAACTCCTCCGTCTCGCCTTGCACGAGGGCGGAATAGTGTCGCGACAATGCACTCCGCTCGCCAGCCACCCACTTGGCGACGGGGCGGATATTGGTCACGTAATTCCGGATCGGGGTCGCGCTCGCGGGAAGGCGGCGCGTGCCGCCGAGATACGCCACGGCCTGCGTCACCTTCGCGTCCTCGTGCGACAGCTTGTAGCACTCGTCGGCAATCACGGTGGCGTTGCGCGAGACGCGGCGCAGCACCGACGCCAAGGATCCCTTCGCCAGATGCCACTGCGCCTTCGGCGCACCCTCGCGTCCCTCCATCGTCGCAGCCACCGGCGCATCCTCCCGACGGTCACGACGGCGGTAGCTGTCGCGCGGGATGCGCCAGAGGGATTCATAGGCGACGAGCAAGAACCGCGTGCTCCGCGCCTTCGTGAAGTCGCGCAGCCGTCCCTTCCGTACCGTCCCGATGTCGCTCAGCCGATCCACGACGCGATACGACAGGTCCAGGTTCGGGAACGCCGTCTGCCACTTGTCCAGTTCCTCGGCCCACTTGCCGATGAGCGATGTCTGACACGTAATGATGTTCGTGCGCGAGCCGCGCGCGCAGACGTACATCACCATCGTCACCGATTTGCCCGTGCCCACTTCGGACCCGATCAGCGCGCGGTTCTTCACGGCGAGCCGCGCGGCGTCATCCAACTGGTACGGAAAGGCCACAGGGCTAAACCCCATGCCAATGAGCCGCTGCCGCATCTGCGCGTACTCCGCGCCACACGCGGCACGGACGCCCTCGGCGGTGTACGCCTCGCCCCACTCGCCGTCGCGGTCCTTCACGACCTGCTCAAAGGGCGACCGCATCCGCGCGATCCACCGCTTCCGGCGCGCAAGACGCGTGACCTGATCCTGCGTCATCACGGGCGTGATTCCCGCCGCCATCAGCTCGGCGATGATCGTCTCGCCCACCTGCTCCCACGGTTCGCGGCATAGTTCACTGAACCGCGAGAACTTCCCCGGCTTGCCGTGCTTGGGACGGCGCACGTCCGTCACGGTCCCGCTCGCCTCGTGCAGCGCGGCGAGTCGCACCGCCGCTTGACGGCCGTTCGGAATGAGGGCGATGTGGCTCGCGTTCGGGATGATCCGCACTTCCACCGTCTCCGTGACGGGCAGAACCCGCGTAGCGCGTTCCGGTGCGACGTACGGCGCCAGCACGAGCGGCGCATTCCAGCGGATACGGGACGACCGAAAGTGCGCCGCCGCAATGCGGAACTCTGCGCCAGCCGCCATGAACTCGAGATTGTCCAACGTCTCCGAGCCACGACGACGACGACGCAGCGTCGGGGCCACCGCCCCATCAAACGCAAACCCGCGCTGCGCGGGAAGGCGATCACTGTAGTACACGTACAGCGCATGGGTCGCGTCGGTTTCGGTCGCGGCGTCGCCGTTCGCGAACACGCCGAGCGGCACCACCCCGAGCAGGCTCATGCCGCGCACAGCGGCGTTGGTGCCCTCGTCGGCTTTGCGCTTCCAATCCTTCGGAAGCACCGCCGCGACGATGCCGCCCGACCACGCACAGGCATGACGCGCAGCGTACAGCCAGAGCGCGTGAGACTCCACCTGGCCGTCCTTCCGCTCGATGGCGATACCCGACCACGGCGCGTCGGTGAGGATGCCGTAGGCCGGCATCCCGATCACGAGGTCGAACGCGTTCCGCACCTCGTGCGCGGCGGCATCGTCCGTCAGGATCGCCGCCTTCGGCAGCACCCGACGCGCCAGCGCGGCCACGTCCTCATCGGCTTCGATGCCGGTGACGAAATGCTCGTTATCGATCCCGGCAAGCCAGAGGCCGCGACCTACGTGCGGCGCGAACACACGCAGGCCGCTCGGGGCTTCGAGCGCGGCCAGTAGGTCGCGCACGATGTCGGCAAACGCGGCAGGGAGCCACCGCTGGTCGAGCGCGGCGCACTCGGCGTCCGTGACCTTCGTGACATCTTCGCGCGCGCTTGGCAGCGGCGGGAAGGACGCAGCCACGCGCCGGATCATCGACACCGACGAGTGGGAGGAGAGCGAGGCAAGCAACGCGCGGCGCGCGGCGTTGGCGGCGGCGGTCTGTTCGGAGAGGGCAGTCTTGGTCATGCGCCGAGAGTGCGGCCTCGAACCAGCGCATCAGTGCACCGCCAGCGACCTTCCCGTGCTAGCGGGCAGTCACGCTCAGGAACGGCGGTTCGTGGTACATCCCGCCACGGCCCTGTAAGCGCGGCTGGCGAGCCGCCCACCGCCGAATCGGGACGGTACAGCACGTCTCATGGCCGGGGACGGGGACGTGCCGCACAATGAGTCGTGCGCGCGTGGGAATCGCGGCCACGTTCCGCGCCAGCACCACCGCGTACCGCTTGTCCCGCTCCTGGCGATCGACCACGCTCGGCACCTTCCCCACGATCCGCGCACAGCGGTCCTCCCACCACTTGAAGTCGGGCAGGAACACATCGACCACCTGGCCGAGCCAGCCCACGACCTGCTCTGGCACATAGAGCGCGGAATTCCACACGATCGGCGGCATCGCCGCGCCGCACCGCCCACGGAGCGCGGCAATCACGTCGAGCGCGAAGAGCAGATGGTGGTCGGGGTTGCCGCCGACAAACTGCACCGTCTTTGGCATCCCCGTCGCAAGCAGACGATCTACCGCGGCATCCGCGGTCAGTGCGCTCCCCTGCGCGGCATCCCACGAGAACGACGACGAATGGCAATGCGCGCACCGAAGCGCACACCCCGCGAAGAACACCGTCGCCGCAGGGGAAATCGGGGCTTCCTCCGCGCCCAACACCGTCACCTGCGCGACGCGCGACTCCGTGCCGACGCCGCACACGGAGCGACGATCGAGCGGGGCCGTGCGATCCGTCCCGCAGTGGTATTCGCACAGATGGCACGCGCGCATCGCGTCAAACACCGTGGCGCGCAGCGTCTCGAGGTCGGCGCTCAGCGCGACCGGTGCGGTAAAGCCGTCCCAAAAATCAGGCGCCTCGCCCATGACCGCGAACCCGCCCAACGCCTGGCGCATCGCCTCCGACACGAACAGGCCGGCGACGGAACCATCGGCGTCGATGGTCAGTTGCATGGTCTCGGTCGGCAGGGTCGGCAGGAGGCGGGTCATGCGAGGGAGGATGCGGCCGAGTCGTCGCGCATCAGCACCCCAACGCACAACGGGCCACCCCGAGAGAGGTAGCCCGTGGTGGCGGCGCGGCCTCGCTCAGCCCGACACGTCCACGCCGGTGCCCTGCGACTGATGGAACGCGTCCTTGTACGTGCGATCCATCTCGACGCCGGACAGCCGCTCTTCGAGGGGGCGCGTGACGTCCTCGCACGTCGATCCCACCGCGCCGTGGACTTCGATGCGCTTCTCGCCCGTGGGACTGATTTCCACCGTGTACGTCACCTGACGGCTCATCGTGTCTCCTAGCCCACGTAGGCGGAGAAGGTGAGGACCACCTTGCCGCCCTGCGTCTGCGTGGACACCAGCTCATGTCCGACGCTCGCGGCAGCTTCCAACACTTCCTGCTTGGAGTACTCCATCGTCAGGTCGCCCAAGAACGCATCGTGGCCTCCGAACGAGAGGTCGCCCACCGCCTCGAACGTGCCCGTCGAGCGGTTGAGGTCGAAGCCAAGGCCGAAGCCCTGACGGAACGACGGGTGTTCGACGCCGATCTGCACCGCCTGCTTGCGGCCACCG
>Ga0209211_10002259_pt1 | contig 33674 bp, 28 predicted proteins | sample RifGroA2_FD_183992 | JGI IMG/M metagenome (GOLD analysis project Ga0209211, IMG submission 183992) | Groundwater microbial communities from Rifle, Colorado, USA - Groundwater A2 (SPAdes) (version 2) | ecosystem: Environmental > Aquatic > Deep subsurface > Groundwater | place: Rifle, Colorado... | reverse complement strand
TAAATTACTACTTTGCAAAGGTTACAGGAAGGTAGAACTTATTATTTGACCATTTGAACTTTGGGTTCCTAGCTGAATGAAGTTCGTTCCACCGGTAATATTCGTTAGCTTCAAAACTACAAAAGTTGTGATGTTATGGTTGCTATGGCCAGTTTCAATTCTCTCGCCCGAACGTTGAATCGCACGTGGTTCATTTTTTTAAATCCATTTCGTAATGCTTGTTGATGAGTATTCTTTTTGTGCAGGAGCTCATTGATCCGTTGGCGATCGAGAAATAACGGTATCAAAGGAGCAAAAGTTGGCTCTGGTAAATATACATCTGCTCCTTCCATGACTGGCTTTCTTTGTACAAACCCTCCAAATCCAATCCGAAGGTCGGTCGCGGTCGCGGTTTCAAGCTCCGAAACCGCATCCCCCACAATCGCCACGGGGCCGTGTATTTTTTTGGTTTGCAGTAGAGCATCGATCGCTAATTTTTTTCCTCTCTTTCTGCTTAACACATTTTGGCTGTCATAGCCTCGGTACTTGCCCCGTTCATCAAAGAAAAGTGTATTGGCATGTACACAATCTTGGGGTATTCCAAGGTATTCCGCCAAAGGCATGATTGCTGCGTCAAATCCTCCCGACAAAAGATGTATGGTTACTCCTACCGACTGTAGGACATAAAAAACATCACGTGCGTCTTTTATGTGGTGACGAAGATACATATCCGAAATTAGTGTCTCTTTCGGGGATGGTTGAAACCCCTCGCCTTCAGGCGAAGCACGCGATATGATATGATCGCGCTCTATGCGCAGATATCGCTTGGGGGCTCATACGAAAACAGACCTGAAAGTACACTTGATTTGGATACCAAAATATCGAAAGCCAGTATTGACTGGTCAGGTAGCTATTCGGGTACGGGATATCATTCGACAGATTGCCATGGAACATGAGAGAGACATTATCTCTGGAAAAGTGGCAAAAGATCATGTGCACATTTTCATTTCCTATCGACCACAGTATGACGTCAGTAAGCTGGTACAATATCTGAAAGGAATAAGCTCGAGAGTGCTCCTGCAGGAGTTTGCTCACCTGAAACGAATGTTTTGGGGAAAACATCTCTGGGCACGAGGATACATGGCAGTAAGCTCAGGAAACATAACAGACGAGATGATTCAGGAATACATTAAGGAACAAGAAGGGGAACCTATGGAGGACGACAGTCGATTTCAAATCGACCAAATATAAACCCCTCGCCTTAGAGGCGAGGGTAGTTTAGTTTTTTGTTATAAATGGAAGATAGTTTTCGCGGTTTATGACAGTAAATGTTGCTTCTTTATATGTTTCAAGCCATGTTTTTGGTGATTTTTTCTTTCCTGAATAGGTAAATTCATAGCCATAGAGTTTTCCCTCACGTTCTTCTATCCAGTCGACTTCTTTTTGATCCCATGTCCGCCAAAAATAATTATTTGCATAGAGCGGAGTATACGATTGATACTTCATGCGTTCGATAACGCAAAAATTTTCCCATAATATTCCTATGTCGTTTCGAACGGATATATCATTAAAGTTATTGATGAGTGCATTGCGGATTCCGTTATCCAAAAAATAATATTTCGATTTTTTCCGGATTTCTGTACGGAGATTTCGTGAATACCCCCGCAGTTCAAAAAGAATAAACGCTTTTTCAAAAATATCCAGATATCGCGCAACTGTTTTATAATCAAGTCCGACAATAGTGCCAAGTTCGGATAACGATACTTCGTTTCCGACCTGGAATGCCAATAATCGGAGAAGATCGAGAAGCACTTTGGATCCTTTGACCTCCTGCAATTCCAATATGTCCTTTAATAAATAAGAATTAAGGATTTCCGTTAGCAGTACCCGTTTTTCTTCTTTGGTTGAGGCTGTTATAACTTGCGGATATCCGCCGAATATAAGATATTCAAAAAGGTGTTCAGTGAGTTCGTACGGTGAATGATATTTTTTCAGTTCCATTTGTGCCATCGGATACAGAATAAGCGTTTGTTTTCTTCCGGTGAGCGGTTCACCGATTTGACCGGCAAGCTCAAATGAAGCAGATCCCGTCACGATGACGCGGATATCGGGCACTTGGTCTACGATAATTTTCAGTGCCATGCCGATATTGGGAATACGCTGCGCCTCATCAAGAACAAGAAGCTCCAAACCGTTGACATAGGGAAGGATAGAGTCAAATCGCTGTGACCCCAGCACGTCATGGAGAGAAACATTATCTCCGGAGTCCAGCCGGTATTTAAACTGTGTCGAAGCAAGGTAGGACGTTACCAGAGTTGTTTTTCCTACCTGTCTGGGTCCATAGAGTACGAGAACCTTATTTGGTTTTATATAGTCATCGAGGTTTTGATACCACCGGGTAAGCATGAGAAAACAATACCATAAATCCTTAAAATTGTCAAATTTTAAGGATTATGAGTCCTTAAAATTGCCTTATTTCCGATGAGCTGTCCGGTAAAATCTCACGCCTGAAAATCGAGCACGGGGCGGGATGACAACTAATTTCGTTATACAAATAGTTTACCTTCATTTAGCGCCTGCTGAATAACATCTCCACCATACTCTTTCACGAAGCCAAGCAAGTTTACTGGCGTTGTACAACGCGGTATATAACTCAAAAAGTCATTAAGAGCTGCCATTCTTTCTTCGGTAGTCCCTTCTCTTGGGACGATTGCATCTATTTTAGCTTCAGTTTTCCCATCTATGGCAAAACATACGAACTCTAACTTTCCTTTACCTGGCCCTATCGGTATAGAAATTCCTTTAAGTTCATTTTTTTCCATATATTCCTTTCTAACTACATACAGTACTATTGTGCGGATAATACCTCTCTCTCTGTCTTTCTGTCAAGGGGTAGCGGCGTGATACAATAAGATATTGTGAATACATTCGGATTTAAAGAAAAACAGAGGGATCTAAAAACCGGTGCGCGGACCGGCGTCATCCACACGCCGCACGGGGACATTGAGACACCGTGTTTTGTGATATGATAGGAGCGTTTATGGATCAAGCAACAATTCTCCGAAGGATGACAGGGAAGAAGCGCTTGGAGCAGGCATTTAAGCTTTCTGATTTGGTGCGTGAACTATCACTCAAAAATATAACCTCAACAGGGATTCGTTCCAAGAAAGAGATACAGAAGGAATTGCAAAAAAGAGTGATGCAAGTTACATCTGAGCGTCACATGCGGGATTGTGTTGGTATTGTAGAGGTACAAAGAGAAAAACTTGATGCAAAATATTTGCATCGCTGGGCAAAAGACCTGAGAGTGACGGAATTATTGAATGAAATATCCAAACAACATGATTAGCAAAGATCTTTCCGGTAAAATCTCCCGCCTGAAAATCGAGCGCGGGGCGGGGTAAGTTTAAATATTAAACAACTTGAGCATCTTCAAAACCGCTTTCCGGCGTAGTACCGAAATACTTCAATTGCGGTACATGAACGCGAGAAAAAGTGCGTTCAGGATGAGAATCTCTCTCTCCCACTGCCAATGCAACAACATCGTCCATTGTTGCGATGAGAGCCTCAAAATTAGAGCCTACATGATGACCCCAAGCTTTCATTAATTCTGCCATCTGCCTGTCTGTTGTGGGTTCACTGCCCGTTTTTACTTTAAAATTACGACATCCTCCGCATTCAATTGCTGTCATAGCAACCTCCTTTCATGCAGTTGCGAGCAATAATACCCCTCTCTCTACTCTGCTGTCAAGTTGTGGCGTGATACAATTAAGATATTGTGAATACATTCGGATTTAAGGAAACACATAAGGATCTAAAAACCAACGCGCGAACGGGAGTTATCCATACTCCGCATGGGGATATTGGGACTCCGTGCTTCGTACCTGTAGGAACACAGGCGACGGTGAAAAGTCTTACTCCGGACGAGTTGAAGATGTTAGGCGTTCAGCTCTTTTTTGTCAACACATACCACGCATATCTCAAGCCCGGCATTGATATCATAAAAAAATTCCACGGTTTACATGGCTTTATGGGGTGGAACGGACCACTTATTACCGACAGCGGAGGATTTCAGGTATTTTCCCTTGGAAAAAAGCGATATGTGAATATTGCCATTTCTGAATCTGCTGTCCTTGACCGGGACCGATTTACCCGGAAACTGTCAAAGGGGGAGGCAGAGCATCACCGGGTATACCCTGATGACTATCGACCGATCGGCGAATTGGTAGTGATTGACGAGGAAGGGGTGACATTTACTTCACACTGGGACGGGAGCCAGCATCGGTTTACCCCTGAAAAATCAATGAAAATTCAATGGGATTTGGAATCTGATATCCACATCGCGTTTGATGAATGTACGCCATATCCGACAACTCATGCCTATGCCCAAAAAGCAATGGACAGGACGCACCGCTGGGCGGAAAGGAGTTTGGAAGAACACAATAAATTGAAAATTGAAAATTTAAAATTGAAAATTGCGCCGCAGGCGCTCTATGGCGTGGTGCAGGGGAACATCTACGAAGATCTGCGGAAGGAATCAGCCAAATTCATTACCTCTCTCCCGTTTGACGGCGTGGCCATCGGCGGAGTATCGGTAGGGGAAAGCAAAGAAGAGATGAAAAACGTTTTGGACTGGGTGATACCGCACCTTCCTCCTGAAAAACCGCGCCACCTTTTGGGAGTGGGGGAAATAGATGACATATTCACGCTTGTTGAGCATGGCATCGACACGTTTGACTGCGTCCAGCCCACAAGACTGGCAAGGATGGGGAGGGTATACACAATGCCAAATGTCAAATGCCAAATGCTAAATAAAAGCAGAAAATTTGAAATAGATATTTTAAAAGAGGAATATGCTAACGATCTGGACCCAGTAGATAGAAATTGTCTGTGTTATTCCTGTAGGAATTTCTCAAGAGCATATCTCCACCATCTTTTTCGGGTTCGCGAATTACTGGGATATCGTCTGGCTACGATCCACAACATCACGTTTATCAACCGGCTTATGGACCACATACGTCTTGCTATTAGGGACAATTCTCTTGTAGCATTAAAGGAAACGTATTTATATCCTTAATTCTAAATTTTGAATTATTTTTATGTCTGCCCGAACAAAAAGAAAAAATCCGTGGATGCTTCTTGGTGTAGTGGCTGTGGGTATCATTTCCATACCATTTGCCAGTATATTTTTTATTCATTCTTCTGTCCCTGGTCGCATCGGGGTAGCCGTCGTCGGGGAACCCACGGTTGTTTTCTCGTATGACCCCATGCGTCCATCAATAACAGCAGTGAGTATTCCTTCTGATGTGTATGTGGATGTAACCCGGGGATACGGAGCATACCCACTGTCTTCTGTCTGGAAACTGGATAGGATAGATAAGCGGCGCGGGGTTATTTTTACCGAGACGTTAGAGGAGGCAATCGGTATTCCCGTCCGTTTTTTTGTCGAACCGTCAAAACAGATCGGAGCATCTGAAACCTTAAGGAACCACATAGGGAACGCTTTGTCGTTTTCCTCATTTTTGAGGACTCTTGTTGATAAAAAAAGGACCAATATTCACCCTTGGCTTTTTATGAAAATATCCCGTGCATTTCAGAGTATGAATCCAACCGAGATTTCATTTTTTGACCTGAAAAACCAGGCTGTTTTTATCGATGGAACCCTTGCGGACGGGACATCGGTTAAAAAGATCGATACCGGAAAATTGGCTCTTCTTTTTGGGACGCTTGCAGAAGATGCCCAAATCCGGAAAGAAAATCTGCGGATTGCCGTCTATAATACTACCCGCACTCCGGGACTTGCCCAAAAAGTATCCCGTGTCATAGAAAGTTCAGGATTTCACGTCAGTTCGATAGATAACGACGAAACTGTCAAAACGAGCCAATGCATACTGCGGGGGAAACGTGAAGTTCTCCAAACGGTTACGGTAAAGACACTGGTATGGCTCTACGGCTGTTTCATCCAGGAGGAGATGACTGATTCCAGAAGCGATGTGACGCTCCTTATCGGTACGGATTTTGAGAAGAGATATGTTTCTTATTAATGTTCTTCTTCCTCATTCGGTTTATCCAAATCTCCTTTTTGTCTCCCTTCGGTAGTTTCATGATCGTGAGCGTAGGGGATATAGCTGGTCGTTCCGCTGAATGACGATTGGTTCTGGAATTTTTTTCCCCGGTGTATCTCGCGGATAAAGATAGACACGCAGGATTTGGCGATGCGCTTAATATGCGCAGAATAGCGGTTTCCCGCTTTGATAAACATGAGAAGTTTAAACGAAAGGTCATCCGGCAGGGCACCGATATAGGTTCCCTTAGCATCGCGGATATCAATGCTGTGTTTTTTCAGTTTGAAAAAAACTTCCTGACCGCACGAGAGCGCGGAAAGTATCTGAGTAGACGCTATATTAACGCAGTCAACTATTTTTGTTTTCCCGGGTTCTTCCAGAAATAGCAACGGCGATATGGGGCAATCGCGGATGACATCCATACAATTTTTTTTCATCGCACGGATTTTTTTTATGTTATTTCCGGCAATTCTGTTGTAGGAATCGAGTTTCAGCACTTTCTCAAACATCTGTTTACCCTGGAGAATTTTGCCGGTTTTGAGAAGTGCAAAACCCAGACGGTTGAGCGCTCCGATATTTTTCGGAGACTCCTGGAGTATTTTTTTATTGACCGTAATTGCTTCCTGCCAGTTTTGAGATAGGGCAGCGGTGACGGCTGCATCACTGAGTGTGCTGTCAGTCATGAAAAACAGCATACTGTTTTCTTGAGAAAAGTCAATATGGAAGGTACAATAGAAATTGAAAATTTTAAATTTCAAATTTTAAATTTAATATTTCTATGTCCGGTCATTCAAAATGGTCGAAGGTAAAACATCAAAAGGCAACAACGGACGTTCTCAAGGGAGCGGCATTTACCAAAGCAACCCGCGCTATCACGATTGCTGTCAAAGAGGGAGGCGGCGTGACGGATCCGAATACGAATTTTCATCTGCGGTTGGCTGTTGAAAAAGCCAGGGCTGTCAATATGCCCAAAGAAAATATCCAGCGGGCAATGGAGAAAGCAAAAGGAACGGACGCCCAAGAGTTGCATCAGGTTGCGTATGAAGCATACGGTCCGTTTGGGATAGCTTTCTACATAGAGGCTGCTACAGACAACATGAACAGAACCGTATCTTTTATCAAACAAACTCTTGAACACCAAGGCGGATCTATGGCCGGCCCGGGGGCGGTAACGTATCTTTTTGATTGCCGGGGTGTCATACTTGTCCCAAAGGAGACGTGTTCCTATGATACGATATTCGGGTATGTTCTGGAGTTCGGGGCTGAGGATGTGCAAGAACAGGAGGATGTATTTGAAGTATATACCGCACCCGAATCGTTATATCGTATAAAAACAAAATTGGAAGAAAAAAACGTCACAATCGATTCTTCCTCTGTTGTTATGCAGGCAAAAGCGGGGATTATAGTGCCTTCGGAAAAACAGGAAATTATTGATACGCTTGTTGAGCGATTAGAGCAAAGCGAGGATATACAGCGCGTTTTTACCAATACCTAAAAAAAATGAAATTGACCATGAAGTTGTTTTCAGGATGGTTTACAAAAATCGGGCTTTCCAAACGCCAATGGTTTGTTCTGGCCACAGTGGTCCTGACGGTTATTCTGATTCTTACCCAAGTCGTTCCCTCGGATTACCGGTACGCGTGTGTATTGGCATTATCGTTCTTTACGTTTGTCCTCACGGCAGTATGTCTTCATGAAGATGTAAAGGGGATTGAGTGGATTACACTTTTGATTCTTCCGACGCTGTATTCTGCAGCTGTGGCGCTCTTTTATTTCCTTCTTCCGGTGCGCTGGCTGACAAGGATTCCTATTGCGCTTTTATACGCCTTCGGATTTTATGCGTTGCTTCTTACGGAGAACATTTATAATGTTGCAGCAAACCGGACGATTGCGCTTCTGAGGGCCGCCCATTCCGTCGGATTTCTTTTGTCGTTTGTCACATATTTTTTATTTGTGCAGACGATATTTGCCTTTCGTTTCGGACCGTTTCCGAACATAATCGGTATCGGCATTTTAAGTTTTATACTCATTTTTCAGTCCCTTTGGGCTATGGAGCTGGAAGAGAAGGTGAGCGGAAGATTAGTATCTACCACCATTGCCCTTACTGCTGTCATGATCCAGTTGACCTGGATTTTATCGTTTTGGCCGGTACCTCGGATGATGGCAGCGCTGTTTATCGCTTCGGTATTTTACAGCCTCGTCGGTATGGCCCAGCAGTACCTTGTTGAGAAGATGTACAAAAAAACCGTTATTGAATTTTTTCTTGTTTGTATCATTATCTGCGCAATATTTTTAGCAACAACGCGCTGGAGGGGTATATGAAAAAAGGTTGGGGGAGGATAGTGATATAGTTTGATACTGATGAGGGAATTAAGCCTATAGTGATGTGGATAATATATTTCACGACGTCTGGAAGAGCATTTCACAGCTTCACGATCAGGTTTTTAGCCTCAAGGATATCCTTGAGAAGAAGTACCCGACAGAGAAGAAAGTAGCTTCCAAAACAGGTATTCTTCTTGCTACTACGCTCTAACCTGAATTTTTCATATATATCCCATTGTAGATTATTAGCCTCAAAAAGTAATGTTTAGAGCTTAATAGCAATCCAAAATAGATATTTAACAAGGCTTTTTTTTCTTGAAAAATAGCTTTAAAAATTGACCTTCAGATTGTATTAATGGGCTAAATATACTTAATTTGAAGCCGTGTAGCCTTGAGTGCTAACTGAGAATTCCCTTTCTTGACTCGCTATACACTGTCTTTTCCAGTCGAGGCTAGCTAGCCTTAAAATCGTATTGATTTGAAGTATCCTCTCGCGAGGCGAGGCAGGCCTTGAAAGTGTCAATTTAGGCCGTCATTTCGCTCTATTTCCTCCTTTGAGAATTTATAAACAATTATTCAAATTTAGCTTCAAAAATATGAGTTTGTCGCATTAATACTTGCTAAATAATACTACTATATAAAACCCGAACACTAGTATTGTGTTGTATGCACCAGTTTATATTTCCACGTTAACATATTCTCATGGCGCGCTTTATGTATTCACAAGGGTGAAGCTCAAGCAAGAATGAAGAGTATTTCTGCCGGAGGGTACCTGTGCTCCTCTTTACGTAACGATGCTTCTTACTAAAGTAAAGGATTTATGGAAAAAAGATATAGGGATTATGGAGAGAGATGCCTTGCAGGGCATCTGAGGAGCTTTTAGATATTCAACGTCTTTACCCTAGGAAGACATATAAATAAACCACAAGGCAGCATATAGAGGGAATCTGGTCTATAATGTCGTACAATAATACTTTTACGACGTTATGGGTTGGAGGCGCTTGGGGGGAGTGGTCTGTTAGCTGACGAATTGAAAATGGAAAATGGAAAATTATTTGTAAACATTTATTTTATTCTCCACCAAGATTTAACAAAAAAATATATCGATTTCCCGTCCCTGTTTTTCGGGGTTCTGCTCACGGGTTTTTCATGATTTTTCGTGAAATTCCTCCCTCTCCCCCATTTCACGGATAGGTCGGTATTATCATCTAAATACAAGACGTAATCATATACGTTGATGGAGTGAGAAAGCCGTCCTGGGGCACTACAGGAGCTCAAAACCAGCCTCAATTTTTGGGAGTTACAGATCCCAACCGAGGGTACGTTTTTCCTGATCGGTTTCCATCCCATGGTTTGACGATGTTCATCGGGACTGTTTCGACGGTTAAGACGACATTCCTACTGCTGCTATAGACAGAGAGATTGTGGATGGTTCCCAGAAATTGATCTTCAATTATTTTTGTTTGCGCAGGATCCGATGCCGGCGTAAAAATATGCGTTTGGAAATCAACACGCATTCTTACCCGGTTTCCGGGATGGATATTGACGTAGGAAAAATGGTTGTCTGCTGCAATATCAATGGTTTGTCTGATTAAATCAACTGATTCCTGCAATAGAGCGGGATCATTGTATGAGATGGTCGGCATGAATCCGTCGCGTGTTAATCCCCAGAAATGGAGTCCCGCATCAATCTTTCTCTTTGTAAGATATGAAAAAAGCTCATTGTAGTCGTCCTTTTTATCTATCTGAAACCAGACTTCCGCAAACGGAGCGTGTGTTTCTTCCAGATCATCAATACTGTGTTTTTGAGGGCCGACTTTTATACCGAGTTTCATTATGTAAGTATACGATACGAAAACACATAAGACCAACTGGTATCTTGACAATGTCACATAAGTCGTACATTGTTAATTGTAGTGACATATTTTCAAAGAATTACTTTACGAACTTTCAACTTTATAAACTTTATTAACTTATGAATCTTCCTACGCTTGTTGATCAATTTTTGGAACATCTGGAAATTGAACGGAATGTTTCACATCTCACAATCCGAAATTACCGGCATTACCTGAACCGATTCATGGACTTTCTCTCCTCCGGTTCACTCTCCTCCCCTGATAGGGAAGATCATGATGCACATCGCATCCAATGGCAGAAGGTAACAACAAGCCATATTACATTAGAATCCATACGGCAGTATCGGCTGTTTCTATCCCGGTATGCGTATGAGAAAGGGATAACGCTCAAACGCATCACGCAAAACTATCATCTTATTGCATTGCGGTCATTTTTAAAATACTGTATCAAACGGGACATTCCTGTCGTATCTCCCGACAGAATTGACCTGCCAAAAGCAGAATCGCGCAGCCTGAAATTTTTAGGAAGAGACGATGTGGAGCGATTGCTTTCCATGCCTGAAATCGGAAAGCCGGATGGTCTCCGGGACAAGGCAATTCTGGAAACGCTTTTTTCCACAGGACTTCGCGTGTCAGAATTAGTGAAACTTAATCGGGATCAAATAAATTTTGACCGGAAAGAATTCGGCGTCATCGGGAAAGGAAGGCGGCCCAGAGTCGTCTTTTTATCCGATTCTGCCGTACGGTGGCTATCCCGATACATGGAGAACAGAACGGACATGCTTCCTCCTCTTTTTATCCGTTACGGCGGAAAAAAACCAAAGGACAACGATCGGTTTGGGGAAAGCCTGCGGTTGTCAGCTCGATCCGTTGAACGGTCTGTGGAAAAATACGTAAAGAAGGCAAAGTTATCCATGAAAATCACACCGCACGGTCTTCGCCATAGTTTCGCTACCGATCTTCTGTCAGCTGGAGCAGACCTTCGGGCGATCCAGGAAATGCTCGGGCACAAAAATATTTCCACGACGCAAATTTATACTCATATTACCAACCCGCAGTTAAAAAAAGTTCATGAACGATTTCATCGACAATGACAATCGCAATTCTCTATAGCGAGCCCACCAAACGTGCCTTACAAGGTCCATACTCGATAGCAGAGGAGGATACGGTACTTTCCGCCAAAAAAATTGCCCAAGCTCTCATCACCAAAGGGGCCACTCCGAAGTTGGTTGGACTTTCCGAATATTCGATTCAAAAAACCATTGCGAATATACGTGCTGATTGCATCATAAACCTTATTGATTGGACAGGTTCGGATCTTCCTCTGAGCTTACAGGCTATGGAAGAGCTCACGAAACACGGGATTCCGTTTGCAGGAGCGACATATGAGAATTTTACCTTTGTTGATAAGGTGATGATGAAAAAAGCTCTTGATTTGCATAGACTTCCGACTCCGGCCTGGCAGGTGTTTCACACAGGAGGAAAAGAAAAAATATATACACCGTTTGTTTTTCCGGTTATCGTAAAGCTCGCTCATGAACACTGCAGTGTGGGGATTGAAAAAACGTCGTTTGTAAAGGATAAAGATGCGTTACAAACAGTTGTCCAGGATCGCATAAGGAGGTTTGGGCAGGATGTCTATGCAGAAGAATTTATTACAGGGAGAGAATTCCAGATCACTGTGCTGGAAAAAGAGGAGGGACCTCTCATGCTGCCTCCTGCTGAAATCGTCTACAAACCGTCTCCACATCCGGGATTTTTGACATTTTCCGAACGATGGAATGAAAATGATCCGGAGTATTTCCGGTCAAAAACCGTTCTTGCTGTTTTATCAGAAGAACAACTCCTCATGTTTGAACGTATTGTAAAGCGTACGTTTGTGGTATTGGGATTCCGGGATTTTACGAGAATTGATGCGCGGCTTAAGAATGATCATACGCTTCTGATTCTGGAGGCAAATCCCAATCCGGGACTGGATGATGATGAACTCTACAGCATGACCATGTCTGCAAAAGCCGCAGGCATGACGTTTCCTGATTTGATATGGGACATCATCCGTTCGGTTCTCAGGAGAAATCCGTTAAGAAGGAAGGAAGAGTTTTGATGTAGAAATCGAAAACTTCGGCAGACTCTCAACGCTTTTCCCAAAAACAAACATAAGTTGAGGCTGCCAGTGGCGGATAAGCTGAAATTTATGGCCTCTGAGCCCCACCTTTTTCCGTTTCCAGTCGTAATCTTTCCATCTCTTGCGGAATTCCTGCCAGTTGTATGATTTCCTTGAATTGGAGGCGCTGTCAAAAAGAACAATTCTATTTTTGCTAGGCAAATAGGATGATACGGTTGCCCAATGGCCGGAATCCGGATGCGGACGGTTTTTTTTATCCAGATCATAGAGATAACTTACCATAATCGCTCGGACATTATTCGGCGAGTATTTGAGGGCGCTCTGAAGATGCGTGAGCGTCGCGTATTCTATGGCCAATACCGGAAATCCGAATGTACTGATTGCCCGAATGAGATTTTTTGTCGTTGTTCCGTTTCTTGTGGTTTTGCACAGTTCAATAAGCGATTCCAGTGATTTATGAATGCCGAATATGTGAAGTGCAGTTTTGAGCGCTGCCGGTCCGCAGGTATAATTGGATGGTTGTTGAATCGGTGCGACATGCGATCTGCCCATAGAGTGCTCCCTAATTTTTCTTGTCGGAACGGGGTAAAGTTGGATTATTGTACTCCGAAACGGCACGTCCCCGCAAGCCTTATAGTAAAATGAAATTGAGGCTAAAATGTACCTCCGAGCCACTTTAGCGTGTTAACATGCTAAAGTGGCAATGAAGCGGAAGTGACGAGGTTTTCCATGAGGCAGGCTACGTTGACCGGTCCCACGCCGCCCGGGGTCGGGGTGTAAAAGGAAGCGATATGTTTGATTTCGTCTTCTTCATAGTCGCCATGCAATATTCCATCATCACCCTTGGAAATGCCGATGGAAATAAGGATAACGCCTTTTTTTATTATATCGGGTGTAACAATGCTCTTTTTCCCTACGCAACTAATAATGATATCTGCGTTTTTTAATACCCTCTGTTTTTCTTCTTCTGATGTCTGGGAATGGACAACGGAAACATTGCAGCCTTGTTGTATCAAATATTCAGCAATCGGTTTTCCTCCTGTCTCTCCCCTGCCGATAACGACAACATGTTGTTTTTTAAGCCATAGAAAAAATTGTTTCATTGTTTCACTCGCCTCGCTGATAGGTTTGAGTCGAAGCGGGTTGTTCAATTGTTGCATTGATTCGTCATTTAATATTTGAAATTTATAGATTTGCTCAAGTATTTTTTCTGTCGCCAGAGCCACCGGAACGTTAAATTTCGATCCCGGTACAAATCCATCTACGTCTTTGGAAGGATCAATGCTGTTGAGAAGTTGCGGATCCTGCAGGTGCTCGGGAAGCGGCCGCTGGATGATGATTCCGTGAATATGAGAATCATTGTTACATTGTTCAATTGTTTTATTGATAATTGCTTGACTGACTGTTTGCGGGTATCGGATGACCCTGACCTCCACATGAATGGAATCAGCTGTTTTCTGTTTTTGCCGGACATACGACATCGATTCCGGATTGTCTCCGACAAGAATGACTGCGAGGGTCGGCGTTACTCCTTTGTGTTTCAGTTGAGAAACTTCGGCTTGGAGTTTTTGAAGCATTTCATCTGCAATCTGTTTTCCGTCGATGATCATGAGGGTAGTATATCGCACTTCCATTCAAAAAAGAAAAACATAGGAAAATCCTCTACTGCATGGAAAATAATTTTTGTGGCTATGGAATAGGAAAGGCAGGAGAATCACTTCGTTAAACACGTTGCAGCGGCGATCGTATCACTTTTATCCGTAAAGCGCATCAGGATGACGCCGGAGGTGGCCCGACCTAATCGTGGGATTGAGTCAATTGGGAGTTTAACCACTTGTCCTTTTGTTGATGTAATGATGACGGCCTCCGTACCGGTCGGAACGATCTGGGATACGACCACTTTTCCGGTTTTATCTTTGACTTCCGCAACTTTTATTCCCTGTCCGCCCCGGCGCTGCCGGGGAAAATCCGGGATCGCGGTTTTTTTACCGATCCCCTTTTCCATGATCGTAAGGAAATCTGTTTTCTTGTTTTCCGAAGTAATCACATCCATGCTGACCAGAAAATCCAAACCGGTCAGAAGCACTCCCCGCACGCCCATCGTGTCTCTGGCAGTTGAGCGAACCTCATCTTCTTTAAACCGGATGGATTTGCCAAGGTGGGTCACCAAGAGGAGTTCATCGGAGCCGCTCGTCAGCTTTGCCCATGCAAGCTCATCACCTGATTCCAGTTTGATAGCCAGAAGTCCGTTTCTTCTGATGTTTTCATATTCGGATACGCGCGTTTTTTTCACGACACCTTTTTTGGTTGCCATGATGATGTAGTCAATCCCCTTTTCTTTCTGTTCCTGGCGTTTGAGGGTATAGGAAAGCATGGATGTCACCCGTTCGGTCGCCTCAATGTTGATGAGATTGACGACTGCCTGTCCTTTGGACTGGCGCGTTCCCTCAGGGAGATCCCAGACGCGGACCTGATAGACTTTGCCTTTATCCGTAAAAAACAAGAGATTGTCATGGGTTTGGGCAGACACCAGGCGGTCGATAATATCTTCTTCTTTGGTCGTCATCCCGATGACGCCTTTACCTCCCCGCTCCTGCATTTTAAAGGTCGTTCTTGGTACGCGCTTGATATAGCCGGATTCACTCATCGTGATGATGACATCTTCGTTTTGGATGAGCTGCTCGTCGGAAAATTCCCCGACTTTGCTTTTTACCACCCGGGTTTTTCGGGGATCACCGTATTTTTCCTTGAGTTTCAGAAGTTCATCTTTTATGACGATAAACATTTTTGCAGGGTGGGCTAACAAATCATTCAGGTACTGTATGGTTTCTCTGACCATGGCAAGTTCGTCCTCGATTTTTTCCCGTTCTAAAGCAGCCAGTCTTCTCAGCTGCATATCCAAAATTGCTGTTGTTTGGATATCGGTTAAACTGAACCGTTTCATCAACCGGATTTTTGCCTCGTCCGCATCTTTGCTTTTTTTGATTATGGAAATCACTTCATCGATGTGGTCCACGGCGATTTTCAACCCTTCCAGAATATGCTCCCGGCTTTTTGCTTCTTCAAGTTCAAATTCACTTCTTCTCCGGATGACTTCATGGCGGTGTTTGAGATATTCTTCTAAAATGAGTTTGAGTGTGCACGTTTGCGGCGTATTATCAACCAAAGCTACAATGTTGGCAGGAAATGTAGTCTGAAGATCCGTGTATTTATAGAGATTGTTCAGAACCTGTTTGGGTCTGGCATCGCGTTTCAGCTCCACGCATATCCGGATTCCGTGCCGGTCGGATTCGTCCCGAAGATCCGAAATTCCCTCTACTTTTTTCTCTTTGACAAGATCCGCAATTTTAGCAACCAGATGTGCTTTATTGACCTGATACGGGAGTTCGGTAATGGCAATTGCGGATTTTCCCTGCCCGATGTCTTCAATTTCCGCTTTCCCTCTCATGACGATTTTTCCTTTACCCGTACCGTAGGCAGAGCGGATCTGTTCAATGTCATATATAGCTCCGGCTGTGGGGAAATCCGGTCCCTGGACAAACTGCATGAGTTCCTCAAGGGTAACATCGAACGTGATTTGCGCTTTGTGGGATATGTGGAACCGGTTTGCGTTATCTTCCCTTGATAGTGAATCGTTTGGTTTTTCACCTGTAACCGAAAGCTTCCCTATCATATATACCAGTGCGTCCACCACTTCCCCTAAATTGTGCGGAGGGATTTTGGTGGCCATACCCACGGCAATTCCTTCCGATCCCATGAGAAGGAGATTGGGAAGTTTGGCCGGAAGGTACATAGGCTCCTCAATGGTATTATCAAAATTCGGTAAAAAATTTACGGTATTCTTATCAATTTCTAAAAGCATTTCGGATGCAATTGCTGAAAGCCGGCATTCCGTATACCGCATGGCAGCAGGCGGGTCTCCGTCAATCGAGCCGAAGTTTCCCTGTCCGTCAACCAGGGGATACCGCATGGAGAAGTCCTGTGCCAGACGAACGAGCGCCTCATAGACGGATGCGTCGCCGTGCGGATGGTACTTTCCTAAAACTTCTCCCACAACGGATGCGCTTTTCCTGTATTTGGCATTGTGTACCAGTCCGATCTTGTGCATGGCATAGAGGATTCTTCTGTGGACGGGTTTCAGGCCGTCTTTGACATCAGGAAGAGCGCGGGACACGATGACGGACATCGCGTAGTCAAGATACGCTTTCTGCATTTCCGATGTAATTTCAGATGGAGTGACTTTACCGATATTCATGTTGATGTTATGTGCGCGCTGAGGTCGTATAAAAAATTTTTTCGGACTTCAGTTCCAAGCGTTTATTTCTCCATATACTTCATCCTAAAGAGGAAGTGAAGCCGAAGAAAATTTTTTACACTCCCCGCGCGCTTTATCGAATGTAATCCCTTCGTTCACGTCATCTGGTCTATTTTATACGTATTATTTTCCTACTAGCTGTATGACAAACGGAGCAATCAGGATTGCCACAATTTGTACAATTTTCATCATTGGGTTGAGAGCCGGTCCGGACGTATCCTTCAGTGGATCCCCGACCGTGTCGCCCACCACCGCAGCTTTATGCGTATCTCCTCCTTTTCCGCCAAAATGTCCGTCCTCGATATATTTTTTTGCATTGTCCCATGCTCCTCCGGTGTTGCACATAAAAAAAGCCAGCATGAGTCCGACGACCACGACTCCTCCTAAAAACCCACCGAGAGCTTCTGCACCTAAAAGCGCTGCCAGGAGTGGTGAGGCAACGACGATAAGAGCTGGCACGACCAGTTCCCTTTGAGCCGCCTGTGTGACAATTTCAACCGCCCGGGCATAATTTGGAAGCTGTTTCCCTTCCATAATTCCTTTTATTTCCCTAAACTGGCGTCGAACCTCTTCAACAACATCAAACGCCGCCCGCCCTACGGATCCGATGAGGCGCGAGCTGAATAAAAACGGGAGCGAACCGCCCAAAAGAATGCCCACAAACACTTTCGGACTTGCCATATCAATCGAAGTTAGCCCCGTGACTTCAAAATAGGTTGCAAACAGGGAACTGGCTGCTACGGCCGCAGACCCCACCGCAAATCCTTTTGTAAGAGCTTTGGTCGTATTTCCCACTGCATCCAGTCCTCCGGTTACGATGGGTGCCTTTCCTTTGAGTCCTGCCATTTCTACCATGCCTTGGGCATTATCCGAAATCGGGCCAAACGTGTCCAGGGCCATGATGATGCCGGTTGTGGCAAGCATCCCCATACCAACCAACGATATGCCGTAAAATCCTAAGAAACTATATCCTGCCATGATTGCCGAGGCAACAACAAGAACCGAGAAAAATGTCGATTCCATACCATAGGAAAGCCCGGCAATGAGATTGGTTCCGGCCCCGGTCCTACTGGCAGTAGCGATCCCGACAATCGGTTTTTCCCCGGGACCCGTGTAATATTTCGTTATATAAAGAAGTCCAAGCATAGCAACAATTCCGGAAACTGCTGCATACCCGGCCCGTATATCTCCTAAAAGATAATAGGATAGCCCCAAGAAAATGAGAATAGAAGATCCGGCCGAGACGATAAATCCGCGGATAAGCGGTTTAATCGCATCCTCTTTATCATTTTTTGCTTTGACAAAGAATGTCCCTAATATCGATGTAAGAATAGCTCCAGATCTGGCAAGGAGGGGAAATACAACGCCTTTCAGTCCAAACATCGTGCCCCCCAGAATCATGGCTGCAATGATGGTAAGGGCGTATGATTCAAAAACATCAGCAGCCATTCCAGCGCAGTCCCCGACATTGTCCCCGACATTATCAGCAATCGTTGCAGGATTTCTTTTGTCATCCTCCGGTATGCCTTTTTCAATCTTACCGACTAGATCCGCTCCCACATCTGCTGCTTTGGTAAAAATACCGCCTCCGACCCGCATAAACAGTGCAATAAGAGCAGCTCCGAATCCATAACCGGTAAGTACCGTTGTTGCCTCCCGTGCTACCATGTCAGCGCCAACTTTCGAAAAACTAAAGTACGCCCACATATATATAATGGATATACCCAGAAGTCCAAGACCGACGACTAACATGCCGTTTACCGTACCTGCGCCAAAGGAAACGCGGAGCGCCGGATTCAGGCCTTTGAGAGCTGCATTGGCAGTCCGTACGTTTGCTTTGACTGCCACCCACATACCGACGTATCCGATGATGGCAGAAAATATGGCTCCCAAAAGAAATGTCGTAGCAATGCCAACTCCGAGAGTAAGGGCAATGAGGACAGCAAGGATGATCGTAAAGGGCAGGATTACTTTAAATTGCCGTGCCAGGTACGCCATCGCTCCGTCTGATACTGCTTTTGCAATGGATTTCAGTTCCGCATTTCCTTCAGGTTGTGAAAGGACGTCTTTTATGCGGTAAATGCCGTATCCGAGGGCAAGAAGAGACGTGATAGGTGCGGTAAAGAGTGCGATGAGTTGGATGTCCATGTGTGTCCTCCTTTAAATAAAATTTTTTAGGCAGTTGTATTTAATTTGAACATTATATACTATTTTTTAAGAAATCCGAAGCACGAAGCACGAAAATCGAAACAAATTAAAATATTAAAATATTAAAAATTTGAATTTATATATTGTTTCGAATTTCGATATTCGGATTTCGTCCTTCGATTACTCGGGACCGCGTCAGCTTTTATCTATATATCTAAGGTTGCTGACTTGGCGTGCGTTTGGATAAACCGTTTCCGTGATGCTACCTCTTCACCCATAAGCGTGGTAAAGACCTGATCGGCAATCGCCGTATCGGCGACAGTCACCTGCCGTATGATCCGGTTTTGCGGATTCATGGTGGTATCCCACAATTGCTCCGGGTTCATTTCTCCCAAACCCTTATACCGCTGGATATTGGGAATTCCCTTCATGTCTTGTTTATGAGCTTTCAGAAGATCATCGCGTTCCAGATCCGAATACGCATACCAGGTATTTTTTCCCGCCGTGATTTTATACAGCGGCGGTTGAGCGATATAGAGGTGTCCGTGTTCCACGACATACGGCACATGCCGGTAAAAAAACGTGAGAAGGAGCGTCATGATGTGTTCTCCGTCTACGTCTGCGTCAGTCATGATGATAACGCGGTGGTAGCGCAATTTATCCGGATTGAGACTGTCGGCTATTCCCATGCCGAGTGCAATGACCAGAGCTTTAAGTTCTTCAAATTCAATGATTTTATCCAGTCTGGCCCGTTCGGTGTTTAACACCTTTCCCCGTAACGGGAGGATCGCCTGGAATTTTCGGTCTCTCCCCTGCTTGGCGCTTCCTCCTGCGGAATCTCCCTCTACAATGAAAAGTTCCGATTGGGATGCATCTTTACTTTGACAATCCGCAAGTTTTCCCGGGAGCGATGCTCCTTCCAAAGCTCCTTTTCGGATAATCGCGTCTTTTGCCGCTTTTGCCGCAAGCCGGGCCTTGGAAGCCAGAAAGACTTTTTCCAATATAGACTTGGCATCAGCCGGATTTTCCTCAAAAAACGTATCCAATCCTTCCTTGACAGCGGACTGGACAAAGGGCTGTACTTCTGCATTTCCCAGTTTTCCTTTGGTTTGGCCTTCAAATTGGAGATTTTGAGAGGACATTTTCATGTAGACCACGGCGGTCAACCCTTCCCTCGTATCTTCTCCGATAATGTTGTCTTGGCCGTTTTTGGTCACCCCGATTTTTTTGGCATAGTCATTAATTGCCCGCGTGAGGGCCATCCGAAATCCGGTAAGATGCGTGCCTCCCTCAGGAGTAGGGATAACATTGACGTAGGATTCAACGGTTTCAGAAAAGGTGTCTGTGTATTGGATGGCCGCTTCGACCGTTTGTTCCCCGTTATCCGTTGTTTTGGTGATAAAAATCGATTTATGAAGGGTTTCTTTGTTTCTGTTGAGGGCTTTGACCAGAGACAGGATGCCTCCTTCAAAATAATAATGTGCTTCTTGGTTTGACCGTTCGTCCTCCAGATGGAACGCAAGTTTCGCTACCAGATACGCCCGGTCCCGAACCTGTTTTTTTACTGTGTCGAAATCCAGCTGGATACCCTCTTTAAATATTTCCGGGTCCGGCAGGAACGTAACGACAGTTCCTGTTTTTCGGGTTTTTCCGAGAGTTTTTACGGATCCTGTCGGTACGCCCCGCTTATATGTTTGCTCGTACATTTTTCCGTCCCTGTGAACCTGTACGGTCATTGACGTTGAAAGGGCGTTGACAACTGATGCTCCCACTCCGTGAAGTCCTCCGGAAACTTTATATGCCTTTCCTTCGAATTTTCCTCCGGCATGGAGTTTGGTCATGACGATTTCAAGAGCGGATGTTTTATATTTTGGGATTATATCAACAGGGATTCCCCTGCCGTCATCCCGTACGACGACACAACCATCTTTTTGGATGGTTACCCAGACAGTGTTCGCGTATCCGGCAAGAGCCTCATCTATGGAATTATCAATTATTTCGTTGAGACAATGATGGACTCCTGCAAGAGATGTGGTGCCGATATACATGGCAGGCCGTTTTCGGACCGGTTCCAGACCTTCCAAAACGACAATTTGTTCACCGGTATAGGAATTTTTTTTCATGGAAAAAAAGGATTACCCGCCTTCTCCGCCAGCTGGCGGATTCGGCGGACAACATGCAGTAAACACTTTAAGAAAATTGCAACTGCATGTAATGAAAAAGGAGCTCAGATATGGAGCTCGTTTATAGATCAATTGTACACGAGAGATTGGGGCTTGTAAAGCGTGATTGTGAGAAAAAAAGCATCAAAAACGAGCGCAGAATGAACATGTGCGGATAATTGTTTTTGGGCCTTTATAACGGCTCGAATATTGCATGATATCTCATGGATATCCTTTATTTCTTCACGGTTTTTCTCTTTTTTGGGTACATGCGTCAGTTGCGTGTGAAGGATGTGAAGAAACGTATTCAGAAATCCTATTTTTTCTTCCTTATGAGTAAACAACTGATCAACTGCATGACAGAGTTCTCCCGGTTTTTTTCCGGACAAGGATTGAATAGTATGACGAATTTTTTCTTTGTCATCCTGAGAGACTGATGGTTGATTTGACAACTGAATAATGTGACACCTGGATATAACCGTAGGAAGAAGAAGAGATGTATGATGGGTTTCCAGAATAATCCGGGCTCTCGGCGGAGGTTCTTCAAGAGTTTTTAACAGAGCGTTTTGGGCTTCCGGGGTTAGGCATTCTGATTGGTCAATGATGCCCACAACAAACGGCGATTGGCGGGGAGACAGCGAGAGATTATGAGTGAGCATCCGGATTTCAGCTATACCGACGGACTGTTTTTCCTCAGGTGCGTGTATTCTGAGGATATCAAACGGTTGCACCTTCCACTCTTGGCACAAGCTTTTTTCTTTGTTCATCCGATCTTCGTTCGTTCCTCCGGTGATACAATAGGCATGCATATGAACAATTTTAAATTTAAAATTGTAAATTTAAAAAACTTGATTTGATGCAAGATCATCTTGCAATATATCAGAAAACCGACAATAATAAACATAGGTAATTTTAAATTTCAAATTTTAAATTTAAAATTGAATAGGTATGGCCGTAACTGCCCAACAGATACTCACAACACTTGTTGAACTGGGGAGCATCACAAAAGAGATAGCTGATGCTGTTCAATCGGAATCCCTACACAGCGGGGAGGAACCGGAAACAATCCTTCTTCGAAAACACATAACGACAGAAGAAGCGATTCTTCAGGCAAAAGCAAAATTGTTTCATATTCCTTTTATATCGCTAGCAACACAGGCTTTTTCTCCGGACGTCATTTCGATGATTCCCGAATCTGTTGCCAGAAAGTATATTCTGATGCCGTTCCAATATGACGAGAAACAAAACACGATATCTGTGGCAATGGTTGACGCTCTGGATTTTCAGGTTATAGATTTTCTTGAAAAGAAGACGGGGAAAACCATTGCGCCGTACATGGGGCTGAAAGACGATATTCTTGCTGCCATGAATAATGCGTATACCCAGACAATTGGAGCAGACGTTTCAGCGGCTCTCAAAGAAACCAGTACGAAGGAAATTAAAACGTATGAAGCCGGGCACCTGGGAGAAGTTATCCGGGAAGCGCCCATTGCCCAAATCGTATCGGCTATTTTGGAACAGGCCATGCGGCTGCGCGCTTCAGACGTTCACATCGAACCGCAGGAATTAGATACGCGCGTCCGCTACCGGGTCGACGGGGTTTTGCAGGAAAGACTTCTTTTACCCAACAGGCTTCATGATGCGGTCATCTCCCGGATAAAAATATTGGGAGACATGAAAATAGATGAGAGACGGATTCCCCAGGACGGCCGGTTTAATTTCAAAATGGGAGATGCGGAGGTTGACCTTCGGGTATCCTCTCTCCCGACGGTTCACGGGGAAAAAATCGTCATGCGGCTTTTGAAAAAGTCAGGCGGAGTCCCCACACTTCCCGAGTTGGGACTTCGGGGACTGGGATTAAAAAATTTGGAGGCAAACATTTTACGGCCTCACGGAATTATCCTTGTGACCGGACCGACCGGCAGCGGGAAAACGACGACTCTCTATGCGGTCCTCACGAAACTCAATAATGCCAAAGTCAACATTCTCACGCTTGAGGATCCGGTGGAATATCAGATAGCAGGAGTCAATCAGGTACAGATTAATCCCGTAGCGGGATTAACATTTGCTACGGGCTTGAGGTCATTCCTAAGACAAGACCCGAACATTATGCTGGTCGGAGAGATCCGGGATCGGGAAACCACGGAACTGGCAATCCAAGCTGCTCTTACCGGACACCTGGTTTTTTCCACACTCCACACCAATAACGCGGCAGGAGCAATCCCAAGGCTTATTGATCTTGGCGCAGAACCGTTTCTTGTCGTATCAGCGCTCAACGCTGTCGTTGGACAGCGTATCGCGCGCAAAATCTGTCCTACATGCAAGGAAGAATATAAACCGGATGAAGCAGTGGCCAAAAGTGTACGGGAGGTGCTGGGAAATCTTTTGGAGAAAGACAAGGAAATTTCGTTATACCGCGGTAAAGGAACAGCAAACAATGATCCGTGCTCTAGCTGTCAGGGAACCGGGTACCTCGGACGAATCGGGATTTTTGAAGTGTTTACCATGACGGATCCCATCAGCCGTCTGACCCTTTCCCGGTCCCCTATGAAAGACATAGAAAATCAGGCAATACAAGAAGGTATGATAACCTTAAAACAGGACGGATATCTGAAAGCACTTGAAGGCACCACATCGATTGAGGAGGTATTACGGGTGGCGGAAGACTAGGAGGAATGAAAACTCAAATCACAATGACCAAATCACAAACAAATTCAAATTTTTCAAATTCAAAACGTTTGAAATTTGTAATTTTGAAATTAAGATTTGGTTGGACATTGAGATTTTGGATTTGAAATTTGTTAACGTATGTCCATTCAGGAACTACTTGCTGAAACTGCACGGCTGGATGCATCAGATCTGCATATCATTGCAGGGTTTCCGCCAACGTTGCGGATTTCGGATAAACTCTCCCCGATTGCAGGAACATCCATACTGTCTCCTTCCCAGACTGAAGACATTATCATTTCTCTCTGCACGCCGCAGCAGAAAGAACTTTTTTTGGCAAATAAAGAGCTTGATTTTTCCATAAGTACGCCCCATGGCAGGTTTCGGGTGAATCTGTATCACCAGAAAGGTACTGTTGCCGGAGCATTTCGGCACATTCCGTCTACCATCCGAACGATTGAATCGTTGGGATTGCCCTCCATTCTGTATGAATTTACCAAACTCCGACAGGGATTTGTGCTGGTGACCGGACCCACGGGTGAGGGGAAATCCACAACGCTAGCTGCCATGATCCAGCACATTAACGAAACACGGGGCCTTCATGTGATTACCATTGAAGATCCGATTGAATACGTGTATCCACCTGGCCTGTCCCTTATTTCCCAGCGTGAGATGCACCAAGATTCCCATTCCTGGGCAGTGGCTTTACGGAGCGTTCTTCGGGAAGATCCGGACGTCGTGTTAGTCGGAGAAATGCGGGATTATGAAACGATTGCAGCAGCTCTGACGGTTGCAGAGACCGGCCACGTGGTGTTTGCGACCCTTCATACCAATTCCGCATCCCAAACTGTCGACCGGATCATCGATGTATTCCCTGAGGGGCAGCAACAGCAGATCCGATTCCAACTGGCCAATACCCTGGAAGGAGTTGTTTCCCAGCGGCTTGTACCTGCCCTTTCAGGCGGAAGAATGGCAATTTGTGAGGTGATGACCGGCATTCCTGCAGTCCGCTCCATAATCCGGGACGGGAAAACAAACCAGCTGGATAATGTCATCCTTACATCGTCCGAGTACAGCATGATGACCCTGGAGATGTCTCTGGCAAAAGCAGTCACGGAAGGCAAAATCAGCATAGAAGTGGCCTCTTCCTATGCACTGCGTCCGGAGGATTTAGGGAAAATGATTAAACGGATTTAACCTATGCCATTTTACTCATACAAAGCATTTACACCGGAGGGCAAGGAAACCCGGGGCATTGTGGAAGGGCCGAGTGAAGATCAGGCGGTGAGGATTTTGAAGGAGAAGCAATTCGTGGTTATCTCCCTTACGCATACCGGAGAGTCGCCTTTTTCCGGAGTCGTAACCAAATTACAGCGGATTGGCTTTTCCGATATTGTGAATTTTACCCGGCAGCTTTCAACGATGATTACCGCAGGACTTTCCCTTCCTCAAGCATTGACTATTCTTCGGGAGCAGACGACAAATCAGGAATTTGCCAAAATTTTGTCAGATATTGAGCATCAGATCGTCGGCGGCGGTACTTTAGCAGACGCTCTCTCAAAGTACCCTTCTCATTTTTCTTCTATTTATATATCACTTATCCGGGCCGGTGAATCATCAGGGCTTATGGATAAGGTCCTCACCCGTCTTGCCGAGACCATGGAATCACAGCGCGAGTTTAGAGCGAAAGTACAAGGCGCGATGATCTATCCCAGTATCATTATCGTCGGCATGATCGTAGTAGCAGGCGTTATGATGGTGGTTGTTATCCCGAAGCTGACGGAACTCTATAAAGATTTTGGCATATCACTTCCCTTGACGACGCGGATACTTATTGCCGTTTCCAATTTTATCATACACTTTTGGTGGCTTATCATCTTGGGAGCAGGTGGAGCGGTGGCAGGAATACAAAAGTGGAAAAAAACGAGCTCCGGCGAGCGGATCATTGATACGTATATGCTGAAAATTCCGGTCCTCGGGAATCTCCAGAAAAAAGTAATCCTGGTGGAGTTTACCCGGACGCTCTCCATGCTTCTTTCAGCAGGCATTCACATCCTGGATGCCTTAAAAATTTTGAAAAATTCCCTGGGGAATGTTCTTTACCGGGATGCTATTGATGATATCGGGAAAAAAGTGGAAAAAGGGTTTACCCTGGGTGATACGTTTCAGGCGCACAAGGAATTTCCTGCAATTGTAGCCCAGATGATGAAAGTCGGAGAGGAAACGGGGAAAATGGACGATACGCTTCTCAAGTTGTCCGTGTATTTCCAGTCAGAGACCGAAAATCTGGTGAAAGGCCTCACAACTGCGATAGAACCGATTATTATGGTATTTTTAGGAGTCGGGGTCGGCTTTATCGTGATATCCGTCATCACGCCGATTTATAATCTGACAGCGCAGTTTAAGTAGGTTGACAGAAACAAAAATACTTGATACACCAGAGAGAGGAGGAAAAAAAATTATAAAAATTGAGATTAGTTTCTACCCTCCGCAACTTCCTTCTCGCCTTAGTTCATTCGAACTGCGGCTCGAAGAGCGTTTGCTGGAGGGCTACAAACACTAAAACTCATTTCATTCGTTAAGTGTTTGTAAGAAGGGTGGTGAGAAGTATGAAAAAAATGATAAAAAAAGGTATAACCCTGAACTTGTCGAATGGGTTTACATTAGTCGAGCTTCTCATCGTTATTGCGCTTTTAGGAGCTTTGGCTATCGGACTTATCGGAGCCTTGGATCCGTTTGAACAGCTCAAAAAAGGCACGGATACGGGGACGAGAAATTCAGTATCGGAAATTCACGCCTCAGTTATTCGGTTCTACGCCCTGAAAGGCTTTATGCCGTGGTGTACGGACGCACTTACCTGTGACAATCCAAGCGGAGCGGCATTGCTGTCAGCCCCGATGGTTTCGGCTCTCAGCATGATAACGCTGACCGGTGAACTGAAGACGAACTTTACGACGATAAACGCAGGAGAACTCGGAAAAATATTTGTCACCGGTACGGAAACAGATGTATCGGTGTGTTATAAACCAGGATCGAAGTCATTCAGAAGCGATGTCAATACGAAGTATCTTGTTGATGGTGGAGCCGGAACGGGGTGCGGAACAACAGACGCAACTGCGTGTTATTGGTGTGTACGGTAAGCAATGGATTTACAATGAATATCTCTACAAGCCGCCCACAAAGCGGCTTGTTTGGTTATATGCTACCCTTTCTTATTTCCTTAGGTTTTTCTATTCTCTATGTTTCCATGCAGACCGTGTCTATCTGGGCAGGCGACAGCGGAAAATTGGTTGCTGCAGCCTATACGTGGAGCATTGCCCATCCCCCCGGGTATCCCTTCTATATGCTTTTGGGAGGAATACTTACCCATACAGTGCCTTTTCATACCGTTGCATGGCGCATGGGGCTCCTTTCTTCTCTCTCCATGGCACTCTCTGTTTATATCCTCTGGAAAACAATTTTTTTTATTACGAAATCAAAAATGAGCGCGAGTATCGGAAGCATTCTGTATGGTCTTCTTTATCCCGTGTGGCTTTATGCCATGGTGCCTGAAGTATTCGGGCTATTTTCTTTGTTTTCTTTGCTTATTGTCTATGTATTTCTTCGTTATGTAGAAACAAAAAAAAGACAATGGTTTTTTCTTCTTGCGTTTCTTTCCGGTTTGTCCCTCACCCATCACCATCTAATTATACTTCTTCTATTATCAATCGGGATAACGCTATTTTTTCAAAAAAAATCATTGGTTCTATCTTTAAAACCGTATGTATTGACCATCCTTGCATTATTCTTTTTTGGGTTTTCATTTTATCTGTATGCTCCGATTGTTTCTTCTCGGTATCCTCCGTTTGACTGGGAGCATCCGGCAAGTCCGATAGGGTTTTTCCGGCTTATTACAAGAGCATCATTCGGGACATTTAAGGCAAGTTATGGGACGGGACAGTCTTTTTTGGACCGCGGCCTCAACCTCCTCACGTTTTTCCAATATACGCTTAAGGATCTAGGCATCATAAGCATTGGATTGTTTTTCATCGGATTATACGGTCTGGGGAAGAAAAAACGTTTTATCTTTTTTTTCTTTTCAGTATACGTAACTCTTCTTCTCTTTTTTTTCTTTTATGCGGGTTTTCCGGTAAATTCAGATTTTTCTTTGGGTACGATTGAACGGTTTTTCATTGTCCCGTATCAGACGATCGCACTACTTACAGGAGTTGGCGTATGGTGTGTACTATCCTTCCTAAAAACCTTATGGAAAAATCACACACCCGAGCTTCATGTCCCCTTTTGGATTATACAGGTCTTAATTGTCAGCGTTGCAGGTACATTTTTTATCCGCCAATTCCGAATTAATTATCCAAAATTAATACTCCTTACCAACGACCGGACGCTTGAAAAACTCGCGGATGACATTTTTACCTCTGTTCCTCAAGGGGGAATACTCAACCTTCAGGATGATACATCGGCATTTGCAGTCGATTATTCCTATTATGTGCTAAAAAAGCGCCAGGATATCCGTTACATGTCCTTTCCCATGCTGCAGTTTTCTTATTATCCTTCATGGATGAGGCATAATTTTCCCGATGTGCGGATTCCTGAAACACCTACAAAACTCGTTTATAAGGAGTATCTTCAGAAATTTCTCCGTGCCAACTATCCTGATCGGCCTCTGTTGTCCGAGCGGGTTGACGTATCCGTTCCGGAGCATTGGGTGCCCCGCGGGCTTCTGGTCATGTATTACCCGACGCTTTCAGACATACCTGACCGCGGTCAGATATTGGAAAAAAATGTTGCTTTATGGCAAAGATTTCAGGATCCGTTTCAGGGATCATTGGGGACCTATAAGCACCTGATGATGACAGATGTACTCAGGTATTATGCGGATAAACGGTTAACGCTTGCTCAAGCGTTTCTTTTGTACGGAAAAATGGATCAGGCAGAGCGCGAGATGAATGAAGCCATCCGGCTATACCCTAACCGCTCTGAAGTGTATTTTCCCTTTATCAATCTTTTGGTTGAACAGAAAAAGTGCGAAGAAGCGTATGAGATGGCTCAAAAGGCAGAACGGCATATCATGCAGACAAAGGACGTAGTCGGATTGTACCATGCTCTTTATGAAAAATGCAGAGCATTGCAGGATAGGTTGAGATTGCAAGAAGAGGCATATCAGGATTTTATGAGGAAATTTTCAAAACCGATCGAATAATAACGACCCCATAGAGAACCGCTGTGACAATGCTTATTCCGATACCCAGATACAGGCTTTTTGGGATGAACTGGAGCATGAGCGTGTGTTTTCCTTTGGAAATAAACACCGCCATGCCGGAAAGATTTGCCGGAACCAACGGTGTTTTTGTGTTATCCAATACGGCTTCCCACCCGGGATAGAGATACACGGATGCGACAAAAAACATATCCGTCGGGGCGGAGACTGAAAATATTTTTTGTGTTGCCGCGTCAGAAACGACCGCAAAGGTTCCCTGGTTTCCGGATGAGACAAGCGTACGGCCGGTCGTGAGAAACGCGTCATATGAGGTGAGCGCGCCGGGTTTTTGTACTTCTTCATCATACTGTTCCACGAACCGGATTGTTTTATAGGTATCTGTCAGGTAATACGGGGGCTTGACGTCAGAAAGTTCATATAGATTAAATGGATCCAGTTGGCTATTTTTTGTTTGAATCCGGGTCACAAAGGTTAGCTCTGGATTGGATAACGTATATGGGGAGATGAGAAAACCGGTATTTTGGAGTCGGAGTGTCGTAATGGTTGCTGCAGAGAGCGTTGCAGTTTTTTCTTTTTCATCACGCTCTGATGTTGTTAGGGCGGTTGAGAGCATCTTCATTTGTTTAAGAGGAAGATATCCTGCGTAGATGGAGAGATTCGGTATTTTGGAAAGAATAGTATAATTGGGTTTTCCCTCATTTACTAAATACAGATAATCTTGAGGATTTTTCCATCCGTTGGTGTACATACGGCCCGACCAGGAAAACGTATTATACGGAACCGCTGCCATACGAGAGTGATGTGTATACAGTTTGAGTGAATCCGGTATTGTTTCAACGCGGGAAACAGGAAGCATTGGCTGGTAGGATGACGCAAAAGATATGACATCAAAAATACTGACAAGAAAAAGAAAAAGGACAAAAAAGGTATCAAAACATTTCCTCCCTATGCGCTCAAATACATATCCGGAAAGGAGAACGAGGATGAACGTAATGAATGCTAAAAATCTGCTGTGAACCCGGAACCATGAGAAGGGAGGCACCAAGAAGAGGACATACATCGGAGAATTTTTTTCAAAGACGAAAAGGAAAAATAGTGCAACGATGATCCAGCAGTTTCGAATCCATATATCTTTTTTCAGAAACCAGACGGACGCGAGGCTGAGAAGAAGAGGGATAAGCCCGATATAGGAAAATGTTTCCAAAAAAGCCAATCCGTAGGCAGGGGCAGGGTAGGTACCGACACGATTGTCTCCAAGAGCGTACGGATAAAAAAACTGGAGCAGATGATGGACATGAAACGATCCTATAGCAGTATCCCCGAGGCCGACGCGCCCGCCGGATTTCAAAAAATACTCAAGAGACGGGACCAGCTGAGCCATAGATAACCCAACACTCATCAGTCCAATAGTGAGTATTTTTTTCATAAGCCACGGATGATCTTTTTTTTGGTTTCTCCACCAGGAAAGATAAAAATATACTCCCAAGAAAAGGTATGTCATAAACACATACTGATAGTGTCCCTGGAGAATTTGCTGGCTTAAAAGAATCGGGAGGACAAGCCACAATTTCGATTGTTTATTTTTCTGCATCCGCAGAATTATCCAGAATATAAACGGAACATAGGAGAGCGCCTGCAGACAGTTCAGGTGGGGAATTTTTACGATGTGGAGTCCGGAAAAAGCATAGATGATCGCGCAGTAGAGCCCGGTACGTTTTGACCATCCGAATTCCCTGGCCACCACATACATGCCGATGGAAAGCCCGAGAAAGATAATGACGTATTGGAGATTAAATGCCGTGATGAGCGGAAAAAATTTAAAAAGCACAAGGTTGATAAACGACAATGCGTTGATCTGACTTTCAGCGATAAGGGGAAAACCGGTGCCAACAAGATCGGTCCAGAGAGGAAGTTTGTTTTCTTTCAGCGATTCGGAAAGAAGGAATTTTGTAGGATAAAAAAAATGGAGAATATCAGAAAGAGTCGAATCCGGCGAAATAAAAATCTGCGGGACAGGAAAGAAAAGAGGGAGAAAAAACCCTGTGACAAGCGCGGTGAGAATAAGAATAGGAAGAAGCCGGAGAAATAATTTCATATAACCATCACATGCGTTCCACTGTCTCAATTCCCAAAAGATATAATCCTTTTTTGAGCGTATCTGCGGTTTTTTTTGTCAGCAGCAACCGGAGAGTATTTCCCAAAATTTCATGTTTGGCATAGAGAAGGTTAAATGTTTGAGCTAAACTAAATAGATAGGAACAGAGTGTGTTGGGAGCAAAATGTTCTCCTGCATCCTCAACGATTTCAGGAAAAAAGAACAAAATCCGTGAAAGGTTTCGTTCTTCTGTATTTTCCCTCTTCTGTTTTCCATTGTCCATTGTCCATTGTCCATTGTCCATTGTCCATTTCCCCATCACACTCCTGCATCGGGCATAGGCGTACAGAAGATACGGTCCGGAATCCCCTTCAAACGATACGGATTTATCCAAATCAAAGGTGATATCAGAGGGCAGCGCAACTTTGAGAAATGAATACTTGATGGCGGCAATTGTCTCTTTTTCTGCTACATCATCTTTATCCAGGTCTTGGCTTATGAGTTTGCTGGTATTCAATATTTGATATATTTTATTTTTCACTTCCTCTATCAGCCATTCGCCGGTCATCACATTTCCCGTTCTGCTGCTCATTTTTCCTTCCGGCAAGCGAACCATCCCGTGCCCTATATGTTTTATTTTTGCTGCCAGTTCCGGTTCTACCTTTTGAAGAGCCGTTAATACTACACGAAAATATTCATCTATTTCGTTTCCCGTGACGTTTACGCAGAGATCGAATTTGAAATCTTTATGTTTGGCAATGGCCAGCCCCAGCTCTTTGGCTTCATACGTCGGAAGCCCGAGGGAGTTGATAAAAACCCGGGTATGGAGGCCGTATTTTTCACCGCGGAAAACAATTGCGCCCTCGGATTTTTCAAAGACCGAACCGACATACTTTTTAACAATTTGAGCACCGTATTCGCCGGCTATCGATTCCGGATAATAATAATCGAATGTAGTCCCTAAGCGTTTGAACACGGATTCAAAATATTCCATGCTCCAGCCCCTGCCGGTTTGATATAATTTTGCGATTTCCGGAAGCGAATAGGCGCTTGTTGTGATGTATTTCGCGTAATCCACCTGAGGGTGCCATCCGAATTGCTTTTTCATATACTCTTGAGCAGATACATAGATAAGGTAATTAATATCTTTCATCTCCTCTTGTACTCGTTTTCCTTTTTCCGTTGTATCATCATAGGCTGCAGCGCCGACTGCGTAGGCTTGGCCTAAATAATGAATACGGTCAACAAGTGAAAGTTCGGCAAGATTCGATAGACTCGTTTTTTCGTCAGACATTTTCTTCAGTAATCCCCAGAGAGATTTTGCCACATGCATGCCGACATCTCCAAAATAATCAGACCGTTTTACTTCATTTCCGGTATAGGTAAGAAGACGGGCAAGAGACTCCCCCACTGCGTTTGAGTAGAGGTGTCCGACATGAAGTTCTTTAAACGGATTCGGGTCGGTGTATTCAATCATCACCCGTTTCTTTTTTTTTGTCATTCCGAGCCCGCCAGCCAGCGGAGAGGGATCCCGTTTGGAACGTATGGCCTCATCTGTAGCATTTTCATTCCCGGACTTTTTTTCTGTCATCCCGAGTGTTTCTGTCATCCCGGACTTGATCCGGGATCTTATGATTTTGTTATTGAGGTTTGGATGCGTGATGAGTATTTCATCAGATAAGAAAAAATTGATAAACCCTGGTTTGACAGCCTCAATTCTTTCTATTTCCCCTTTTTTAGTTCTATTGTCTTTTTCCAGTTGTTCAACAATCTCCTCCGCAATCGCCATCGGAGACTTTCTAAGGATTTTGGTGAGGTGCATGGCAACATTGGTCGTATAGTCGCCGTGTCCAGGCATATCCGAAATCTCTACAACAGGGTCTAGGTCAACGACACCCATGTCAGCAAGTGCTTCTGTCAGGATTTTTTTAATTTCTTGTTTCATATATTGGCTTTCTTTTGAAACTTATACGGTTAATAATACCAAATTCCGGTTTTGCTCGAAAGTCGAAAATTACTATATACACCTTGCAAGGTGTCACCTTTAAAGGTATATTAAATACATGCCTGCGCGAAATGTTGTCAAGATTTATGTTAAAGATGGTTATTATCATGTTTATAACCGTGGAGTGGAAAAACGAAATATTTTCCTCGACGAACAAGACTATCGAGTTTTCCTCAATATTTTAAAGGAAGCTCTTCTTTCCCCATTAGAGCTAACCAAAACTAAAAAGACTGTATCCTTTAAAGGTGTCACCTTTAAAGGGGTTATGAAACCACCTAAGAATTTTTATGGAAAAATTGAACTTCTTGCATATTGCCTCATGCCCAATCACTTCCATGTTTTGCTGAAACAACTTGAGGAACGAAGTATGCATCAATTTCTTCAGTCTGTCTGTACCCGCTACGTTATCTATTTCAATAAGAAATATAAACGAGTTGGTGCGTTGTTTCAAAACGCATATAAAGCATCACTTATTTCTGATGAGCTATATCTTCTTCATCTTTCCCGCTATATTCATAGAAATCCGTTAAAATACACGGAAAACCTTAGGAATGCGTATTCATCCTATGGTGAGTATTTAGGGATCCGAAAAACTGAATGGATAAAACCCGCTCTTATTCTTTCGTTCTTTCAACCCGGAAAGCTTCCATTTCTAAAACACATTAATAGTTATCAGAGGTTCGTTGAATACGAGCATAAAAAGGAAACACAAGTCCC
>Ga0209211_10002256_pt1 | contig 33677 bp, 30 predicted proteins | sample RifGroA2_FD_183992 | JGI IMG/M metagenome (GOLD analysis project Ga0209211, IMG submission 183992) | Groundwater microbial communities from Rifle, Colorado, USA - Groundwater A2 (SPAdes) (version 2) | ecosystem: Environmental > Aquatic > Deep subsurface > Groundwater | place: Rifle, Colorado... | reverse complement strand
CTTAAACAAGACGGCGTTGATACCGGCCTCCGTCTGATGGTCGGCTACTCCGGCAACGGTGGTGCCGGTTACGTGCACGGCGGCCCTCGCGGGGCTCGGTGGAACTCCGGGGCGTTCCGCCTCTCGGTCGTGTCTGCCGAATAGACTGATGTTTGGGTGTTGGGATTTTATTTAGGGACTTTATGAGTTGGTAATGATATTTGGAATTATGTCATTGCGCGTTCTATACGAAGACAATCATCTAATCGCGGTTTACAAACTGGCCGGGGTTCTGGTACAAGGGGATGAAACAGGAGACAGAAGTTTGTTGGATGAGGTGAAGGGTTATCTCAAGGAAAAGTATCAAAAGCCCGGGAATGTTTTTCTTGGTCTTTTGCATCGCCTTGATCGGCCCGTGTCAGGGATAGTTCTTTTTGCCAAAACCAGCAAAGGAGCATCCAGACTTTCCGAGCAGTTCCGAGATCACGCGATTGAGAAAATTTATCACGCCATAGTTGAGGGCAAACCAAAAAAAGACAACGCGACACTAGTCCATTACCTAAAGAAGAACGCGAAAAATAATATTGTAACTGCCTATGCTGACCATGAGCCGGGCACTTTCTATGCCGAGCTGTCCTACGACTTGGTTAGATCAAACAGCAAATACTCGCTTCTCCAAGTGAAACTAAAAACCGGGCGGCCTCATCAGATACGCGCCCAGCTCTCAATCATTGGGTGCCCGCTCGTTGGTGATATAAAGTATGGCGCCAAGAAGATGTTAAAGAACGGAGACATTGCTCTTTGCGCCACCTCATTATCATTCAAGCTGGCCACGAAGGAAGAAGTTAAACATTTGGTTATTGATTTGCCGAAAGAGTGGAGGGGGCTCCTCACACTTCCACCCCCAAAAATCTCCTCACCAAATACCCAATCACAAAGCTAACCGCGGCTACTCCAAGGCTCAAACCGGCCATTTCAAAGAATCTTTTTTTGAAGGGCAGATCTCGGGCAACGGAAATGTAAAAATTAAAAAGCCATATTATTATTATGGCCACTCCCAGGCTGATGAGCAAGCTGATAATGTAATTGAAAATTAACAGGAACGGCAGGATGAGAAAAGCCACAGTTACTATATAAGCGATCCCTGTGTATAGAGACGATTTCAGAGCATTTTTTCCATTTGGCTCGGCTTTGGTGGAAAGATATGCCGAAGCTCCCATAGAAAAGGAAGCCGCGATTCCGGTGATAAGCCCGACCACCGCGACAAGTCTGGTGTTTTGAAGAGCAAAACTCAATCCGGCCAGCGTGCCGGTTAGCTCCACTAACGCGTCATTTAATCCCAGCGCCACCGCGCCAACATAGCGCAGGCGTTCTTCTTGGAGCATCCCCAAAAGCGCCTGCTCGTGGTTGTGCTCGTCCTCAATAATATGTTCTATGTCCGGCACGGTTTGGCTGAAGCTCGCGTACGTATTCTGGGCTCCTTCTTCTCCTATTTCCATCAGTTTAACTCCGAAAGTCAGGCCGAAAATCATGGCAATCCAATAATACTTAAAGATTTGCCATCTGTTTGGATTAACATCCTTGCCGGTGTGTTTTTTCCAAAATTCGTAATGACATTTTTCATCCTCTGAAATTTTTTTCAGCACTTGGCGGTTAGATTCGTCTTTTGTTGACTTGGCAAGCTGGGCATAGATGATATGTTCGGTAATCTCATTGGTTTGAAAGCCAAGGAACATATTTTTTGCTTTTTCGTTTTGGAACATAATGTTGACGTTCATGGATTTATTAAGGTACACTAGGTTAATTATAGGGTATTTAACAGATGGAGGTCAAGTTATCACTATGAAGCAAATTCTTGATTTGCATATTCACTCCAGATATTCGCGCGCTTGCTCCAAGGAGTTGGAATTGCCAAAGATCGCCAAGGTGTGCTTGGAAAAGGGGATTGATATTGTGGCGACCGGAGATTTTACTCATCCCGCTTGGTTTGCTTCCATCAAGAATGAATTGAAGGAAGAGAATGAAGGAATATATCTTTTAAAATCCCAAGCCTCAATGTCCAATGACCAATCAAATCCCAAATCCCAAATCCAAAAAACTCGATTTATTTTATCCACGGAAATATCGTGTATTTATACCCATAAAGGCAAGGTACGCAGGTTGCATTTGTTGGTGATGGTGCCGAGTGTTGAGGTGGCGACTAAATTTATCCGGGCGCTTGAGGGCAGAGGAGTCAATCTTAAAGCCGATGGGCGGCCAATTATGGGGCTTTCGGCTAAAGAGATTTTACAGATACTGTTGGAAATAGATACTAGGTGTATGTTAATTCCCGCTCATGCATGGACTCCTTGGTTCGCGGTTTTTGGGTCCAAATCAGGCTATGATTCGTTGGAAGAGTGCTTTGATGAGCTTGCGCCGCATATTAAGGCCGTTGAAACTGGACTATCCAGCGACCCGCCGATGAATCATCGTTTGAGCAATTTAGATGATATTGTGTTGGTCTCAAATTCGGACGCGCACAGTCTGGACAACTTGGGCCGCGAAGCGAACGTATTTGAAGTTAAGGATTATGCGGATATAACCTACGACAGGATTACGCGGATTATTCGTGAAGGGGATGAGAAAAAATTTTTATACACAATTGAGTTTTATCCGGAAGAAGGAAAATATCACTTTGACGGCCATAAAGATTGTCGAGTGGTTCTTTCGCCAAAGGAGACAAAAAAATTAAAAGAGCTCTGCCCGGTCTGTGGAAAAAAGTTGACCGTGGGAGTATTGCACAGAGTAGAAGACTTAGCAGACCGGTCGAGAAAAGAAGTAGAACAGAAAAAATTTATTCCTCATCGTTATATTGTTCCCTTGCGGGAGATCATAGCGCAAGTGTTCGAGGTGGGTGTGAAAAGCAAGAAAGTGGAAGCGGTTTGCCGGCAGATGATAAATAATATTGGAAACGAATTTTATATTTTGCTTGAAGCAGAGGACGAAGAAATTAAAAAAAATATTCCCAACGACAATATTTTTATCGCGATTCAGAATATGAGAAAAGAAAATGTGAAGGTGTCACCCGGTTATGACGGAGTGTTTGGGGTGATTGATGTGTTAAACGAAAAAGGATCCGCGCGGCCCAAGCAGCGAAATTTGTTGTAATTTTAGAAGAATTTTTTAAAATAAAAACTCCCCAATAACGGGGAGTTTTTACGCGTAAGAAGAACTATTTGCGCTTCTTGCCAGCCTTTTTGGCCTTCTTTTTGGCTTTCTTTTTGGCCATAGGTATTACACCTCCTCTCGTTTCACTCGCTTAAACGCGAGTGAATGAAGTAAATTTATTCCAGCGATTGCGCGGATAGTGAGTCCCCTAGGGTGTATCCCCATCATCCGGAAGACGCGGAATAAATTTTGAAGAAATATTTTTACATGACAAGCATTGATGTAAAAATTTCTCTCGACCTAAATATATTATAAGTTGTTTTATTAAAAAAAGGAATAGCCGAAGGCGAAGTTATGCACAGGCCTTCGCCCGCCGAAGCTCTCAAGAGCGAAGGCGGGCTACCATGGTATACGCAAATCATTGGTTAGCTCATTATCCATGGGCGGGCTACGGCCTGCGAGGCAGGCCCTTGAGTATAATATACTCTCTTAGTATGTTATTAAATTTAATGTTAATAGAGTTATGCACAATTTGACCAAATAATTTTGTTTGCATTTTATTTATTCATCACCCCCTTGTTCGTGCCCCCAGAGAGGATCGAACTCCCATCTCCAGGTTCGAAGCCTGGTATTCTATCCATTGAACTATAGGGGCATGGTGGGTCGCCTGGGAATCGAACCCAGAACCTTGTCCTTAAGAGGGACCTGCTCTGCCAGTTGAGCTAGCGACCCGGTGAAGTGGAAAGTCTTTAAAATCTTAAAATCAAAATTCACAATGATTTTAAGGACTTTAGAGACTTTCGACTTTCAAATAGGGTCTTCCGGTTGGCGTTTTAAAATTTCGGTATGATGTCCTTTCCAGCCTTTGACTTTGAGGCCGGCTTCGGCCGCTTCGGTTTGAGCTTCCTGTTTGCTTGTTCCTTCTCCGGCGGCAATCAGTTCTTTATCCAAGAAAATCCCTACCTTAAAAAATTTAGCGTGATCGGGCCCGTTTTCCTGCAACACTTTGTAGGTGGGCGTGACACCCAATATTTCTTGAGCTGATTCCTGGAATCGGCTTTTGGCGTCAATCCAAAGACCGTTTTCCAAAATATAGGGCAGTTTGGGGATTATCCAACGTAAGACAAACTGTTGAGTCATCCCGTAGTCCTGATCAATGTAAATAGAGCCGATCAGAGCTTCTATGGCGTTGGCCATTATGTAATCGCGCGCTTTGGTTCCGGCATCCTTGGCCTCGCCGTGGCTCAAAAATAAATAAGACTCCAGCCCGATTTCATAGGCAATGCTGGCCAGAATTTTGGCGTTTACCAGCGCCGCCCGCCAGTTGGTGAGCTCGCCTTCGGGATTGGAGTACTCATTAAATAAAAATTCAGTAACAATAAGTTCCAGCACCGCGTCGCCCAAAAATTCCAAGCGTTCGTTGTTGCCTATGGGGAAGTCACGGTGTTCGTTTAGATATGAACGATGCACAAACGCCTGAACCAAATATTCCGGATGGTTGAATTTTACCCCCATTTTTTCTTCCAGTGAGGGAAAGTTTTTTTCGCCGACTTCGGGCAATTTTTTTGTTAACAGCGTATAATCCATAAAAATGGGATTATATCGCTACCGAATATTGAAAGTTTAAAGTCCAAAGTTATACAGTTATAAGAGTTAATCGTCAAACTTTATAACTTTAAAACTTTATAAACTGTATGAACTTTATAACTTACAATCGCCGATACGCGACAGTGAATAAATTGATTTTTAATTTGAAGCCGCCACCTTTGTCTGGCCCTTATTTTTTGTGTCTTTATAAATTGCTCCCAGCACGCCGTTCACGAATCTTCCGGAAGAAGGGCCGCCGAAATTTTTTGCCAGCTCGATCGCTTCATTAATGGCAACTTTTGGCGGAACTTGGCTATCATCGAATTCTAATTCAAAGATAGCGATGCGCAATATGTTTCTGTCAATAACAGTGATTTGCGCGAGCGGCCATTCCGGGGTGTACGCGGATATTCGGGCATCAATCTCGGGCAGACGCGACAATACGCCCTCCACCGTGTGCTTGCTGAATTTAATTTCTTCCAGTTCGGCTCCGAACTCGCTCAAATCATGGTCCAGAATGGGTTTCAAAAGTTCAGCCGAGCGGCCTCGGAAGTCCCATTCAAATAAAGCCTGCATGGCTATACTTCGAGCAAGATGGCGATTAGACATAATCCATTATGTTTTATCCGCTGCCAGTCGTTTTGTTCGGGCGCCGCGCTTGTTTACATTGATGACTTGCTTGCCTTTGTAAGTGCCGCAAAATTGGCAAACTCGGTGAGGCAAAGCCGGCTTCGCGCATTTGGAGCATGAATAGACGCTTTGCTCTTTTAAGGCAAAATGCGCCGAACGCCTGCGTTTGTCCGATGATGTCCTGCGATGTCCTGGTAAACCCATACTGTTTAGCTCATTAAATATATTAACAAAGTGAACCTATCATACAATAAAACAATGGATTTAGCAAGGGTACCGCACCTATTGAAATTTATTAGGCTAATGCCTTTATAGCAGTTAACCCGCCTCCGCGATATGGATTATGCTATGGAGATTACACGGTAAATTTCGATAGGTGCGGTATCAAGGTATCCCCTAATGATTATCAGTGGCTCCGGGATATAAAGTTGATTTTTGCGCTAGAATGCGCTATGATGTTATGGTCCGCCTAGGCTTCTCTGTGAGGGTCTCATTGGCAAAAGGCGTTTGTTAATTGTCTATGGAATTGAGAATTATCCAAGTGGAAAATCGGGAGCAATGGGACGGTTGGCTGATAAATAGCTATGATCACACTTCCTTCGCCCAATCTTGGGAATGGGGGGGTATTTTGGCCAAAGAAAACAAAATTGTTGAGCGGCTGGCTGTTATTGATGGCGAAAAAATTCTGGCTCAAGCGCAGGTTATATACACGCCGCTCCCTTTTGGGTGGAAATACGCTTTTTGTCCCAAGGGTCCGATAGTAAACAGGCAGTTTTCACTTTTAAATTTTCAGTCCGTGTATAACGCTTTGAGCGAGTATTTAAAAAGTAAAGGATGCATTTTTTTCCGGATAGAACCCAGGCGCGTATCATCAATATCCCTTAGCAGCGGATCATCAAAAAAAACAAAGAAAGTTATTGATATCAACCCGCCGGCGACGCTGTTGCTGGATTTGACCCAAACTGAAGATCAGATTCTGCAAATGATGCACCCGAAGACGCGATATAATATTCGCTTGGCGCAGAAAAAAGATGTAATCGCGAAAAATATTAAGGATTGGGGAACGTTTTGGAGACTAATGAAAACAACGGGCGGACGCGGCAACTTTAGATTGCATTCCGAATCGCACTATAGAAATATTTTTGAATCGCCGTTTACCCATCAGATTGTCTCTTATTACAACGAGGTCCCTCTCGCCACTGCCATATTCATTCATTTAGGCAACACCCTCACATATCTCTATGGCGCGTCGGACAACCGCGACCGAAACGTTATGGCTTCGTATCTTTTGCAGTGGGAAGCGGCAAGATTGGGCAAGTCGTTAGGATGCAAGTATTACGATTTTTTTGGAGTCGCGCCCAGAAAACATTTGATGTCGGATCAGGATGGCTTGATTATGAACGAAGCATACTTTTATGATCCCAACCACCAATACGCCGGCGTGACCAGATTTAAACTAGGCTTCGGCGGCCTTCCTCACGAGGATCCCGGCACATGGGATTTGATTATTGATAAGAAAAAGTATAGGATTTATGAGGTTATGAGAAAGATACGAAGATTAATATAATGCTTGCCCGGCGTAGCCCACAGGCAAAGACTGGTCCTCGTCGTTCAACGGATAGGATATCTCCCTCCGAAGGAGATGATGCGCGTTCGATTCGCGCCGAGGACACAAACCAAAGGTGGACCATAAGTAGGAGTAGAGATTAGTATAGTAAGACCAATTTGTATAAATTGATAGTACTAGACTACTGTGAATTTGATGCATTGTGTCTTTAGGGAATACCAACTTTTTTGACTACGGTAGAAAGTGTCGGATAGCGCTTTATTTCATCACGTTTACAGGGCGTAACGCGTGAGGCCCCTGCCTACCGGCAGGCAGGCTGTGGATAACCAAGTTGACCAAAGGCGTTGGGGGGGGTATTATAGAAAATAAGTTTATTCTTTTACAATCAAAATGCATGGACAAAAGATTTGTGCCACAAGAGAAGCTTAAAACAAGAGAGACAAAATTTACTCCCTTGCAAAGACTTGAAATGATAAACGGGCTAAGGAATCTCGGCAGCACGTTAGATTATGTTGGCCGATTAGAAGCATGTTTAAGATATGTAGAGGAACATGTAGGTTCAGTTACGGCAATGGAATCAATTACAGCAAAGGAAATAGAGGGTAATCTGTATGAGCTCCTTAGTGGTTTGCAAGAACACAATAGAACGGCGGTAAATGTCGCGATGAATGCGCTAAAGCGGCATACTGAAAATATATTTGCTGATAAAGCTAAGGAAAAATAATATACTAGGATAAAAAAGGCACTCATTTTTTAGAGCGTCTTTTTTGTTTTTGTCTTTGGCCTCACCTCCCGCCCCTCTCCTTGAGGAGAGGGATTAGACCATGGCGACATTCGTCACTTTGTCTCCGTCCTCCTTAAACATCATCAATTTACTTTCCTTAATTCCTACACCAACCCGCTCAAGAATTTTTTTATTCCCATTACCCTAATTCCTTCGCGCGTGTAATCAACATCATTCTTTTGAATAAGTTGATATTGAAAGGGTATTTTTAATTTATTTCCGAAATATTTTACGGAGGGTGAAATTTCGTCATCGTTTGTTTTGACTTCCACGCTAAACCATGGTTTTCTATTGATTGTTACCAAAAAATCCATTTCTCGCCCTTCCTTATCGCGCAAGAAAAATAACTCGGCTTTGTAACCTTGCGTATCATAGAGCCAGTGCACCGTTTTTAAGAGGTGCGAAGCGACCATGTTTTCCAAGCGAGCGGCCGGATTTGATATTTCTGACCAATCCCACAAATAAAGTTTTGGTTCCTTGCGCAAAGATTTAATTGTATTCGCGGCAAAGGGATATATTCTGAATTGATAATAAAATCTTTCCAATATTTCAATCCAGTTGCTGACAGTTTTGTGGGCTACTTGCAGATCTTCACGCAGCGAGTTTATGGATAACAATGAACCAACTTTTTCCGGAAGCATGCCCACCAACACCAGCAATGACCCTAGGTCTTTGATTGTTTCCACATCCCTGATATCCTCTTTTACCAATCGTTCCACGCGTTCGTTATGGAATCTGCGCGATACTGTTTCGTCGCGAGAAAGGAATGGTTCGGGGAAACCGCCGAAGTTCAGTAAGGCTCCGTAGAGATCGTCAAATGATCCTCGCTCCATAAACGGCGGTTGTTCAAAAATTCGCAGATCAGGCGTTTCGTGAGCGGCTTCGCGCAATGAGAAAGGATGAAGACGATAATAGTGATATCGGCCCATAAGCGAATCGCCGCCACGGCGGTATAGGTCCAAGCGCGCGCTGCCCGTGACAATGATGTTGTATGTATTGCCCCACTTATCATACAAACCTTTTAGGTGAGATTTCCATGGCCGGTATTTGTGAATTTCATCAAATATTATCATATCCGTATCAGACGGAAAAACAAAAGACATAATGTTTTTTCGGTCTTCTCGGTTATCCCAATTTAGATAAAGGCTGTTTTTGTGGTATTGTTTGCCCAATTGTTTGGCAAACGTGGTTTTACCCACTTGTCTGGGGCCGCCCACGAATACCATTTTTTCTTTTAAGTCAGCCAAAATATTGTTTTCCAGATAGCGCTGGGTTATCATACCTAGAATATTCAGAGTTAAATTCCACCATATTATACCATAGTAAAAAAATCTTGCAACTTTTTTTGACTACGGTAGAAAGTGTCGGATAGCGCTTTATTTCATCACGTTTACAGGGCGTAACGCGTGAGGCCCCTGCCTACCGGCAGGCAGGCTGTAGATAACCAAGTTGACCAAAGGCGTTGGGGGGGGTATTATAGAAAATAAGTTTATTCTTTTATTTTTAAATCAAAGTATATGGGTGAAAGATACACGGGGCAAGGCGAGCCTCAGATGCATGAAACAAATAGTCCTTTACAAAGACTTGACATGGTAAAAGGACTGAAAAATTTGGGCTGGGCGTTGAATGACGTTGGTAGGTTAGAAGCATGCGTAAAATATGTAGAACAGAACCCTGATTTATCAGGAAAGGCCAAGTCAATAGAGGAAAGTCTGCGCAGACTGTCTGACGGATTACAGCAAAACAATAAAGAAGTAATCGCACAGGAAATGTATTATTTAAAGGCGGAATCTAAACATATATCACCTGAACCATATAAACCTATAGCATAGAAGAACACGGTGATTATTTGATTAAAAAGACGCTCCGGATTTTTATCGGAGCGTCTTTTTAATTTGTGTCTGTTTGTTTGACCTCACCCCCTGCCTATCTCCTCTTGGAGAGACATTATACCAACGTCACATTCGCCACCTTGTCGTCTTCTTCTTTAAACCTCATCAATCTCACCCCTTGCGTGGCGCGGCCGGATTGGGCGACGGATTTGAAGGGGAGGCGGATGACCTGGCCTTTGCAGGACATGATGATCATGTCGCTGTCTTGGAAGGCAACCGAATCAACCACGCGGGCGTGGACCAGGTTGCCGGTTTTGCGCGTTACTTCCGAGGTTTTAATTCCACTGCCGCCGCGGCCTTGTACTTTGTACTCGGAAACCGGAGTGCGTTTGCCAACGCCGTTTTCGCCGATCACCAGTACTTCAAGGCTTTTGTTTTTTGGGTCCACAATATCCATACTAATGACTTCGTCATTGCCGTGCAGACGGATGCCGCGCACGCCGCTCGCTGTTCGTCCCATCTGGCGCACGTCTTTTTCTCGGAAGCGGATGGCTTTGCCTTCTTTGGTGGCAATCATAATATCATCGTTGCCGGTGGAGGGTTTGACCCATTCAAGATTGTCATCGCCTTTCAGCTTGAGGGCGATAAGGCCGTTGCGGCGCACGTTCGCAAAATCATTGAGCGCGCTTTTTTTGGCAAGGCCTTTTCTGGTTATCATCACGATATACTTGGCGCTGTCTTTGGCGGCCATGGATAAAAGCGCGGAAACTTTTTCATTGGGAGCCAGTTGGAGAAAATTGACGAGCGCCTGCCCTTTGGCCGTGCGGCTGCCCTGCGGAATGTCATAGGCCATCAGCTGGAACACGCGTCCGCGAGAGGTAAAAAACAAAATATTGTCGTGCGTGTTGGCGCTCATAAGATACTCAACCGAATCCTCTTCTTTGGTTGTTACCCCGATTACGCCTTTGCCGCCGCGCGACTGCTGGCGGAATGTGTCTGGGGGCAATCTTTTGATATAGCCATCGGTGGTTACCATAATAATGGCGGGCTCGTTCGGCACCAGATCCTCCACCGTGAATTCTTTTACTCCATGCGCCACGATTTGCGTGCGGCGCTCATCGGCGAATTTTTCTTTAATCTCGGATGTGTCGTTCTTTACGATTTGCAAAATCTTTTTTTCAGAAGCTAGAATAGACTCCAGTTCTTTGATAATGACGCGTTTTTCTTTAAGTTCGTCTTCAATTTTTTGCCGCTCCAAGTTGGCCAGTTGTTGGAGTTTCATTTCCAGGATGGCGGTGGCCTGCCGGTCAGTGAATTTAAACTTGTTGATCAAATTTTTCTTGGCTTCATCCTTGTCATTGGAAGCGCGGATGGTTTTGATAATGAGATCAATTTTATCCAAAGCCATCTTCAAGCCTTCCAAAATATGAGCTCGTTCTCTGGCTTTTTTCAGTTCAAACTCAGCGCGTTTGCGGATGACAACTTGGCGATGTTTGATAAACTCCTCAAGCATTGTTTTGATGTTCAAAACCCGCGGCTGGATGCCGTCTATGAGCGCGAGCATGTTGACGTGGAAGGTGGTCTGCAGTTCGGTCATCTGGAACAGTTTGTTCAGCACTTTTTTGGGGTAAGCGTCCTTTTTAAGATCAATAACCACGCGCACGCCGTCTTTGTTGGATTCGTCGCGCAGATCTTTTATGCCTTCAATTTTTTTATCCTGCACCAATTCCGCTATTTTTTCCAAAAGAGTCGCTTTGTTTATCTGATAGGGGACTTCGGATATCAAAATTTGGAATTGATCGGACTTTGTTTCCTTGATATCGGCGCGGGCGCGTATTACAATGCCTCCTTTGCCCGTGGAGTACGCGGCCAGAATATCTTTTTTGTTGTATATAATGCCTCCGGTGGGGAAGTCTGGCCCTTTGATAATCTCGGCCAGATCCTCAACGGTCGTTGTTGGCTTGTCAATAAGCGTCATAACTCCGTCGCAAAGCTCGCCCAGGTTATGCGGAGGAATGGAGGTAGCCATGCCGACAGCGATGCCTACGGTGCCGTTCAAAAGAAGGTTGGGAAGCTTGGAGGGGAGCACTCTTGGTTCCAGATGTGATCCGTCGTAGGTGGGAGCAAATGTGACTGTTTCTTTCTCAATGTCATAGAGCATCTCTTCGGCGAGAGTGGTAAGCTTGGCTTCGGTATAGCGGTAGGCAGCGGCCGGGTCGCCGTCCATGGAACCGAAATTGCCCTGGCCTTGCACCAGGGTGTTGCGCATGGAAAAGTCCTGGGCCATGCGCACCAATGAATCATAAATAGCCGCGTCGCCGTGTGGATGGTATTTAGCCATCACCTCACCCACTACATGCGCCGATTTACGGAACTTAGCGCTATGTCGCAAGCCCATGCTCCACATCGCGTAGAGTATGCGCCTGTGAACTGGTTTCAAACCGTCTCGAACGTCAGGCAAGGCGCGCGAAATAATTACGCTCATGGCGTATTCCAAATACGATCGCCTCATCTCATCCACGATAGGTGACGGGTTTACAATGCCGATTGGTTTTTGGGGTAAAGATAGTTTGTTTTGCATAATCTATGAAATAAATCCGAAATTCGAAATTCGAAACAAATTCAAATAACCAAAACCATAAATTTAAAACATTTAATTGTTTAGGCATTTGGTCATTAGAGTTTTGATATTGTTTCGGATTTAGAATTTCGGATTTTAATTTGCGCTTGTTGTCGCAACTGCATTGTCTGTTGTACTCCTGTTGGCAATGATTTCTCTAATCGCGTTTTCTATTTTTTTATTATCAAGCTTTTTCTGTAAAGGGCTCTCTCGGGTAGTCGCGTAAATGGAATTCCATTCGTTTCGGGCGGTGTTTAGCAAAGATTTTTCCTGGGTTCGGTTGATATCAAACAATGAAAATTGGACTGCCAGCGACCAGCCCCAGAGCGCGAAGATAATGGCGGAAATAATTGTCACCCCCAGCCACATCAAACGCTTTGCTCGGGGATCGTACTCGGGGGTCCTGTGTAAGGTATGAATTGCCGATGTATCAGCAGGCGCTCGTTGCCATTTTGGGGCGGGAGGTTGTGACAACTCGGTCAACACTACATCATTAATCTTTTTTTGTTTTTTTGGATGTGTGTTAACTTTGCGTTTGGGAGACATAAGGGTGAAAATGTCAAATATCCAATATCCAATGCCAAATCAATGTCAAAATCCAAATGTCAAAATAATATTTGAACTTTGGCATTTGATATTTGAAATTGATTTGAAATTGGAAATTTGGATTTTGACATTTTATTTATTAAATATCCTTCTCCAAAATAATCAATCTCATCTCTTCCTGCGGCAAATCTTTCTGTTTGATAATCACCTTTTTTTCAGTAACTTCCGGTTTTATGCCGAGTTCGTGCAAAAATTCCGTGAGCGGACGGGCGCTTGGGTCGGTGTCGCATTTAAAGCCCATAGGAATAACAATGCGCGGTTCAAGAGCGGTGATAAGTTCGGCGGCTTTTTCAGGTTCCAAATAGTCGGGTTTTCCTCCGACCGGCACAAACAAAATATCAGGACTCATTATTTTTTCCATTTCTCCGTTTTGGAGAGTTTCCCGCAGGTATCCAAGATGTACGATAGACAAATTTTCTGAACCGAGTTTTAGTATAGTATTACCGGAGCCTTGCGGCTGCGCGTAGATCATTATTCCTTTTATTTCAAATTCACCAAAGGTATCCACCACAAATGGATTTTGGGATAAAGTGACCGCGTTGGTGCTGCCTTTGGTAAAGAGCGCCACGTCCGGGCTAAAACTCCGAGGAAAGTTGCCTGAGGCAGGCCGATACGGGTCAATGAGGATGGTAATGTCGTTTTCCAGGTTCTTAGTTTGAAGCTTGATACAGGTTTGTCCGAGCCAGGAAATGTGCATAGAGTTTGGTAGAGATTATGCCTAAAAGCAGTCTTATTTTAGCATATAAAACTCGGAAGGGCAAGGGGCGTTCATTAACAAAACACCCCACCTTTTGGGGCGGGGCGTTTGATTGGTCAAATTTTATTATTGGTTGGCGGTCGCGTTTGGACTTGACTCGCTTGGGGTTTGACCGGTAGTCGGGGCGGCGGCGCCTTGCGATTCTCTGGAGCGGGTTGATTCGCGGATCATGCGGCCAAGATTATCTGACATGCGAATTTGCTGGAATTGTTGAGGGCCCTTTTCCCATGGCATATCTTCGTTCTCGCCGGTAATCTCGCGCATATTATCTTCAAATTGTTCTTTTAGGCTTTCCATTTCTTCCAGTTGCGCCATAATGTTTTCCGCCTCTTCTTCCGAGAGACCGCCTCGGATAGTGGCGATTATCTCTTCTCCTTTGGTCTTTGCTTGGTTCAAGAGTTGCTTCAACTCCGCGGTATTCATACGGCGGCGTTCCAAGGCGCGGATTTCGCGTTGGGCTTGATTAATTCCTTTTCTAAATTCAGAAGCAAATCTTCCCAGATTGCTCATGGTTTCAATCATCCTCATTTCTTGCCATGTGTCATCTGTCTGTTCAAAGAAATCGCTCTGAATTTTTTCAAATAAGTCTTCGGTATTTCCGGATTGGAAGCCGGCCACCACTTCATCTCGGACCGCTTTGAGCCTGTTAATTTTTTCCTCAAATCTGGAAAGCGCGGCTGATACATCCACCCCGGAGTTTGAGATCCGTGTGACCATGGACCTGGCGCGGGTCAAGCCTCTGGTGAGATCGCGGACTATCTTATTCATGTCTCTTTTTGTTTGCGGCCATCTTGATAGCATCTCTAGTTGCTGTCTGCTTTCATCCAAGCTTTGCATTTTATCCTGCAGAGTTTCCATAGCTTCTTCGGCAGATTCCCAATTGGTGGCGTTTTTTATGGTAGCGATGGCAGTTTCAAGCGCTGATACATTATCGCTAATTTCTTGGGGTACGGTAATGTGCTGGGTTGCCAGTCGGCGCATCTGTTGTTTGAACATCCTCATTCCCTGTTCCATGCCGCGCAGTTCGCTTTTCATGCGTTTAAGCCGCTCCATATTTTGTCTTTCTTCATCAAGCTCCCGCATGGTTGAGTACATGGAGTCAGCGTCAATATTCTGCATTTCCTCGCCACTCGTGGCGGCATTGATGGCGCTGATAGTTGAGCGGGCGCTTTCAACTTTCTCCCGAACGGCTTCCGGCATGGTTCCGCTTCTATACATTGCTTCAAATCTACGCAATTGGTTAGACATGTCCCTGGCTCCGCGCCTCATGTCACGCAAATATCTTTCATTGTCCTGGGGATTCATATTCCCCTCACCTTGATGATTAGGTTCCGAGTTTTGTCCGTTAGATCCCGTCATTTCTTCACGCCGTTCTACCGTAGGCATAGGTTGCGTAGATCGGGAACTATCCATTGTTGGCTGTTGCATAGGCGCCGGCGCGGTCTGTTGAGAGTCGCCGGATGTTTGAGTTGATGGAACAACGACTGACGAAGGTTCCGAAGACACTGGAGTAGAGGGCATCGGAGCGATCGCTGCCGCTTCTTGCGCGGATGAGCTATTGGCTTGAAGGGTTTGCAGCAAGTTACGAATCGTTTGCGGCACTTCCAGATAGAATGCCTGCGACGGTTTGACTAGGAGAAACGTGGAAAAAATGAATGTGGTTATTAATAGCAGTCTGAATAGTTTATTCATAAGTTTTCATTAAACTTTATTAGATGTCAATTTTTTTGATGCCGACCTTTGGCAACAATAGTATAGCACAGTTTGAGTTTTGTATAAAACATACTTATTCATAACTAAAACACCCTTCATATAAGGAGGGTGTTTGTTTGGTTTCTCTACTCGGCCCTCACTAGAAATTTATTCATAAATTTTTAGTGAGGGTAGGGGCCGGGTAGAGTGGAAGGGGGTTGGGCCGCGCGCGGGGATTCGGATGGACACCGCGCGCGGCAGGTCATCGGCCGACAGGGTTGTCCCCGATTCCGAAGACCATGTAGAGCACGCCGGCGGCGATGGTGACCGCCAGACCGAACAACACCCAGGACACCCAGTTTAAGAGTTTCTCCGTTCTTGTTCTTGTGCTGAGCTCCATAGCGCGTCTCCTTTCATTAGCTACCCTAACTAAAAAATCTCGCCCTGTCAACAGGACGAACATTCGGAACGAACATTCAGTCATACATTGATTTTTTCCTTTGTTTCCCGAGGTGTCGCTGGTGGCTATTTTTGACGCTGACAAAGAAGGGTTTTGCGCAGTGGCGCCAGCCTTGTCCAAACTATTGGCCAAGCTGCGCGTAATGTAAACGGAAAATGAAAATTATTTAACCTCCAGCTCCACCACATTAGAATACCTCGCGCATTTTTCGGATCTAAACTGGCAGAGGCGGAAATGGCGATTACCTGCCGGGAGGTTGCCCCAGGTGGCTGCGCGGGTAGAAGAGTTTAGCCAGTACCAATATGATCCGGGATACTTTGGTTCCGGTTGGGCGCTATGGAGAACGCGGAAACCTCCGTTGACATCCATTGTGTCAGGAACAGTCCATGCAAATTTGACGACTCGGTTGCCGAGAGCGATGGCCTTGAGAGTAAAATTGTCACCAGGCTGTTCATTACTTTGGTTTTCGCCAACAGTGGATGCAGGCGGATTGTTTCCTTCCCCCCGTGTATTTTGGTTATCCCGGTAGGCGTTATTACACGCCGCTCCAACAAGCGCCAGCGTGGCTAAAAGCACAGTCCCCAACGCGATCTGTTTTTTCATAGAGTTTGTGATAAATAGTTTAATTCTAAATCATCCATTAATATACACCAGCTTGAGTTTAGGCGCAAGGCAAGGCACTTGCAGTAGTCTAATCTAAATGCACCACCTTATGATAAAATATGGCTTTATCCATAAAGGTGGCCGGTATGTCATATGATGTTGAAACATACTTTTGCGACCCGTTCGCTTCGTGGCAAAAAGGCGGGGTGGAAAATGCCAACAAATTGAAGTTATTAACGAAGTGGTGCATTGAAAACTTGATTATTCGCTCCTCCAGCTGGTTGCGCGGCTCCTGAACAACAGGCCGCCCCATAGATATCCTTGCTTTGCCGCAAGGAATCGTGTATATTTCAGATGATGAGGGATTGTTTAATTTTTTTATGATCTTAATCTACACCGTCTTCTCCTCTCTTGCCGAAGCGCGTAAAATTGGCAAAGCTCTGCTTAAGGCGCGGTTGGCCGCTTGTGTTAACTTTTGGCCGATTGAATCCATGTATTGGTGGAAAGGTAAGTTGGAGAAGGATAAAGAAGTAGTGATGTTAATAAAAACCAGAAAGGGAAATTACGCGAAAGCGCAGAGGTTCATTAAAGTCAGGCACAGCTACGATACGCCGGCGATATTTGAAATTGACGTGGACATGGTGGAGAAAAAGTACGCGGGGTGGATAAAAAGAGTCACAGGCTGACAAAACTTGCGGGTATAGGCGCGGCCTGGTATAATTAAAATTGGGGTGAAATGGTGTGAATTTCTACCTTTATGAAAATATTAAGTCCGGTGTTTAGAAACAAAAGAAGAATCCCATCCAAATACAGTTGCGACGGCGAGAATATAAATCCGCCGTTGCAGTTTTTTGGCGTACCGGAGGAAGCCAAGAGTCTGGCGCTTATCATGGATGATCCGGATGCCGTAAGCGGGACGTGGGTGCATTGGTTGGTTTGGAATATTGACGCCAGTGTTCTTTCCATCGCCGAAGACAGTGTTCCGCTCGGGGCCATGGAAGGAGTAACCAGTTCGGGTCTTGCTGGTTACGGGGGTCCGTGTCCGCCCTTGGGAACTCACAGATATTTTTTTAAATTATTCGCTTTAAATTATAAATTAGATTTGTCCATGGATGCTGATAGGAGGCGCGTGGAAAAGGCGATGGAGGGGCATATTATTGGCAAAGCGGAGCTTATAGGGTTGTACGCCCGTTAATTAGCTTGCGTATGACTTATGTTATTTCCGCGGTACTTGGTCGCGGCTCTATTGGGCTCGTGTTTGTAATATTTTTTTCAGCGAGAAAAAAAATTAAAACAGGAAAAGGACAACCTCTTGTTCCAAAAAGCGGGGATGAGCACTTAATCGCTTGGCGCTATACTCTTATTAAGAGTGATATTAACAGCGGACATGGACAAAATACAAGCGTGCTTATCAGAGTTTCATGTGGCGGTCAGTACTTTATATTGAAGTCATCATACTTATTTTCCATCGGTTCATAGCTGAATTTTACGTTTGTAACCTTAGACAACGGCGGACCTGTGCGGCACCAGGCCAAAAACTGTTCCAGATTTTTTTTCTCACCCTGGGCCTCGCAATAGACCGTGCCATCAAGTTCATTGCGCACAAATCCCTTTATCTCAAGATCATTGGCTGTGCGCCAAGCGTAATAGCGGAAATTTACCCCTTGCACCGACCCGCTTATTTTTATTACTATAAGCTCCATAGACTTTAGCGACAATTTATTGTATCATCTAATGTTTTTGGCTTGGTGTCAACAGTATACACTATTGACATATCTGGAACTTTGTTATATAATTACGCCATACAAAAAATTTGAATTTCTTCCGATTTTAGAGGAGAAAACTCTAACCCGAGTTATCGGGAAGGGCTAAGAGGATCTTTTTTTGTTTGTGGAGGCCGCCTAAGGCGGCTGGAGCAAGCAAAAGATAAATACTATGTCAGCTTCAGATTCAGAAAAGAAAGTGGAAAAAGAGGATTTTAAATCACTCCTGCAAACGTATCCCATCAACCTGCCTAAGGTTGGGGATGTGATAAAAGGAAAAGCGATTTCCATAGATAAAGGTGAGGTAAGAATGGACATCGCCGGTTTGGCGGTGGGCATTGTGCGCGGCCGTGAACTGTTTGCGCAGTCCGATGATTATGCCAATCTTAAAGTTGGTGACGAGGTGGAGGCGACTGTGTTGGAAATGGAAAATGAGAACGGAGAGATGGAGCTTTCGTTCCGCGTGGCCGGCTATCAGCGCGTTTGGGATAACATGAAGAAGTGGATGAAAGAAGGAATGGCGCTCAAATCTCGGGTGCTCTCGGCCAACAAAGGCGGTATCATGATGCAGGTAGACGCTATCAACGGTTTTATGCCGGTGTCCCAACTTAGCCCGGAACACTACCCGCGCGTGGCCGGCGGAGACAAGAACCGCATTTTGGAACGATTGCGCGAATTAATCGGCAAAGAATTGGAAGTTAAAATAATTGATGTTGATGAGAGGCAGGAAAAATTGATTGTGTCTGAAAAGGCGGTTTGGGAGGACGCGCAGAAGGCGGTGCTTGAATCATATAAAGTGGGAGACACGGTAGAGGGCGAAGTGAGCGCGCTTACTTCTTTTGGAGCGTTCATCAAATTCGGACAAGGGCTGGAAGGGCTTGTTCATATTTCAGAGATCGCCTGGCAGCGCATTGACCACCCAAAGGACATTATTAAAGTTGGAGATCAGGTTAAGGCGCAAATTATTCAGCTTGACCGATCCAAGATTTATTTATCCATTAAACGGCTGGTTGATGATCCTTGGAAGGCGGTTAAGAATAAATACAAAGTAGGCGAGAAAGTAAAAGGCAAGATTATTAAAATAGAACCGTTCGGTTTGATGGTGGCGCTTGATCCCGAGATTCATGGCTTGGCGCATATCTCCGAGCTGGCTGACGAGCCGATCGCCAATATTAATGATCGGTTTAAGGCCGGGCATGAGATGGAGTTTGAAATAGTGTCGCTTGAGCCGACCGAGCATCGCCTGGGGCTGAAGTTGGCTGGTGTAAAGGGTAAAAGCGGGCGCACAGCGGAAAAGAAAACTAAAGCGGAGTCCGAAAAACCGGAGGAAAAAAAGAAAGACGCATAAAATTTTAAGTCGCCCCGAGTACTCGGGGCGACTGCGGTTTTAGCCTTGTATTTTTTTAGGGTTGCGATATAATAAATAAATATGCGTAATTTTCTTAAAAATTTTTTGATAATATTTTTGCTTCTGCTATTGACGGCCGGTATTTTAAGCACGGTTAAATTCGGGGATTCCAAGAAGCCGGAGCAGATTAGTATCAGCAGGATGGTTGAAGAGATCAACCAAGGGAAAGTAAAAGAAGTGGTGATTGAGGGCGACACGCTGAATATTCAGTTAAAGGATGAGGCCGCTCGTCCGCAGGAGGTGAAGAAAGAGCCCGGAGATTCGTTTGGAGAAATAATGAGTAATTATGGCGTGAGCGAAGCGGCGCGGCAAGGTTTTAGCGTGCAAGTAAAAGATGAAAGTTCGCTCCGGTTCTGGACGATCAATCTTATTCCGGCTTTGTTGCCGCTTATCATTATCATCGGGTTTTTGTACTTTATGACCAGAGGCGTTCAGGGCATGAACAATCGCGCCATGGGATTTGGCCAGAGCAACCCGCGCCAAGTTGGGCCCGAGGACAAAGATAAAAAAACTTTCCTTGACGTGGCCGGCGCGCGAGAGGCCAAGCAGGAGCTGGTGGAGATCGTTGAGTTTTTGAAAGACCCGCGAAAGTTTACCAACATGGGAGCGAAGATCCCCAAAGGAGTGCTTTTGATGGGCGACCCGGGTACTGGCAAGACACTCTTGGCCAAAGCGGTGGCCGGCGAGGCCAACGTGCCTTTCTTCCACATGTCAGGATCCGAATTCGTGGAGATGTTCGTGGGCGTGGGCGCTTCGCGGGTGCGTGACTTGTTTAGCAAAGCCAAAAAAGCGGCTCCAGCCATTGTGTTCATAGACGAGATTGACGCTGTCGGACGCAGACGCGGCGCCGGGCTGGGCGGCGGGCATGATGAGCGCGAGCAGACGTTGAATCAAATTTTAGTTGAGATGGACGGGTTTGATCCGAATTTGGGAGTGATAGTCATGGCGGCCACCAATCGTCCGGATGTTCTTGACCCGGCGCTTTTACGCCCGGGACGCTTTGATCGCCGCGTTGTTATTGATATGCCTGATATTCGGGATCGAGAAGAGATATTGGCGATTCACGCTAGAAACAAGCCTTTGGCGCGCGCGGTTTCTTTGCGCAAGATAGCGGAGCGCACTCCCGGTTTTTCGGGAGCCGATTTGGCGAATCTTCTTAACGAAGCGGCAATTTTGGCGGTGCGCCGCGGGCTAAAGCACGTTGGAGAGACAGAGATTTTGGAAAGCGTGGAGAAGGTGCTTCTGGGTCCGGAGCGGAAGAATCGCGTCATCTCCGATCAGGAGAAGAAGATGACCGCGTACCACGAAGCCGGGCACGCCATCGCCGGGCATTTCTTGCCGCACAGCGATCCGGTGCGTAAAGTTTCCATTATTTCGCGCGGCCAAGCCGGAGGATATACGTTAAAAATGCCAAGCGAAGAAAAGCATTATCATACCTTGGCGCAGTTCAAAGACGAGTTGGCCATGATGCTGGGCGGTTATGTGGTTGAGAAAATGATTTTTGGCGATCACATGGTTTCCACCGGACCGTCAAATGATTTGAAGCACGCCACTAGAGTGGCACGTGACATGGTAACGCGATACGGCATGAGCGAATTGCTTGGTCCGCGAACATTTGGCAAGCACGAAGAGCTGATATTCCTCGGCCGCGAGATCCACGAGGAACGCGACTACAGCGAAAAAACCGCGCAAGAGATTGATCATGAAATTAGAACATTGGTTGGAGAAGCGGAAAAACGCGCCCGGCAGGTTGTTGACGATCATCGCGACAAGCTGGAGAAAATGGTCACCGTGCTTCTGGAGAAAGAAACAATAGAGCAAGATGAAATTAAAGATATTTTGGGCGAAGTAAAAAAATTCAAAGAAGCGACTGGCGGAGTTTAGATAGCGGGGGAATAAAGATTAATAAGAGCGGCTCTGAATGGAGTTGCTTTTTTTGGCAGTGGTTGTGAAATGTGGTATAATAATATAGTAAAATTTTTAATCTTCAATCTTTAATATTCCCATATGCACGAACCCACGTACCGCCAAGCTTTGTCCTCTGCTTGGCAATTGGTTTGGCGCCACAAGTCGCTGTGGATCCTTGGACTTTTGGCAATCTTTATCGGCCACTTGGGGGTGAGCAATTTTATTGGCTATATCTGGGCGATTGCCGATAGGGGTCTGCAGGATCCGGCGGTGTTTTCTTTGCCGCAGATGGTAATTAATTTGCCGGAACGGGCTTGGGCTTCGGTGGCGCTGGCACTGTGGCTTGGTGGTATCTTGGTAACGCTCGGCGTGATGATAGTGTTTTTGGGCATCGCGGCGCAGGGGGCGATGATTGCTTATGCCGGAGACTGGTTTAAGCGCGGACGGGCCAACATGGCCAAAGCATGGCAAAAGGGTGTGAAGCATTTTTGGCGAGTGCTTGGGGTGGAGCTGATTGAAAAATTGCTTCTAGGCGCGCTTTTACTGCTGTTCGGTTTCGCGCTTCGAATGTTTTTGGCAAGCGGAACAACAATGTCAGTTGTGTTTTTTACTTTAGCCTTGGCGTTGGTAGTATTTGTGGGGTTAGCCATAGTTGCCATCACAATTTACGCGCTTGGCTATATCGTTATAGAAGAAGAAGGCATGGTGGACGCGCTTATGAAAGGGGCGTCGCTTTTTTGGCGGCATATTTTGGTGTCAGCGGAAGTAAGTCTGATACTCATGGTAGTGGATACGGTTCTCCTGCCGGTCGTGGGGGCCGGAGTATTTTTGGCGTTTCTGCCGTCGCTCGCCATTTGGATCACCGCCGGTTTTGCAAACAACGCGGCCCTTATGGGCATTGGACTGATTGTGGGGCTATTTTTATGGACAATCTTTATTATTCTGGCCGGCGCCATATTCAACGCGTTTGCCACCAATGCCTGGGTGTACTTGTTCATGAAGATGCACAAAGAAGGCGTGGCGAGCCGAGTGCTTCATTGGTTTGGCAAAGCGATAAGGAGAGCGAATGTCGGCTAGAACCTAAAATGAAACATATCCCAAGCCGCGATTTCTCAATACTCAATGTTAAAAGTTCAAAGTTCAAAATCCTAATGTCAAATCAAATCCAAAATCTAAATTTCAAACACATTGTCATCCCCACGAAAGTGGGGATCCAGGCCGTTCATAGTTTAGGCGCTGCCGTGCGACCTAGATTCCCGCTTTCGCGGGAATGACAGCGGTAGTGGTTATTTGGATTTTAGTCATTTGAACTTGATTTGGCATTAAGATTTTGGATTTTGAACATTGGATTTTGACATTATTATTATACATGTATGCCATTAGGAAGAGGGCTTAGCGCGCTTATCTCGTCAGCCGGTTCCCATAAAAAAGGCGGCGGTGAAGCTGTGGATAATAATCAATCAAAGGTGTGGCAGATACCGGTTGGATCCATTAAGCCGCGAGAGAATCAGCCGCGGCGTTATTTTGATCCGGCAGAGCTAAATGAACTGGCCGAATCAATTAAAATTCATGGCATTATTCAGCCTATCCTGCTTAGCGAAAGAGCTGACGGAGGATATGAGATTATCGCCGGCGAACGCAGATGGAGAGCGGCGCAGATAGCTGGGGTTGCCATAATGCCGGCGATTATTAAGTCTTACGCCGAGAGGGAAAAGTTGGAAGTGGCTTTGGTGGAGAATATTCAGCGCGCGGACTTGAATCCCATTGAAGAGGCTTTCGCGTATAAGCGGTTAATGGATGAGTTCGGTTTAATCCAGCAGGAGGTGGCGGACAAGGTAGGCAAGAGCCGGCCAGCACTCGCGAACGCGGTCAGGCTTCTGGATCTACCCGAAGAAGCGCAAAAGGCTTTAATGGAAAAAAAGATAAACGTTGGACAGGCCAGGGCCTTGCTTGGAATCGCCAAAAGAGAAGATCGGCTCGCTATGCTCTCTTCCATGCTCGGGCAAAAAATTACAGTCAGGGAATTGGAGCGAGAGGTGCGCAAAAAAGGCGGCGCTCAACGCCGCGATCCAAACCTGATGTATCTGGAAGAAAAATTGCGTCAGGCTCTCGGAACCAGAGTCAACATCACCCAAAAAGGCGAACGGGGAACCGTTGCTATCAGCTACTACTCTAAGGAAGAATTAGGGAGAGTGATAAAGAAAATAACGGGGTGATAAATCGATGCGAATCTACACTCGCTGGCTCCATTTACATTTTTCTGTCTCCCGGCAAAATAAAGTGAAGCCAGTTTTTTTGTGTTTTTAGGGCGGCTTTGATTCTGTTTTTGGCGATTTGAGTTTTTACTGACTTAAGCCAGTCCGGACTAGGGCCTTTTCTGTTTTTGTCCATGATTATCTCCACGATGTCGCCGCTCTTTAATTGCGTGTCCAGGCTCACCAACTGTTCGTTTACTTTGGCGCCGTTGCAGTGGTTGCCCACGTCCGTGTGGATGTGATAAGCGAAATCCACCGGTGTCGCGTCTTCCGGCAGATCAATGACATCTCCCTGCGGAGTAAAAACGAAAATGCGCGTTTTGAAAAAGTCAATTTTCAACTCATCCAGATCCTTAAGTTTGCCGAGCACATCCTTCTGTATCTCGGCAAGTTCTTTGGCCCACAAGATATCCTTGCCCTGTTTTTTGCCGCCTCGTTCATCATAATGCCAATGAGAGGCTATACCATATTCGGCCGTGCTGTGCATAGCTTCGTCTCGGATCTGAAATTCCACAATCCTGCCCTGGATGCAGAACACGGTGGTGTGCAGGGATTGATAGCCGTTGGGCTTGGGTTGGGAAATATAGTCTTTGATTCTTCCCTTGAGCGGCCGCCAGAGTTTGTGAATTACCCCGAGCGCGGCATAGCAATCGCCGATGTCTTTGACTATTATTCTGACCGCCACTACGTCATAGATCTGGCTGATGTCCCATCCCTTGCGGAGAATTTTTTGGTATAAACTATAGAGAGACTTCTTGCGGCCATGGACGTCCAAAAAGTTCACGCCGGCGTCTTTTAATTCTTTGCGCATGTTTTCCTTGACAGATTCCAGATAAGATTCGGTCCCGGTTAGAAGAGTTTCTCTGATTGACGCGACTTGCTCGTATTCTCTGGGGTGGACATGGGGAAAAGAAAGATCTTCCAAAATGCTTTTAAATTCGCCCATGCCCAGCCGGTTGGCAATGGGAGCGTATATTTCTAAACTTTCCAGCGCGATGCGAAATCGTTTTTTGGGCGGAAGGGCGTCCAAGGTGGTAAGATTGTGAACTCGATCCGCGAATTTTATGATCATGACCCGGATGTCTTCGGCCATGGCCACGAACATTTTGCGCAGGTTCTCTATGTATCGTTTGACACCGCGGTATTTCAGCTTTCCCAATTTGGTAATGCCGCGCACCATGGCCGCGATGTCCGGGCCGAAGTTCTTTTCAATATCCTCCAGCGTGACGTTGGTATCCTCGGGCACGTCGTGCAAAAGCGCGGCCACAACGATGCTGGTGTCTATCCTCATGGTCGCGAGCAAGTGCGCGGTTTTGAGAGGATGAATGATGTACGGTTCTCCTGTTTTGCGCATTTGGCCTTTGTGAGCCTCGTCAGCGAACTCGTACGCCAACTCAACCATCTCCACGTCATGCGAGCGGCCGTACTTTTTTACTTTGTCTACCATGTCCCCGATGGCAATGGGTTTTTTTAGAATTTCAAACGGAAGCATACCTATGTATTTAAGCGCAAAATCCCGGTCTTGGCAAGAGCGGTAATCAGGACATTCCAAAAAACCTCGGCCTAGGCCGAGGTTTTTTGGAACACGCATTCTTTGTTGCTACACTTTACAGTTCCCTTGGGTCCGTAGACCAATGGCTGTTTGCAATCCGGGCAGAGCTCGCCCGTGGGTTTGTTCCAGAGCACAAAGTCGCATTCCGGGTAGCGGTTGCATCCGTAAAATATTTTCCCTCTCTTGCTCCGGCGTTCAACAACATCGCCTTTTTCGCATTTTGGACATTTGAGATTGGTTTTGATTTCTATGTTGATAATATTTTTGCATTTCGGATAATTTGAACAGCCGAGAAATGGTCCGTATCTGCCCTGTCGGCGCACCATCATGTTGCCGCATTTATCGCAGACGATATCCGTTGGCGCCGGCGCGGCCGCTTCGTTCTCCTGCCCTTTAAGCGGCTTGGTATTTTTGCATTCCGGATAGTTGCCGCACGCTAAAAATTTTCCATAACGGCCGAGCTTGATGATCATGGGCGAACCGCATTTGTCGCATGTCTCGTCAGTCTTCTCTTCAGTAATATCTTTTTTGTTCAGTTCCCTGTCTTTTTGATCCAGATTTTGCTTGAACGGATGGTAAAAATCGGCGATAAGAGGACGCCATTCTTTTTCGCCTCGCGCTATTTTGTCCAAGTCTTCCTCCATTTGGGCGGTAAATTGATAATCCACTACTCTGGGGAAATGTTCCACCAACAGATCATTGACCAAAAACGCTATGTCAGTCGGTTTGAGCTTTTTCTTTTCATCCCGCTCAACGTATTTGCGATCTTCAATGGTGGCAATGGTAGGCGCGTAAGTTGAGGGGCGGCCGATCCCATGCTCTTCCAGCGCTTTTATCAAAGCCGCGTCAGAATAGCGGGCCGGCGGCTCGGTAAAGTGCTGTTCGGGTTTTAATTCGCGGCAGTTCAGGTCCTCGTTTTCTTTGAGCGGGGGCAATATTATTTCTTTGGCTGAATCAGGGTACAATTTTATAAATCCGTCAAAGATAATTGTCTGTCCGGTGGCGCGGAAGGTGTAACCACCCCTCGCCTTCCCTCCTTCGCAAGGAGAGGAGGCGATTATGTCCACTGTGAGCGAGCTTAACTCGGCCTGCGCCATTTGCGACGCTACCGCGCGCCGCCAGATCAGGTCATATAACTTATACTGATTTTTATCTAAAAAAACTTTAACCGAGTCTGGCGTGTAGGATACTTCCGTTGGTCTGATGGCTTCGTGCGCTTCCTGGGCGCCTTTGGATTTAATCTGGTAGCGGCGCGGGCTGGCGAGTTGGTAGCGCGCTCCGAAATCATTGCCAATCAGAGCGTGAGCCTCGCTTAAAAATTTATCAGATAGGTTCACGGAGTCCGTGCGCATATAGGTGATGAGACCAACCGATCCTTCGCTGCCGAGCTCCACGCCTTCATACAATTGTTGCGCCAGCCGCATTGTCTGTTTGGCCGAAAATCCCAAACGATTATTCGCTTCTTGCTGAAGGCGCGAGGTCGTAAATGGCGGCGGCGGCGTGCGTTTGCTTTCTTTATGTTCAATTTTATTTACCTTGTAACCCGCCCCATCCAAATCTTTCACAATCCCGTCCACCTGCTTTCTATTCTTCAAATCCATCTTTCCCAATTTCTTCTCCCCAATCGCATGCAACTTGGCAGTGAACGTCTGCGTTTCGTCATCAGACTTTTGATTTATTCCGCCTAGACGGGACCCAGTTGTGACGGTGGTGATTTTAGAATTTAGACTTTCAAAAATCGCTTCAATCGTCCAATATTCTTCCGACTTGAACGACTGTATCTCTCGCTCGCGCTCCACCACCAATCTTACGGCTACAGACTGTACGCGTCCGGCCGACAGGCCCTTGGCCACTTTGCGCCACAAAAAAGGTGAAAGCTCATAGCCGACCAATCGGTCCAAAACCCGCCGCGCCTGTTGCGCGTCAACTAATTTTAAATTAAGCGCCCTGGGATTTTCCACGGCATGAACAATGGCGGTTTTGGTAATCTCGTGAAAAGTAATTCTCTTCGCCTCCTCAGGTTCAATGTCCAGCATTTGCGCCAGATGCCAAGAAATAGCCTCGCCTTCTCGGTCCTCGTCTGTGGCAAACAGTATCTCATTGGATTTTTTGGCCGCCTCCTTGAGCTCTTTGGCCACCTTGGCTTTATCTTTGCTAATAATATAGTGCGGTTCAAAATTATGCTCAATATCAATGCCCATCTTACTCTTGGGCAAATCGCGCACATGCCCAAAAGAAGACCTTACCACAAAGCCTTTGCCTAAAAATTTTGTAATTGTCTTAGCCTTGGCCGGCGACTCCACGATAACAAGTTTACTCATATCAGCTTATTGTACCAGCTTGCGCAATCTTCATCAAATTGGCAATTGTGCATAAATTAGCGCCCATATCCTAACGCGTATGGACAAAACTGTCAAATTGTGCTAGTATAGCCCTATTGAATATTTTAATCCAAACTAGTATGAGTAAACCTTCCTTAGAAAGCGTGCCTTTCCCAGGAGAGACAGATGCCGTGGAGGACAAACCTCCAAGTGTAAGCGGCAGAATGGAAGCCCCAAATTTGAGATTAGTGCCGCCAGAACAGCCTCCGGAAAAGGTGATATTAAGCAAATCTTTGAAATTGGAGCAACTCGCAGGGGAAGCAAAAAGCAAATGGGACAGGGATATTATCGTCGATATTGCCGATATTTATGAACGCGGTTTGGGTCAGGGTTTTGAGCTGGATAGCAAATTTTTGGAGCAATTGATAGAGCAAATAGAAAACAGGGAGCTGGCTGAAAAAGTAAATGGATTTTTTGGGTTGAGTAGTCTTGAAACGCGGGAATCTTTAAGTGAGGTAAGAAAATTGGCAATAGAAAAACAACTGCTTCAGAGATTGGTGCGTCTAAATCTGGAGGCAGTTACTTTGCAGTCTGATCTTGAGGATTCGCTTGCCATATTTAAAGCGCATAACATAACCTTTGATTCCACAGGTTATAATTCTCTGGTGAAAGCTTTGGCATCAATACAAGATGAAATTGAAACGCTTGAGGCAAACACAAGGAAAGGGAGTTCTGCCATTACAGAAGATGATTTAGAAAAATTAGTAAAAAGGATAAGATCAATTAAGGCAGATGTTGAAATATACGAGGAAAACGCGCAAACGGTGGTTGGCATAGCTGCAAATGTGACACCAGCGGAAGTGCTTGACGAGGCTGAAGTAAAAATAGCTGATCACAGAGATGATTCGCAAATCGTGGGAGAAGGATCGACAAAAGAAGCACGCTACCGTGGCCATTTACCTTTTTCTGTTATTCCGGAGCCACTGCGAGCGCAAGCTAAGCCTGCTGGCTCATTTAAATCCGCGGCCGGAGGCGCGCAGGCAGAGATGTCGGATGAGGAGGCTTTTAACGAAACGGATCGTGATTTTTTTGCGAGAGGTAAACAAGACGCGGAAAAAGTATGGGATCAAGGAGAGCAGCGAAAGCAAAAAGAAAAAAGTTGGGCGGAGGAACAAAGGGCGTGGCTTGAGACAGCGCAGAAGCTTTTTAATCCTATCGAATTAACGCGGTTGGATATAGATGAACTGAAAAATAGTGGAGTAAAAACTAAGAAATTTGAAGAACAACTTAATGGTTTAGAGATACAAGTAGGGGAGCTGATAAGTTTTATAGGTTTGCAAAAAAAAGGCGCGAATCTGGATGAGATACTTGAACGCTGGGCAAAGCTGGGTAAATCGATTGATGCTCTGAAGGCTGGAGTTAGAAGGGAGTTGGGTAAGAAGGTTAAAAAAGAGATAGGACAAGGAATCGGGACAGGCGATACATCTTCGCAAGGACAGGGAATGGGAAGCGGTGGCGGTGGTGGAGGCTTCTTTGGACGCATAGGAAAATGGGGTAGAGCTGCGATTTTAGCGGCGGCTGCCTTGGTTGGGTATGGAGCTGGAGAGAAAATCGTTCATGAAGTTGAAGAACGACAAATGACCTCGGCCCAGAAAGCAGAAGAGGATAGCGACACGGGTAATGAGGTTTACGATGCCGGGTTGCCGGCTGGAGTAGGCGCTGTGCCAGAAACGGCGGCATCGGCCGTCCATAGGGCTACGCCAGTTAAAAAAGAAGTTAAGGCAACTGACGCTAGATCGGTTCAAGCGGAAGTTGGGAAAGAGGCGCCGGAAAAGGAAGTGACGGTATCTTCGGTAAGGTTAGAGAAAGGTGACTCTATTCTTAAGGCGTTAGATAGATCAGGGTTGCCAGAGGAGCAGATTAAAGATGTAAAGGATGTACTAAAAAGAAAATATAAGCCAGACAATCGCGCGGAAAATGTTTACAAGATTTTAAATTTGGCGTTTGCAGACGAGAGTATAGAGTGGAACATAGACAAAAATGGGAAAGTGTTAGACGTTTTTTGGTTAGATGGACATGGTAATGTGGTAGAAAAAGCCGAAAGAGAGAAAAGGGTAGACGGAGTGTGGAAGAAGGCGGACAGTATTCAGTCTGCCGCCGCCAAGTCAACTCCACAACATGGCGCGCGGCCAGCGCCCGCGTCAGGAAGAGTCGCGGGTGAACAGCCGACAACACACACAGTAGGCGGGGCGAAGATAGAATTTCCTGGCGGTTACGCGGGGCATGATTTGAAAACGATGTCAGCTTATTCGTTGGATTTGCGGAAATTGGCGGTTAGTGTCGAGCCAGGCACGTACGGCAAAATTGAGAGAGAAGACGGGTCACAACTGGTTGTAAACTGTGGCCGCAGAGGAGATATTGAGGTGAGAATAGAGCCTGACCATGGCGAGTTGAGCGTTGAAGAACTCGGCAGAAGAGTATTTGGAGAAAAATTCAAAGAAGCTCTCAGCACATTTTCAAGTATCCCGTATATGCCGGGAGAGAATGACCCGGAATTCAAAAAGAGGATGATGACAGAAATGGGTAAATATTTAGGGGAGTATTATCCATATATGCTTTTAGATGGGGAGCTTGCCAAAGCTAATGTTGGACCCGCGAATAACCTTAGGAAATACGTGCAAGCTATGAAATTGCGCTTAAGAGAGCTGATTGGGGTAAAAGAGGAATTATATCTGAAATAGTCACCGTGGAAACAAAAAAAATAATATCAAGCGGATATATACATCATTCCGCCGATATTTTTTACTTTTCCTTTCATCTCCATGAGCGTGAGCGTGCTCATAACTACAGGGCTATCAAGCCCTGTATGTTTTATTATCGCGTCCACGTGTTTGGGCTCGCGGGAGAGGGTTGAGAGTATCTTGGCTTCGGTGTGGGAGGAGGGCAGGGCTTTGCGGTTGTCAACTATGTCTTTGAGATTTTTTAGATTCAGCGCGTCCGTGATATCCATGGCCGAGGTGACTGGTCGGGCGCCCATTTTGATGAGATTGTTGGGGCCGACGCCAGAGAGAGAATTGATGGGGTGAGGAATAGCGAACACCTCGCGGTTGTAATCCAAGGCGCAACGGGCGGTGATGAGCGCGCCGGAGTCCTCCGGAGCTTCCACCACAAGCGTGCCCAGGCTTAAGCCGGCGATTATTCTGTTGCGCGCCGGAAAAGAGTAGTTGGTGGGCAAAAATCCGGGCGGGTATTCGGAAATAACGGATCCACCACGGAAAATGATCTCCTCGGACAGATCGCGGTGTGAAGAAGGGCTGACATGCCGGCGATCAACGCCCGAGCCAAGCACGGCCACAGTTAGTCCGTTGCTGTCAATCGCGGCCTGATGCGCGTAGCCGTCAATCCCAAGCGCCAGACCACTCACAATCACCATTCCCTGGCGGGCGAGCGGGGCCACTATTTCTTCACAGGCCCGCCGGCCATAAGTACTGCAAGCGCGCGTGCCCACAACAGCCAGGCTCGGCTGTTCGGCGTGAGGAAGCGCGCCGCGCACAAACAAGGTATGCGGCGGATCGGTAATTTCTTTAAGGAGATGGGGATAACCGTCTTCATTCAAGGAAACTGTGTGGATGCCCTCGCGCTCCATCTGCTCGGTTATTTTTTCCACCGGAGAGCTGTCGCGCCAGGCCAAAAATTCATGGGCAATGGCCTCTTCCAAACCGGCCTCCATCAAATCCGTCATTTCCGCCTCCCACAATTTATTCAAATTAGAAAAAAACGCCGCCAGTTTCCGGTAGCGAGCGTAAGTGATTTTTGGGAAGTGCGCGAGCGCGGCGTGGTAGTTCATGGAGAAATGGAAAATGGAAAAATCAAAATGTAAAACTAATCGTCCCGAAGGGACACAATAATTTTACATTTTGAGATTTACATTTTCCATTTTTATCAAATCATCAATCTCTGAAATTGCCTTCTGTATTACATTGTTCAATTCCATTTGTTCATCCCTACTAAACTTCCCCAGCACAAAGTCACTTGTATCGTTAATTTCGGAAGCGTTGTTGGGGGCGATGCCGACGCGGACGCGGGTGAAGTCTTTGGCGCCAAGATGGTCAATGATTGACTGCACGCCATTGTGACCGGCTGAGCCGCGCCCGGATTGGACGCGGATTTCGCCAAGCGGAAGGTCTTTGTCATCGTGTATGACAATGAGATTCCGCGGCTCTATTTTGTAATAGTCCATCATGGCGCGCACCGCGCGGCCGGACTCGTTCATATATGTTTGAGGTTTGGCAAGAATTACCTTGGCGTTGCCGAATTCCCCTGACGCGATTTCCGAAACCATTTTTTTATTTTTGGTAGCAATTAATTGTTTATTATTAATTATTCGATCAACCACCACAAACCCCGCGTTATGGCGTGTTTTTTGATACTTCTTGACTGGGTTGCCTAGACCGACAATTAATTTCATATTCGTTTTACTTTCCTTAATCTTATCACAATCGGCGCGGCGAAGAAGCTGAAGTGTTCGCGCAGGCGGTTGGCAATGTAGTGAACATAGGATGAGTGAACCGAAGTTTTAGCCTTGATACTCATTTCAAAGATCGGAGGATTATTGTGTACCTGTTTGAAGCCGAGTATTTTGGGGTGGCGCGTGCCTTTGCCGCGCGCCGGTCGGTGTTCGTGGGTGACGCGTTGAAAAAAATCTTCAAGAGCGCCCGGAGGAATTATGAGATGGCGTTCGTTCCAGGCTCTGAAGATAAGCGGGAATAGCTGGTGGACTCGGTAATGAGTTTTGGCGCTCACGAATACAATGGGCGCGAAATCCAGATGCGGAAATTCGCTATAAATTTCGCGCTTTACTTCATTGCGAAAGCTGTCGCTGTTATCTTCGGCCATGTCCCACTTGTTAATTACGATAATAACGCTTTTGGTGTGCTCGCGCAAAAGGCCGGCCAACTGCTTGTCTTGGTCGGTGATAGGCTCGCTAGTATCCAGGAGCAGTAGAACAATATCTGAACGATCCAACATCTCAATGCTTTTTTGGATTCCCATTTGTTCAAGCTCCCCGGATACCTTAACTTTTCTTCTAATGCCGGCGGTGTCAATGAAAAGAACACGCTGTCCGTCCAGTTCTACCAATGTGTCGTGCGGCTCGCGAGTCGTATGCGGCATGATGTTCACGATTACGCGCTCCTCGCCGATAAGGGCGTTAAAAAGCGATGACTTGCCCACGTTGGGCTTGCCAATAAGCGCGACACTGATGGGGGGAATTACTTTTTTGGCGATCTTTGGCCGTTTTGGCGCCTGGTGTAATTTTTTGTAAACGGCATCCAAAAGATCCCCGACCCCGGAGCCGCTGGCTGCGGAAACCGCGAATGGCTCTCCGAGACCGAGCTTCAACCACTCCGGCTGGAAGGCGTTCCAACGCGATTTTTTTCCATCAGCCTTATTACCCACCAACATCACTTTATTTTTTTGTTTATTCAGACGCTTGGCCAACTCACGCTCTTGCGGTAGAAGATATTGCTGCAGATCAACCACAAACAGGATAAGGTCAGCTTCTTTTAGGGCCAGCTCGGTTTGAGCGATAATATCTTTTTCCAAAGGAACATTAAGATCAAAAGTCAACCCGCCGGTGTCAATGAGCTGAAACTGTTTGCCCCGCCATTCCACAATCGTGATATTTCTGGTGCGAGTGGTCCCCGGGATATCCGAAACCAGCGCCTTATAGGCGCCCGCGATGCTGTTAAAAAGTGTGGACTTGCCGACGTTGACCCTGCCGATAATGGCTACTGTTGGAAGACCATGCTCTACGATTTTGGCGGGAGAGGACATACAAGTGAAATGTCAAATTTTCAATTTCCAATGTCAAACCAATATTAAATGCCAAATAACTAAACCAAGTGATAAGTCCCAAATTCCAATGACCAAACCCCAATCAAATCCCAAACCCCAAATCCCAAAGTATTTGGGTTTTGGAATTTGGGATTTGATTGGTCATTGGGAATTGGGGCTTGGGATTTATGGCTTTGATATTTGTCATTGATTTGATATTGGAAATTGGAAATTTGACATTTATCATATCATTCCCTCGCGTTTTCCCCCAGCACCACCAGCGCCTCGGTTCCTTCTTTATATTTTATTCCCGCTTCACTCTCCGGGGTCGCGGGGTCGTCGTAGTCGGGGTTTAGCCAGTCGGGGAATTG
>Ga0209211_10002254_pt1 | contig 33699 bp, 35 predicted proteins | sample RifGroA2_FD_183992 | JGI IMG/M metagenome (GOLD analysis project Ga0209211, IMG submission 183992) | Groundwater microbial communities from Rifle, Colorado, USA - Groundwater A2 (SPAdes) (version 2) | ecosystem: Environmental > Aquatic > Deep subsurface > Groundwater | place: Rifle, Colorado... | reverse complement strand
GTTATCATATCAACCTTACTCATTGAATTTCCTTTCTGCCCATATGTGTGACAATAGGCTAACAACAGTGCCAAAACAATAGTTCGCTTCATGAACCCCTCCTGCTGTTAAAGATTTTTCGATAAAAAGCCAGCGTACAGCTACGAAATTAAAAGCGGACCACTGAGGAACACGGAGAACAGCATGAGGGGCACGGAGTTTTGTTGTCTTTCCTCCGTGATGCTCTGTGCATGCTCAGTGTCACTCTGTGCAATGTTTTTTCCCAAGCCCCCCCAGGGAGCCTTCCTCAACACCCAAAACATATGATTCTCCCGGAAAATATTCCTCACAAATCCATCACCAAAGCATGGTAAATCTGTTATGGTTCATGAAACGCCCGGCGCAGGGTTCATTGAACCTCCAAACACTTTTATACCCGGGATGTTTCTCGGTATTCGTTTTGGAGCCGGTTCAACAAAGAGCGCTCGTCCCCTTTCAGTACCCCGTCGAACTCCTCGCGCGGGAGGCACCGAAGGAAATGTGCGTGTTCCGCCGACGAAAGAAAGCTCAGGAGGATTTTATAACTGTCATAATCGAATCGATGATTTCCGCGGATATGCTCAGTGAGCCCGGATCCCGTCAGCCTGTAGCTTGCCACCAGGCACCAATTATCAAGCAGAAACAATTCCCGCTCCCCGGTGGTTTCCGATCGTTCCTCCACCAGCACGCCGCCGTTATAAGGCCACGCTTTCACCCGTCGTTCTTCAAACGCCGATTCGAACCGGTCGTTGTACTGCCGGACATCCTCCTCCCCCATGCATGCGCCCTGGCAATAACCGAGGTGGTAGGAAAAGCAGTAGGTACGCGCGGCTTCAAGGCCGAGCAGTTTCGGACATAACCGGTGCTTCCGGGCGATGAGCTTCAGGTACTCTTTGGCCTGCGTCCGGTGTTTAAAGATGGCCATGATGGGAGAACCGTCTTCGAACTTCAAATACTCCACCGCTTCCAGGTCGATGCCGGCGTATCCCCGTTTGTCCTCGACTTTCCGGGCGATGATGATGCGGCGACGACGACGCGCCGCCACGTTGAACATCGGGCGAAGCTCTTTGATCAGTTGTGATTCCAGCAACAGGGCCCCCAACTCCCCCGGGGTCCCCCGCGTTTCAATGCGCCTGATCCGCCGGCATAACCACTTCTCCTCCGGGGCCGAGAAATGGGAACGGACCCTCGTCCGGATTGTTTTGCTCTTGCCGACGTACAGCAATTCGCCCAGTGTTCCATAAAAGAGATACACTCCCGGCGTATCGGGGAGCGCCTTTATGGTTTCAGGGGGAATCGCCGGTTTCATTTCTTCTCTCCTTGTTCCGAACGGAGCTGGTCGATCGTTTCCACCGCATGGCGCATATGCGGAATCACGATGCTGCCGCCAACCACCAGGGCCACGTTCAGGGCATCGTGCAACTCTGCGTCCGTGCACCCCGCATCCACACATTGGATCAGGTGATAATCGATGCAATCGTTGCAGCGGAGGACAGCCGAGGCGACAAGGCCGAGCAGTTCCTTGGTTTTGGCATCCAGCGCACCATCACGATAGGCCGCGGTATCAAGGTTGAAAAAGCGCTTGATCCCGAGGTGGTCAATCTCGAGGATCCTGTCGTTCATCCGCTGACGGTAGGTGCGAAACTCGTCAAGCTCCGTGGTCATGCTTGCTCCTTTACTGATGGAAAACGATAAATCCTTCTTCTCATAAGGCAAACCGATCCCGTCTTTGACTAAGGAGAGTCCGGTAGGCCGTCTTTAACTCGTCCGTGAGAAAACTTGCCTCAATGAGCTTTTCCCATTCCATGCACGCTTGCGTGATCTCGCCCAATATGTTTTCGACGACCTTGGAGGGAAGTCCAAGATGACCGCGGCCAAACGACTCTACAACCATGGATCGGGTGAGGCCCCTTTGTTTACCGTCAAGGGGAAGAGCCAGGTCCCGATCATCGCCTCCGGTCGTCAGGGCGGTACTCGCAAGATCGTAGGCCGGGGCAAGCTCGATTTTCCCCTCGCGGCGGATCAGGGAGAGGTTTTTCAAATGCATATCGTCGTTCCCGACAAGCAGGTTGACCATGGTCAGTCTGAACAGCTTCACCTTTTCAAGGAGGGGAAATGTGCAGAAGGTGTCGATGACCGACACCACCTGTTCCATTGTCGCATTATATTTCTCAGACCGCGACTTGCCCAAGAGCTGTGCAAAATCCTCCACCCCCACCTTGCCATGGCGCCCGTGCCGGTCAAACCGTTGAACGAAATAGACAAGCGATCCGTCTTTGCAGAAAAGAAGTCCATGAAAAGGCGTTTCGAGACCGGCAGCGGCTGCGAGCCGCATGGTGAGGTCTTCGTTTTCCGGGAGGTGGGGGGCAAGAGGACTCTGCGGTTTCAGAATGAACCGTGCCCCGATGTCGACGATCTCGAACCGTTGTCCCGCCAAATCGAGGCGGGCACCCAGCTTCGGCTGAACTCCGGGAACGGACATCCTCCCCACGCGGGTAACAATTTCGTGTTGCAGTTCCTGCGTGGTATACGGAAGATCCTGGAGCATGTGGAGGCGGGGCGAAAGTTTCTGCAACCCCTCAAGGGAATAGCGCGAACCCCATCGAAGAGGAGCATAGGTGATGGGGCAGACGTTCACGGCACCTCCTCCACGCTTACGGCACCGACAAGATCCCCCCCGACCTGGACCAGTTGCGCGAAGAGATCGCTGTTGTCGATTTTCTTTTTCCGCACAAGGGCGTCCAATTGCATTCCCTCCGGAAGCGCGCCTTCAAGGAAAGGGGGAAAACGGTCAAACTCGGTGACGGACCTCCCAACCGGGACAGTCAACGAAACAGGATCGCCCCGGTACTCATCGACATAGCGAAAAAGATACTTCCTACCCCGCTCCTCCTCTGTCAACACGCCGGCAAGAATCCCATTAACGAATAGGTTCGCCTTCCTCATCCTCTTCCTCACGTTGGGTGGAAAAATCCTGCATCAAAGGACTTTCAAACTGCAGGTGGATATTCAGCACGTTCAGCACTTTCATCAACGTGTCCATCTGAATGCTTCTCTTCCCCTTCTCAATGTCGAAAACGACGGTCTTCCCTACACCAGCAAGCGTGGCAAGTTCCTGCTGAGTAAGCTGACTCTTTTTTCGGTGGAAGCGTATGATCTTTCCTAAATCATCCATACCAATCAATATAATTTTACTGCCATAGCAGTTATTAATTTTACAATCACTGATTTTTGGATATCTGTTTTTTAGATGGAGAAAATTTACCGCTTTAGCGGGATTAAATCAAGAACTATTTATTTTACGACATTTTTTCCCAAATCTCTCTTGCGTTGCTATTGCTATAGCAGTAATTATCAATCTAATGACTGATATAATTTGGAACATTCAAATATTGAAGGATTGAGCCCATCAGTCGCTCTCTTTGAAGGGTATCGATGAGGGATTCAAAGGGAAACCCGAGCGCAACGACACCATACTCCTTCCTGTATCCGATCCCGGCACCGAATTCATTCTCCGAATATCGCATAATTTGTGTGCTGCCTCCCCCGGGGGTGATGGCATCCGGTGACTCGACGAGGTAGAAATCGAGATCGAACGTTGTATTAAACAGGAGTGTATCCTTTGATGATGAAAAGGAAGAATCCACGGAATGGACGCGCCCGGCACGGGAGGCGTGACTCGTTGCCCAGTTGAAGCGCAACACGGAGCGGGCAAATTTTATACTCACACTATCCCGTCTGCTGAAGAGCTCGCTCCCCAGGTACGCTCCCGAAACGAACATGGTTCCCCCGCTCAGGAGGTACGATCCGAGGCGGTACTGCATCGCAGGAGGAAAAGCTCGGAACTGCTTCCCGTGAAGTGAATCACCGATTCCTTTTGGCCATACCGTTTCCCGTTCCTTGCCCAGAATAAGATCGACAAAGGGATAGGATTCCAGTATGATCGAAGAATCCATGACTGCTTCATCGCTGGTGGAAGAAAACGAAAGACCGTGGGCGCGCAAAGCAAGTCCATGCACGTACGGGTAATCGAACGTATTTCCTGCAATGACCTTTCCTTCTTGTTCCGAAACGCTCGCACCATGTCCGGGACCGTCGTTTCCGCGGTACACGGAGTTCCGGTTAAAATCATATTGCTCCCCCGTGAACCCGATCTCTTTTCCGTCCGGAACACCGCGGTCAAGCCAACTCAGAAACCCCTGGAACTCTCCCGCTTCGACAACTCCCGGTCCTGAAATCCTGTCAAACCCGTTTACGATCAACACGGGTTGAAGGCTGTCCGCTTGCCGGCAGACCGCGAGGATCTCGGACGGAAAGCTCTCCCCCCCGTCATTGACAGCGGAGACCTTGAAGCTGTGGATCACACCGGGTTTCAGGTTGTCGATGAGGGCGAGCGGAGCCTGGAAAAGCCTTCCGTTATCAAAACCGCCATCCTCCAGTCGGGTATAGACGATGTACCGGGTGGGAGTGGCCGATGGTTCAAGAGGATCCTCCCGCGGCTTCCATCGCAGCACCGCGCCCCCGCGGTCATCCAACTCGGCCGTGAAATGCGTCACCGGCAGCGGTTGCACGAGGTACGGCTCCCCGTACTGCACGGAGAGAAACCGGAGCATCGCTTTGTAGATGGCCCGTCCGACATCAAACCGAAAGCGGGGATCGAGGACGAATTTCATATCGAGGAAATTCTGGTGCGAGAGAAGTTCGAGCAGCACCGACGGCATGTTCGGTCGGGTGGCTTCACTGTAATCCGCATTACGAAGTTGTCGACGGTTCCATGCGGGATCGTACTTCGCGCGCAGATCCTCCACGACCTGAGTCTGGATGAGGTCTGCAAGGTCGCGGTTCGCGAAGCGGGAGACACTGTCGGGGAACGTCCTCGCTTCATGAGCATCCTCAATGCTATAGATCGAAAGCGTTCCGATAGTCGTGTCGTTGTTGGTGATGCCAGCGTCGGTGTGCATCGCGAGTGAAAGGTCTATGGGGATCCCAAGCCCTTTTTCGTCTCTTGCCTTGTTGGGCCCAAAGGGGGCCCCTGTCAGGTAATTCAGATATTCTGCCCGGCTTTGATAATCATCCCGGTAGTCATTTGCCTCCTTGTTCAGGCTGAAGACGAGGGTATCGGGCATTCCCGCAAATTGGAGCCAGTACCGGCTCCCTTCGACATACTTGGGACGCCCGCTTGTCCGCCCATGACGAGCTACAATCCCCATTCCCCCGCCAAACCGGACCGCATCGGCGGAGACCACTTTCCCAATTTCACTGCTCAGGTTGGTGAGCGTGACGCTCCCCAAGCCCTGATTGATTCCCTTTCCGAACCGAAAGGTCCCAAAGTAGATCCACGTCCCCCCGCCGATCCGCTGGTTCACAACAAAGACCGTGGAGCCGCCGAGGTGGTTGACCACGTACCCTGCATCGGAGGCATTGGAATCCGATGCGCAGTAGGAAACGGTAACGGCGTACGAGCCGGTTTCGGGAATATTCGGTATCCACACGGCGCTCGCCGTTGCCGCCGAATCGGTCCACACCATGCGATGTGTGCCGAGCTTGAATGGATTCACCCCGGGGCCGTAGGGGGGGCTGTCGATGGCAAAGGCTTCTCCGGAACCGGTTGTCCATATCAAACCTGCCGCCGGTCTTTCGGAATAACCCGTGGCAAGAGAATCATTATCGACGATCACCTCGTTGGTTTGCGTATCACGTTCCCGCGGGATGAACACGTTCGCACCCGCGTTCTCGAGCATGGGGATGAGATAGGGCAGGACGAACGCGGTCGGGATCAGATCCTCCACGGAGAGGAAGAGCCGCGGTCGCTGCCATTCCCAGCGATCGATCTGGTTGTTGTAGTACCAGCCGTGACTGTGCCAGAGACCGATGTTCCGGTTGAATAATCCCATGGAGGGAAGAAACGGTTTACTGATATTCTGAACGATGGGTCGGCCCCGCTCCGATCGCGTTTGGGGCATTCTCAGGCGGTCGTATCGTGCCGTGTCGCTCCGGAAGTAATTCGGCACGAGTTCCTCAACCGGCTGTTGCAACGTGCGGAGGGAGAGGGAAAATCCTTCAAAAGAATCTTCAAAATATTCCTGTGCACCGGCATAAAGGGCGCGGACACTTTCCTCTCGGAAAGGGATCATGGAGAGATGGCTGGTGAAATCGATCTCAACCACCTTGCGGGTTGAGTCGATTCTTACCGTATCAACGCGCGTCTGGGGAGGAAGTTCAAAGGGAAGCTTGTTGGTGGCAAGGTCATTTTTAAGACCCGCGATCACCTCTTCGACGGAGAGCTTGGGAGCGAGTCCGACCGAACGAAGCGCCGTGCAACCGGAAAGGATGCCGGAAAGGATGAAAGCGATGACCGTAATGGGAAAAGAATACCTGGTGAGATTCATGGAAATTTGAAATTCTGGAAGAGGTGAACGATGGGATGAAAATACGCAGAATCGATCTGGGATGCACGCTGCGGAGGATCGTGCATCAACGTTGTCAAACTTCGGTGACGGAATGTTTCGACGGAGCTTGTCGTTACCGCACAACCATACTCTTGAGAACAAACCAGACATTGGCCGGGCGTTCCGCCAAACGCCGCATATACCAGGGGAACCAGAAACTCCCATAGCTGATCAGGACGCGGACGCGAAACCCCTCCTTTACCAGCCTGCGCTGCTCTTCGCGCCGAATTCCATAGAGCATCTGCACTTCGTACGAATTCTTTGTAATTCCCTCCTTCACGGCGGCGGACTGGATCCGCTCCACCAACGTGATATCGTGAGTTCCGATTCCTATTGCTGCTCCGTTGGTCCTTGCCGCGTGGAGAAGTTTCATCGAAAGCCGGAAGAAGTTCTCATCCGTCTCCCGCTTCGTCGGAAAGACAACGCCGGCCAGCTCTGCGTAGGCGCCCTTAACAAGGCGTATGGAGGGAACCACCGACAACAGGGCGTTCAGGTCCGCCTCCGTCCGGATGAGATAGGATTGAAGACAGACCCCGACATTGTCATACTTCGTCCGCATCTGTTTAAAGAGCCTCAAGGTCCGGTCGACATACGGGCTGTTCTCCATGTCGATCCATACCATATTCCCAAGCTCCTTGGCACGCCGGATGATTTTTTCCATCAACGACGCGCACAACTCATCACTCAAATCAAACCCAAGTTGGGTGAGCTTGACGGAGACATGGCAATCGAGTCCCCTTGTCTTGATCCGGTCCAGCACATCGAGATAATGATCGGCAACTGTATGAGCTTCGTGTTCGTGCGTCAGGTTTTCACCGAGATGGGTCACGATGGTTGGGATTCCCTGTTCACGGAGGCTCTGGGCTGCCCCCAAAGCATCGTCAATCTCCTCCCCGGGCATGAAGCGTGTCACCGCACTGCGGACAAACCGAAACCTCGGCAGCATACGGCGAAGCATTTCGTTACGGGAGCTCCAAAGCAGGAGCGATCGCATGAGACCCATGATCTTTTTCCTTTTCTTGCCTGAATGGACGAAATGGAATGTCACCAAGGTAAGGCACAGGAGGAAAGGATTCAACATCGAAAGGCATTGACCACTTTTTTCCATTTGCAGGAATGGAAACGGATCATCGCATCATTCCGGAGCCAGGTCTGCCACCACCGGAAACACCCGGTTTTTATCCTACCCCTTTTTAACCTATTTTCCTTCCAGTCGTATTATTCCTACATACGAAACAGGAGAGGACACTGGATCCCGGGCACAATACGGAACAGGCTGAAGACAGGAGACTGGTTGAACGATGCTTGACGGGAGAGACAGACGCTTTTGGTCATCTGATTCGGCGTCATCAAACGTTTGCCTTTGCCCTCGCGTTCCGGCTTTTGTGTGATGAACAGGAGGCGCGGGATGTGACACAGGAGGCTTTCATCAAAGCATGGACCAATCTTGCACAGTTTGATCCGGAACGCAAATTCGCACCATGGCTCTATGCAATCGTCAGTCATCAGGCGCTTGATCACCTGCGTTCCCGCAAGCGACGCTTTGCACTCTTTACACGGGATTCAGACGAGGCCGGGTTTCCAGAGCTTCCGGATGAGAATGCATTGGACGAAACAATTTCTCATGCCGAACTCGCCGCAATCATCCGACGCTTGACGGCCCGGTTGTCGCCAACACAGAGACTGGTCTTTACCCTGCGCGACCTCCACGACCTCTCCATCGTGGAAGTTCTGGAGATTACAGGACTTTCGGAAGGAAGCGTCAAAACGAATTTGCATCATGCAAGAAAACATATCCGTGCGATGCTGGAACGGTCATATCTGGTGAAGGAGAAATAAAGAATGACGTGCTCCGATTGGCAAAATCTCCTTCCTGCATTTCACAGGGGAGAATTGACGGGGGATGAAACACAAGACCTCCGCGAACACCTGCGCTCCTGTGCGGATTGCTCCACGGAAAACGAAAGAGTCGCAAGCGTTGAGCGCTATCTTCATCATATTCGGGCCATCCAACCGGTCGTGCCCGACGGTGACTCGATGAGCGCTGAGATCCTGCAGCGCATCCTGCCTCAGCAACGGGAGAACGGCCTGTGGAGTTGGGCTGACGAGCTCTCCGTATTTCTTCTTCGTCCGGGCGTGAGAATGGTCTATGCCATGATCACATGTTTTCTTCTCGGCATGTTTCTTTATCAGCATGGGGAGACGTTTGCGCGGGTGCGGGGACTTGAAGAGCGGATCGCGCAAAAGAAAGGAGTCCGCATCGACGTTCGATTCACGCTTGATGCGGCCCGGGCCCAAGCCATCGCCGGCATCGGACACTTCCCACTACCGACCGCGGCGGAACGTGGATTGATTGTTCTTGATAGACAAGCTGTAACAAAGGGCCTTGTCCTCCTGGAGCGTCAATTTCTTCCTGGTCTCCGACTTCCAGGACCATCGAAAGAAGAACGCTCCGTGTTGGAATCAACGTTTCGGGAGATGAAGAAAAGCCTCTGGATACGATAACGATGGAACATGATAGGAGAGCAGCATGAAACAGCAACGATGGTTTCTGAGTTTGACGACAACGGTCTTATTGACAACGCTTCAGGGATGTCTCGATATCGCCACCGACACGGTTATCCACAGGGATGGATCGATCGAACGATCGGTGATGATCGAGGGGGACTCAGTGAAGATCTATGAACGTCGTTTTCCGATCGCGCTCGGTGGTTCATGGCAGGAGAGCATCGAAAAAATTGACAGCCGGAAATACCGCTACACCGCTTCACAGAATTTTCCGGATGTCGCCGCCCTGAACAAGGCCCTGACGGGGAATCCGGATACAACGCTTGGCATCAGCGCGTCACTGGAAAAGCGCTTTGAATGGTTCTTCACGGTGTACCGGTACAGCGAACGACATGCATCCTTCAACAAATTCAACACATTGCCGCTGACGGACTATCTCACCCAGGCACAGATTGACCTTCTGTTCAACAAGAAATCCGGGGAACAAGAGACTGATACCCTTGCCCAGGATGAAGCTGAAAGAAACATCGAGGAGTGGTTGACAAGGAATATTTTCGAGGCGTTCTTTGCAGAATTCCTAGCCGGTGTGAAAAGCCTGAACACCCCCTCCCTGAGCCCCGATGTTGTCATGGAAAAGAAGGAAGAGTTATTTCACTCCTCCGGGGAGAAACTCTCCAACAGCGATCTTGAACCTATCCAGAGGATCTTTGAAGAAACTTTCGGGAGGAACGTGACGCGGGCGGCAATTGCCTTAAACGATGAGGGGTTCAGGAAATTCAAACGCCAGCTCGCGTTTCAACAGCAGATGTTTGAGAACTCTTATCGCGCCACGGCCGAGATGCCGGGATTGATTGTCGGCACCAATGCCACAACGGTCGAGGGAAACAGCGTCACATGGGAGGATTTCATCCTTCACGGCGTGATCTCGGACTACGACCTCTGGGTTGAATCACGGGAGGTGAACTGGTGGATGATCTACCTGACGGGGGTCGTTATCATCCTGGGTTTCCTGGCGTTGATCATTCCGTTGTTCTGGAAACGGGGGCTGATCATCCCGCGAAAGATCCGTTGAAGAGTGCGACTGAGAAAAGAAACCCCGGCATTGCCGGGGTTTCTTGGTTTCTGACTTCAAAGAAGAAGAGACTCTCTTACTTTCCCCGTTTAGATTTTAGCTTCCCGGCAAGCTCAGCGACCCGTTTCCCCAATAGTTCCCCTTTCCTGAGGAAGAGAGAATCGACCATTCCTCCTTTCGACAGAAAGGGTCCCTCCCCTGTCACAGCCGATGCACCAAAGGAGGAACTCCATTCGGGCCCGCCAACAACCACCATCCCGAAAATCAGCATCGAGTGAAGGATGTTCAGTTGCACCACTTCCTCTCCTGCCGAGATTCCCCCTCCGGTTGCAAACGCGGCCCCGACCTTATTGCGCAAGGGGGCTCCCTCGAACGGCCAGCTATTGATGAACTTCTGTACTTCCGGTGCAACCGCGGCGTTGTAGACCGGGCTTCCGACAACAATGCCGTCCGCCCACAGCACATTGGCCGGCGTGGCTTCGGAGACGGGGACAAGTTTCACCTGTGTGCCCCACACTCCCCGCGCCCCCCGCGCCACAGCTTCCCCCATCGACCGTGTATGCCCATCGACGCTATAGTAGACGATGAGAACCCTCGTTGTATCCTGGGATATCGCAGAACCAGAAAGACAGACGAACAAGATCGTCAACATCCATGGAGCCCGTTTCTTTTTTCCCGCCATGGTCCTTCCGCGTTTACTTTACCCGCTTGAATTCGAGTTCGTGGAACCAGAAGTCCTCGTTCGGGACATCCAGTTTAATCTCCACTACTTTTCCCGCTGCGTCCATCAGGAACTGCACCTTGCCGTTGCCGAACCAAGGAAATTTCTTCCGCCATTGAATTTCAAATGTGTCGTAATGCCAGTGTGAAAGGTCGGCTACGAATTCCGGATTGGGAAGAAGCCGGAGAACCAATGTTCCGTTCTCCACCTTCACTTCGGCATCGCCATAGAATGGGCCTCCGTAGGTGCCGGCATAAGCCTCCAGCGGGAACGACGCTTTCGTGTTGGCAACTCTCTTGTTCCCTTCCTTCTCCCGTTCTTCCCGCGCCTTTTGCTTCGCCTCGCGATCCCTGGCAAGCGCTTCCCCGCTCCAATCCCGTTCGGAACCGCCAAGATAGGCATCGAGGACCCTGTTTACCAAGGGGGTCGTAATACCGGTCATGCTGTTGGTCAGGACCACGATCCCGAGCTTCTCCTGCGGTATCACCGCCATACGGGAGAACATGCCGTCGTACCCGCCCGAGTGCCCCGCGACCAAACGTCCACGGTAATCCATCAAGCTCCATCCCAATCCATACGCCGAAAAATTCCTTCCGGGCATACGCGCCTGGCTCGTGCTGTCCAGGAAGAAAGAGTTGTGGGGAGTCCACATGAACCGCGATTGTCTCTCGGAAAAAATTTGCCTGCCATTGTACATGCCATGATTGATATGTACCCGGAGCCACTGCGCCATGTCCGTGACTGAAGAGATGATCGCTCCTGCCGCGCCCATCACGTCCCAATTGTACCAGGGAAACGTTACGATCTTCCCCTCTGATTCTCCATGCGGAGTGGCGACGTTGGTTTTATTCCTCAGATCGTTCGTGGAGGTGACGGTGTTCTTCATACCGAGCGGCTCAAAAAATCGTTCCCGGACGACCTCCTCCCACGGTTTTCCACCGGCTTTGTGCAAAACCTCCCCGGCGGCGATAAACATAATGTTGGAGTACCCGTAGCCGGATCGGAAGGGGTATTCCTGTTTGAGGAAGCGTGCGCGACGGACAACTTCCTCCCGACTGTAGGGCGTTCCGTACCACACCAGGTCACCGCTGTAGGTCCCAAGCCCGGTGCGGTGGCTGAGCAAATCGCGGACGCGAACCTCGGTGCTGACGTACGGGTCATAGAGCCGGAAGTAGGGAAGATACTTCTGCACCGGGTCGTTCCACGAGAGCTTTTTCTCATCGACCAGCTGGGCCAGCGCGGCAGACGTAAAGGACTTGCTGTTGGAGGCGATCGCAAACAGGGTGTGCTCATCCACCTTCTCCGGTTTCCCCAGCTCACGAACACCGTACCCTTTGGCAAAGACGACCTTATCATCCTTCACGATCGCGATCGCCATGCCGGGAACCTCCCACTCCTTTTGCGCCCTAGCAAAATAGGCATCGAGTTGTTTGAGATCGGCCTGGGCAAGTACAAGAACGGGGAATACGAGGAGCAACAGTATGGAACGGACCCGTCTCATCATCATCTCCTTTGCAGTGAAGACTGAATCTGATTGTTATTGTTGTTTCTGTAACATCGGTGAGGGGAGTTTTTTATATCCTTTTGGGACTGCAAATTCCTCCGGATCGATGGCCCGGGCTTCAACCTTTGTCACCACCGTCCTGATTCCCTCTCCCATCGCGGCCTCGATGGGGAACCCGTCGATCTTCCGCATCGCCGTGGCAAGCTCCCTCCCCATGGGGTTCATGGACATCATCTGTTTTGAGAATTCTTCAAAATCTTTTTTCATAGAGGCGAACTCGGTGATCTCCTCCGTCGCCCAGACCGTAGCCGCGTCCCGCTCCCCCTGTTTCAGAATATATTTCCTGCAAGCATACCCGCTGACCTTTTTCCGCTCACTCGTCGCGACCACCTCCCACGGTTTGGACTCTCCCCCCACCCCCATCACCTCCATCATCTTCTCCATTTGTTTCCGTTGACCCTCCGGCATGGTTTTCATGGTTTCCTTTAGCGCGCCGACATTGGCGTCCATCTTTGCCGCGGACGATTTCATCGCCCCTTCCATTTCGGCAAAGCCCAGTTCGGAGTACGTTGAATCATCGGGATTGATGTTGATCATCAACTGTTTGTCCAGAAGGATGATCACCTCATGCCCCTGCGCAGCAATGGTTTTCAACTTTTTCGGAAGATAGAACGTTTTGGTGTTTTGTTGTGAGCCCACCGCCGTTACGGTACTTTCCCAGTACAAGCCCTGGGCGGCCATCAACGACCATGCACAACTGAGGATGAAGAATGGGAGAAGGACGAATGTTCGGATGTTCATGGAGATTCCCCTTTCTGCTCTGATGGTGAGAACTATGATGATCCGCTTTCCGGGATCATCGCACCGTGAACCGGTACGCCGTTACCGTATGATAGCGCTCGCCCGGACGCAACACTGCCGACGGGAAGTTGGGCTTATTTGGTGAATCGGGGAAATGCTGCGTTTCCAGACAGAGTCCCGTGCGGAAGCGATACTCCCTGCCGGATTTCCCTCGTGTTGTTCCGTCAAGAAAATTTCCGGAATAGAATTGCAGTCCTGGTTCTGTCGTCAGCGCTTCCATCACGCGGCCGGTAGTCGGTTCAAACAGACTGGCGACCACCTGAAGCAAGTCCAATTCCCTGTTCAACACCCAATTATGGTCGTAACCGCGTCCCCGATGGATCTGCCCATCTTCATAGTCGATCCGATCTCCGATGCGGGTCGGCGCCCTGAAATCCATCGGCGTCCCCTCCACGCTCTGCAACTCCCCCGTCGGTATCAACCCCTCATCGACCGGCGTGAAGCGGTCCGCAGCAATCATCAGCTCATGGTCCAACACATCCCGGGCGCCCGCCCCGGCAAGGTTGAAATAGGAGTGGTGGGTGAGGTTGACCACTGTCGGTTTGTCCGTAACGGCCTCGTACTCGATGACCAGTTCGTTTTCGTCGTTCAACGTGTACATGAGCGTGACCGAGAGCGCCCCCGGGTATCCTTCCTCTCCATCGGGACTGATATAGGTCAATGTGAGGGAACGTCCAGGAACACTCCTTTTTTCATCGACGGTCCAGAGCACCTTATTGAAACCCCTGAGTCCGCCATGGAGATGGTTACCTCCATCATTCGCCGCAAGAGTATACTCCGAACCGTCCAGGGTAAACTTTGCATTCCCGATGCGATTTCCATAACGCCCGACGATCGCACCAAAGTACGACCGATCCGCTTCATACTGCTGGAGTGAATCGTACCCGAGAACGATATCCTCCAAAGTTCCCTTCCTGTCCGGCACCCGCAAGGAAATAACGATCCCACCAAAATTCGTAATAGCCGCCTCAAGACCGTTTTTGTTCCGCAGAGTGTAGAGCATGGCGTTTCTTCCATCATGGAGAGTGCCGAATATTGCCGGAGCGGCGGCATCGGAACTGGTTTTGTTGTCGCCACAACCGGACATTCCGGCCAGCATCAAGCAACATCCCGCAACAAAAATTTTGTGCAGCGGCATGGGAACTCCTGAATGATCTGTGTGTTGACAGGCGTTTGTAAACCGGGATATGTTGCTGAGTTTTTTGAGGAAAAGCAATCCTCCTTATCTTCCCGACCTGACGACAGTTCAGTGTGGTCCGGATCGCATCGGCACTTGCTTCCCTCTCCGATTGTCGCTACATTTTTTCCACTCTCAGGAAAGGACATCCATGCAATTCAGGCTTGTTTGCCCGGCGGTTTTTCTTCTTGTTCTGACGATCGCGCATGCCGGAACACCAGCCCGCCAGGGGAAAGCCCAGCGCCTCCCGTTGGACGGCATTCCCCATATACAATTGAAAACACGGGAAAATAGTCACTTCCTTCCGGACCGTGTCATCGTAAAGCTGACGCCGCGGACATTTTCCTCCCTCTCAAAGTCTTCATTCGGGATTTCTTCCCTGGACCGGATGCTTTCCAATATCGGCGTGGAGTCTGTTTCAAGAATGTTCCCGCAGCCGGCGGGAAAAGGGGGATCTGTCGATCTCTCCCTGTTCCACGTCGTGCAGTTTTCCTCTCCCCATGATGTTTTTACACTGGCCGAAGAACTTACACGGGGACCGGATGTGGAGTACGCCGAGCCGTGGTTCATCTATCCCTTGGCGGGCGGGACGTTCCTGCCAAACGACCCGTTCTACCAGCAACAATGGCATTTGCCGAAGATCAAAGCGGCCGAGGCATGGGATATCACCCAAGGGGATTCGACGATCGTCGTGGCCATTGTCGACAGCGGCACGGAATGGACCCACCCCGATCTCGCACCGAACATCTGGACTAATCCGGGAGAATCAGGGACGGATGCACAGGGAAACAACAAACGCACGAATAGCATCGATGACGACAATAATGGCTTCGTCGATGATTGGCATGGATGGGACTTGGCCGGCGCTCATTATCAATTGCCTATTCTGATCCCCGACAATAATCCGACTTCCACAGGAACCAACAATGAACATGGCACGCACGTCGCCGGCATTGCCGCTGCAGCGACCAACAACGGGACCGGTGTGGCCTCCATCGGCTTCCGGACGCACATTCTCCCGGTGAAGTGTTCTGCCGACGACGATAATCGGGCCGGTGGCACCGCGTTCATTCTCACCGGGTACCAGGGTATTGTCTACGCTGCCGACATGGGGGCACACGTCATCAATTGCAGTTGGGGTGGAGCGGGGGGATCGCAGTTTGAGCAGGACGTTATCGATTATGCCACCGAACAAGGCTCCCTCGTGGTCGGTGCAGCCGGGAACAGCGGTAGTGACGTATTCTTTTCCCCGGCAGGATACCGGAATGTCCTCGGCGTGGCCTCGACGGGTCAGTCGGACTTCAAATCGTTTTTTTCCAACTACGGGTACTGGTTGGACGTCAGCGCTCCCGGGGAAAACATCCTGAGCACACTGCATGGAAGCAAGTATAACAACACGACTGACTGGAGCGGCACCTCGATGGCAAGCCCCCTCGTTGCCGGCCTGGCCGCGCTGGTCAAGAAGCAACTCCCGCAGCTTTCCATGCTCCAGGTGGGCGAGCAGGTGCGGGTCACGTGCGATAATATCGAGTCGCAGAATCCCGGCTTTCCCAACCAGCTCGGAAAGGGACGGATTAACGCGTTCCGTGCCTTGACGGAAACAACCCTTCCCGCCGTGCGTCTGTTGTCGTTCCATGTGAAGGACTCTCCCGGTGGAAACAACAACGGTTTCGCTCAACCGGCCGAGACTCTCAATGTTGTCTGCACCTTCAGGAACTTCCTGAGTACAACATCCCCCGGTGCCACCGTGGAGCTGATCCCGCTCTCTCCCTACCTGACGGTGGTGCAGGGATCGTTTCCCATCCCGGCACTCGGAACGCTCGACAGCGTTTCCAATATGAACCTCCCCTTCCGCGTCTTCGTTCGACAGGACGTCCCTCAGAGCCATACGGCACATATGGAGGTGCGCATCTCCGATGCTCAGTATACGGACAGGCACACATTCTCTTTCCTGGTCAACCCTACCTACCAGACGCACGATCTGAACGAGATTCAGTTGACGCTCACCAACAACGGAAGAATCGGGTTCTTCGACTTCCCTGATAATACGCTGGGGAACGGATTCGTGTTCAACGGCGTCAACCAATTGTTTGAAGGAGGATTGATCCTCGGGACCTCGGGGTCGAAACTGGTCGATGTGGTTCGCAACGAGTCCGGCGGACAGGACAACGACTTCACTTCAAACGATTTCTACGACATCTCCACGCCGGGAACGGTTGCTCACCAGGAGGGTTTCACCCGCTTCTCGGATGCCAACGTGTTCGGTCCGGAGAAGATCGGGATCAATGTGGAGATGCATTCGTATGCGTTCTCGAGTCCCGGGGATACGCGGTACATCATTCTCCATTATGATCTGAAGAACCCCGGGGGAACGGTCATTTCGAACCTGTATACCGGGATCTTTCTCGATTGGGACATTGGAATCTATGAAGTCAACGTCTCCGCATTCGATGCAACACGCAGTCTCGGTTATGCGTTTGATAATTCAAGGTCGGAGCGCGCCTATCTCGGCATACGGGCGTTGGACAGCGCCGCCTCCTATCGCACCCTGATCAACGACGGGACGCTCGATCTTTCCCGTTTTGCGAAATGGTTCTGGATCAGCGGGGGAATTTTCGGAAACCCCTCCTCACCGAGCGACATTCATCACATGATCGCTTCAGGACCCTATGTCCTTGGTCCGGGAGGAACCCAGAAGGTTGCGTTTGCCCTGGTTGCAGCGGAGAGTTCGCTCACCCAACTCCAGGAAGCAGCCGATGCGGCAAAGGCAAAATGGCTTCAAATCCTGAATCCGGTCAGCGTGGAGGAGACGGATCCCACCATTCCGCTCACGTTCGGTTTGGAGCAGAACTTCCCCAATCCGTTCAATCCTTCAACAACCATCGGATTCCGTGTGGCCCGGGAGGAGTTTGTCCGCATCACCGTCTTCGATATGCTGGGACGCCAGGTGGCAACGCTCGTCGACGAAATGAAAACCCCGGGACTCTACCAGGTTCGATGGGATGCCCGTTCTCTCTCCAGCGGCATTTACCATTACCGGCTCCGGGCAGGCACCTTCGTGGAAACGAGGAAGTTGGTGCTCATGAGGTAATGCAACGTGAAACCGTGAATGAACAACGCGAACGGCGTGGTGTTCGAAAAATCCCGACCCGTTGAGTGGCCGGGATTTTTTTGCCCCGTCTCTTGTCTTGTTAAAAGATTTCCCGTAAGATAGACCCTGTGGAATCACAACCAATATCTGTAACTCCCGTAACCCTGGAAGGCCGCTTTGTCCGGCTCGAACCGCTTTCCATAAACCACCTTGCCCCCCTCTGCGAAGTCGGCCTTGACCCTGAGCTCTGGCGTGTGGGTCTCTCGGTGATTGGATCGAAGGACGATATGACGTCGTATATTGCAACCGCGTTACAGTGGCAAGCGGAGGGGACGGCCCTTCCCTTCGTGACCATCGAAAGGTCCTCGGGAACTGTGGTGGGGAGTACGCGGTTTGCCAATATCGACAGGAGACACCGGCGTGTGGAAATCGGCTGGACGTGGATTGCAAGGCCATGGCAGCACACACCGGTAAACACCGAGGCCAAGTATCTCATGCTCACGCATGCGTTTGAAGCGCTTGGCTGTATCCGGGTCGAGCTCAAAACGGACTCCTTGAATGAAAAGTCCCGCAACGCGATGCTACGGATCGGGGCGAAGGAGGAGGGGATCCTTCGCAACCATATGATCACACAGGGGGGACGCATCCGGCACACAGTGTGCTTCAGCATCACGAACGACGAATGGCCCGGCGTAAAACGATCGCTCGAAGAAAAACTCGCGCGCCCTTTTACACGACTCGCTTAAGTAAAGACATGAACTCTTCACCCACGACATCCGAATCCCTGTACCAAGCTTTCCAGGAACGCCTGCGCCGGTTTATTCTGAACAGGGTCAATGATTCCACCGCGGCCGATGACATCCTACAGGACGTGTTTCTCAAAATCCACACCCGGGCCGATTCCCTGCAGGACGAAACAAAAGTCGAGAGCTGGATTTTCCAGATCACGCGCAACACCATTATCGATCATTACCGCTCCCAGGGAAAGACCGACAGACTTGACGGTATCGACCTCGCGGAGGAGATCCCCCATGACCAGGCCCACAAACGGCTTGCCACCACGGTCCGTTCGTTCATCGATCAACTTCCCCCCCTCTATCGGGAGGCTCTGGTCCTTGTCGAGTATGATGGATTGAGCCAGGCCGAGGTTGCCTCCAGGCTTGGTGTCTCACTTTCGGGAGCCAAATCCCGCGTACAGCGTGCCCGGGCGATGCTGCGCGACCTGCTCATGAAGTGTTGCCATTTCGAGTTTGACCAATACGGAACGGTTCTGGACTATTATCCCCACTCCTGCTCCTGTTGTTCGGAGGGTAAACGGACGGGGACAAACGCCACTGCCTGCTGACCGTTCGATCACGTCGTTTCGGCCTTATTTCCGGGTCAAAGATAGTTTGCGTCTTTTTGGTCTCCTCGCCGTCTATGAGAATGAAGGGGCAGGTGCACCAAGGGAAAAAAGAACCCTCTCGATGAGCGCCCCTCCAATCTCAAGGAGAACGCATGCCACACCTGGAAAAAGAAGAAATCCGCTCGACCGTCCGCGAACATTACGGATCCATTGCCGCACAGAGCATCAGTTCGTGCGGGTGCAGCCCGACAGCTTGTTGCGGCTCCGAGCCCGATCAGAAGGTCGTCGAGTATTCGGAACAACTCGGCTATTCCCCCACCGATGTTCAATCGGTCCCTGAAGGGGCAAACCTCGGGCTCGGTTGCGGCAACCCAACTGCACTTGCGAACCTGAAGCCCGGAGAGAGAGTGCTCGATCTCGGCAGCGGCGCCGGCTTCGACGCGTTTCTTGCCGCTCAACAGGTGGGTCCCACCGGTTTTGTCATCGGAGTCGATATGACGCCGGAGATGATCAAGAAAGCCCGGCGGAACGCGTTGAATGGATCCTACACCAACGTGCAGTTCCGTCTCGGCGAGATCGAACAGGTGCCCGTCGAGACCAACTCGATCGATACCATCATCTCCAATTGTGTCATCAACCTCTCTCCCGATAAAGAGGCTGTTTTCAAGGAAGCGTACCGCGTCCTGAAACCGGGAGGACAACTGGCAATCTCCGACATCGTGGCAACGGCGGAATTGCCTGATGAGTACCGCGACGACCCTGCGCTCCATTGCGCCTGCATGGCTGGGGCGGAGACGATCGATATCATCAATGTGGTGTTGGTTCGTGCAGGTTTTCAGGATATCCGTATTGAACCGAAAGTAGGAAGCAGGGAACTGATCCGCCAATGGGCGCCCGGCATTCCGATTGATCAGTTGCTGGTGTCCGCTTCGATTGAGGCGGTTAAGCCGCCGGAACCGTAGCAAAATCAGGGAGGGAGATGAAGAAAAAAATCCTGGTCCTTTGCACGGGCAACTCGGCCCGCAGCCAGATGGCAGAAGGATTTCTCCGGTCATTCGACCCGACGCTGGAGGTCATCTCCGCCGGAACATTTCCCGCGGGGCGAGTGAATCCATTTGCGGTGGAAGTGATGAAGGAGGTCGGCATCGATCTCTCAAGCCATCACCCCAAATCGGTCGACGAATTTCTTCAACAACCCTTTGATTACGTCATTACGGTCTGCGACAACGCGAAGGAGACCTGCCCGATCTTCGCCGGGGCGGTGAAGCAGAGACTTCACCTGGGGTTTCCCGACCCGGCGGAAGCGGTGGGATCAAGGGAGGAGATCTTATCCGCTTTCCGATCCGTCCGGAACGACATCCAAAAAACATTTCATCAGTTCTGGAACGATTCGCTGAAGCGATGATACTTCAGATAACGATATTCTAAAACACTTTGAAAGAATCCACCCTTGAGCAGCAAAGAATACTTCGATAAGGTTGCAGAAAACTGGGATATCATGCGCGGAGAGTTCTTCCCCAATTCCCTGCGGGAGAAGGCGGTGCGCGTGGCAGGCGTTCAACCTGGAGGCGTTGCCGCCGATATCGGGGCGGGATCGGGCTTCGTCACGGAGGAACTCTTGAACCATGATGTTCGCATCATCGCCATTGATGAGTCGCCCGCGATGATCGACCGTATGAAGAAGAAATTTTTCGGCAGCACGGCGATCAACTATTTCGTGGGGGAATCCGAGCATCTCCCGTTGGAGGACCGAAGCGTCGATTATGCATTTGCGAACATGGTTCTCCATCACGTCGAACGCCCCGGGATTGCCATACGGGAGATGGTGCGCATTTTGAAACCGGGAGGAAGGTTGGTCATTACCGACCTGGATGAGCATGAGTTCGAATTCCTGAGAACTGAACAGCATGACCGCTGGATGGGATTCAAACGGGAAGACTTGCAGCGATGGTTCAATGAGGCGGGCCTTGAAAACGTAAAGATCGATTGCACAGATGACAATTGCTGCGCTGCGTCGGAAACGGGACAGGGAGATGCCAAGGTAAGCATCTTCCTCGCTGCCGGCACAAAAGCATAACAAACGGACGTTCCGGGGAGCGCTCTTTAAAAGCCTCCTTCCTGCCCAACCATTCAGAATCTTGTCTGAAACCCATCCTTTGAAGACCCCGTTTCGCCCCGTTTCTGCTCCTCTTTATCCCAGATCATTGTAATACCCATTCTTTTTTTTCGTAGATTTCTCCCGTTATCTTCCTGCAACGATTGGATTCTTTCATAGTCTAATCCGTAACTGCAGAAACACCTCAACCCATCTTTTATTCACCTTTACGTGAAGGAGGTTTCATGAGAGTCCCCAATCTCTTTGTGGCCTCCCTTGCCCTATGTCTCGTGACAGCGTTGGCGTGGGGTCAGGGTGGCAACAACTTTACCATGCCGGTGGAATACCACAAACTCCCGAACGGGTTGAAAGTGGTTCTTTCGACCGACTCTTCCTCACCGACCGTGGTTATTGCGGTTTATTATAACATCGGGTTTCGGATCGAACCGAAGGATCGGACCGGGTTTGCCCATCTGTTCGAGCATATGATGTTCCAGGGCTCGAACAATCTCGGCAAGATGGAATTTATCCAATTGGTGCAGCGGAACGGCGGGGTCCTCAACGGGTCCACGCGCTTCGACTTCACCAACTACTTCGAAATCCTCCCCTCCCACAAACTGGAAACGGCGCTCTGGGCTGAAGCGGACCGGATGCGCGGCCTGGCCATTACGCAGGAGAACCTCATCAACCAGCAGGGAGTGGTGAAGAACGAGGTGAAGGTCAATGTCATCAACCAGCCGTACGGAGGGTTCCCGTGGCTTGACATGCCGCAGTACGCCAACACCAACTGGTATAATGCACACAACTTCTACGGCGACCTTGAGCATCTCGATGCTGCTACGCTGGAAGATGTACAGGCGTTCTTCAAAACGTATTATGCACCGAACAACGCGGCGTTGGTCGTCGTGGGAGACTTCAATCCCAAGGAAGCTCTGGCCCTAATTCAAAAGTATTTCAGCCCTATCCCATCCGCCCCGCAACCGGCCAAGCCGGACCTGGGCGAACCAAGGCAGGACAAGGAGAAGCGGTTCACCAAAAAAGATACACTTGCCTTCCGGCCGGGCCTTGGATTTGCCTACCATGTCCCGGAACGCAATACGCCGGAGTATTACGCTATGGGATTGCTCGACCAGATTCTAGTACAGGGAGACGATAGCAGGCTGCATCAGATCCTTGTGAAAAGGAAGGGGTACACGGCCGGCGTCGGTGGAGGGATCAATTACCTGCTCGGCACTATGTATAACTACAACGGCCCGATGCTCTGGATGGCCTCGCTGTTCCATGACAACACCGTCAAACCCGACGAGATCATGGCTGCTGTCGATGAAGCGATCGAAGAGATCCGGACCAAACCCGTGGACCGCGCGACGCTGGACCGGGCGATGGTGAAGCTCCGCTCTTCGTTCTACAACAACCTGGGAGGGTTATTCGGGTTCGGCCGCGCCGATCTGCTCGCGTGCTTTGCCCTCTTTGACGACAACCCGGGCCGTATCAACACCATTGAAGATGGGTTTCGAAAGGTCACACCCGAGTTGATCCTCAAGGTTGCCCAGGAGTATCTGCGGCCGACTAATCGAACCGTTCTCATGATCGAACCGAAATCAGGGTCATAACCAGGAAGGAGCCTCGTATGAATTTCAAACGATGTCTTGTTCTTCTTCTCATCATTCTTGCGGTGAGTGCGCTTGCCTTCAGCCAAAAGCAGGCACCGCCGGAAGGGGGAACCCCGCGTGACTTCAAGCTCCCCCCGAAAACAGCCTTTACGCTCACGAATGGACTCTCCGTCACGCTTGTTCCGTACGGGACGATCCCCAAGGTGACCGTCTCCGCCATCGTGCGGGCTGGGAACCTGAATGAAAAAGAAAACGAAGTCTGGCTCGCGGATATCATGGGTGATTTGATGAAGGAGGGAACGACAACCCGGAGCGCCGGGGTGATTGCCGAGGAGGCGGCCACCATGGGGGGTACCGTCAATATCAACGTCGCCCCCGACCTTACCACCATCAACGGCGATGTTTTGTCTGAATTCGGGCCCAGCCTCGTCCGCCTGATCGCGGATATCCTGCGTAACCCGCTCCTGCCGGAGTCGGAGCTCACCCGGATCAAGAACGACCATATCCGAAATCTCAGCATCAGCAAATCCCAACCCGGCGCACTGACGCTGGAACGGTTCCGGCAGATGATGTACGGAGACCATCCGTACGGGCGCATCTTCCCAACGACCGAAATGGTGCAGAGTTATTCCATCGAGCAGGTGCGCGTGTTTTACAGGAACAATTTCGGTGCAGCCCGGACCAACGTATATGTCACCGGGCGGTTCGACACCAAAGCCATGGAAACGGCACTCCGGCAGGCGTTTGACGGCTGGAGCAAGGGCCCTGCTCCCCTGGTTGATATCCCCAAGCCCGTCGCCCGGAAACAATTTCATCTGATCGACAGACCCGGGGCGGCGCAATCAACCATCTACGTCGGGTTGCCGGTCATCAATCCTGCGGATAAGGAGTATGTCCCGCTGCTTGTGACCAATGCGTTACTCGGCGGATCGTTCGGCTCGCGCATCACCAGCAACATTCGCGAGAACAAGGGCTACACCTACTCGCCGAGCAGCCAGATCTCTTCCCGCTACCGCGATGCGTACTGGGTGGAGGTCGCCGATGTTACCACCGATGTGACCGGTCCGTCCTTGAAGGAGATCTTCTACGAGATCAACCGCTTGCAAAACGAGCCTCCCCCGGCTGACGAGTTGAAGGGAATCCAGAACTACCTTTCCGGGACGTTCGTCCTGCAAAATTCAAGTCGCGGCGGCATCATCAACCAGCTTTCCTTCCTGAACCTGCATGGCCTGAAGGACGACTATCTCACGAACTATGTGAAGAATGTCCACGCCGTTACCCCGAAGGATGTCCAGCGCATCACGCAAACGCAGATCCGGGATAAGGATATGACCTTGGTGATCGCGGGGGATAAAAAGAAGATCGAGGACCAGATCAAGGAATACGGGAATGTCGGAGAGACAAAGAAATAAGAGAGCGCGGGGTTCTTGAAGGAGGGAGAGCATACCAACGCCCGCCGGTCGAGAGATCGGCGGGCGTTTACGTATTGAGCCTCAGGACCTACATGTGCGTTTCAGTGGCATCTTCCTGTACAGCTTCCTTCCTCTGTGTCTTCGCCATAAGCTTCTGTAATCCCTCCCTGCTGAGAAGCAGCCACAAACCAACCCCCATTTGTACAGCGAAGCGCACCAGCTCGACGATCCGATCAGTCGTGAGACGTCGAATCATCGCACTATTTTCTCCTTCCACGAGGAAAAAGACCAGTACGCGCACCATGGAGGGGATCGCATCCACAAGGACAAACATCCCAAGAACGCGGAAAGCAATGACCTGCCACTCCTGCGCCGAGAGAACTGCCTGGCCGGGGCCGCCGGTCTCCGGCAGGAAGACTCTTCCTGCAAAGAAATCGGCTTTGGTCCAAAGGATCAATCCAGCCAACGTAAGGAGGATCAGAGGACCGAAGGCTGCAACAAGATGGGACCCCATGTCGTCACTACCGCCGGGGGACATCGTGAGAACATACGCGAATCCCCGTGTATCAGCCACCGCCAGAAGCAGTGCATAGGCTCCCAGCAGCTTGAAGCAAAGATGGGTGATTTCCCGCTTGGTCATAACCACCTCCCGATCGGATGAATGTTGAGCCAGGGTTACTCAAGGAGCGATGGATGTTTCCGATGATGATCCGTTGCATCCTGATATGCCTTCGCCACGGCAAGGAGCGTTGCCTCACCGAAGAGTTTTCCCTGAAAGGTAATGCTCGTCGGCGTATTCTCTGCAGTAAACCCATGGGGTAACACAACGCACGGATGTCCCGTGAGATTGGTGAGCAGCAGGTTATTCCCTCCAAACGAAGGAGCTACGTACACATCGATCTCCTTCATGATCTTCTCCATCTCCTGCACCAGGAGGTAACGCACCCGGCTTGCCTGGATGTATTCAACGGCGGGGATCAAGCGCGCCGAGCGAAACGAGTTCGGCCACCCCCCTTTCCCCTGCCGGACCAGCAGGCTGTCCCGGCCGCTTCTTGTGAGATCATCAAAGGCTGCCGCAGCCTCGGCACTGAGTATGTAGGAAAGGTTGCCCACGGGAAGATTGGGCAACGTAATAGGCACGAGCTTTGCGCCAAGCCGTTGCAAGACGGCAAGAACAGTGTCGTTATGCGCCTTGTTGGCCCGGGCGCTGTCGAACTCCATTTTCAGGTAACCGATACGGAGCTTGCGGAGATCCACCTTCGGGTCGTAGTTGAACGGCGCATCAATCAGGGTTTGATCGGTTTCGTCCGTTCCCTGAATCGCCCGAAAAACAAGGGCACAATCTTCCACCGTCCGGCAGATGGGACCGATCTTATCCATGGACCAGCTCAGCGCCATAGCTCCGGTCCGGCTGACCCGGCCATACGTCGGCCTGAGTCCCGTTGTTCCGCACCGCGTAGAAGGGGAGACAATCGAGCCCCACGTTTCCGTCCCGATGGCAAAGCCCACGAGTCCGGCCGCCGTTGAGGAAGCGGATCCTGCTGAGGAGCCGCTCGATCCTTGCTTATAGTTCCATGGGTTGCGTGTCATGCCACCGAACCAGATATCCCCCAACGCCAGCGAACCCATCGTCAGCTTGGCGACCAACACTGCTCCCGCATTCTCCAGTTTCTTGATCACCGTGGCATCTTCCCCGAACACCTGGTCTTTATAGGGGGGAGCGCCCCACGTGGTCGGATATCCCTTTACCGAGAGAAGATCCTTGGCTCCGTACGGAATTCCATGCAAGGGGCCGCGGTATGTTCCGGCTGCGATCTCCGCGTCGGCCCGGCGCGCCTGCTGCATCGCAAGATCCTCTGTCAACGTCACAACACATTCGAGTTTTGGACCGTACCGCTTCAGCCTGCCCAAATACATGCCTGTTAACTCCACGGAGGTCACTTGTTTTGTACGGATCAATTCGGCGAGCTGGCCGACAGAATAAAAAGCGACATCTTCAAGATTTGCCGGCCTTTTTGTTCCTTTGGAGGAACTCATCTTGAACGGTTTTTTGACCGTCCCGATCTTCATGCCCGCAGGGATCGGGTTGAATTGAAATGCCGGTGGGATGCTGTTCTTCAGACCAACCTTCCGAATCGCCTCATAGCTGTTCAGGTAGTTGTTGAGGTTGTTCAGCATCGAATCGCGTTTCGCATCGTTCAGGGTCAGGCCTGCAATTTTCTCCGCATGCTCAACATCCTCCTTGGTCACCTTCCTGGGACCCTCCTGCAGATACGCTCCCAGCAAAAAGCACCCTGCACATGCGGCAAGGATCGCGCTCCGGTGAAGAAACGTTCGTTTCATATCTTCTCCTTATTCCGGTTTGGGTTGAACGGTTTGTTGTTGATCCAGGGTAGTATAATCAAATTCCGAGCCGAGCATGCTGTGAGGGATGAGATAGACAAGGAGGAGTACGAGCGACGCTCCAAGCGCCCAGGCCCGGCCATGGCGTTTCCGGTGAATTGCCATCAGGGCAACAAGCCACCCTGCCAAGGCAACCGCCGTTTTATTGTCCGTCAGGTCGGTCCCGAACGGCCAGCCCGTCCACCATGCGTTGAAAGCATACCATTGCACCGCCGGGCCGAGCAGGAGCCCTCCGAGAAAGAGGAGTCCCACCGTCCAGGAGGCGAGCTTCTTCAGGTTGGGCCTGGAGTTGAAGAATTCCAACCCTGCACGCGTCGAAAAGAGCATTGCGCTGAACATGATAATGACATGCGGGATGAGAATCCACATCGGCACCGCTCCTTTGAATCGGATCGTCACCGGCTCCGACGCCGGCACGGTTTCCGTCAATTCCCCCCTGGTCAGCCGGACCCGGTACTGCAGCTTTCCCGCCGGTGGCTGATGCGGAAGCATGGCCGACAGTACGCCATCGTGAAGGAGCATGGATTCAGAACGCCAGGAATCGGCGGTCTTAAACCGTTTCCACTCAAGCACACCCTGGATTTGATCGTCGTTCGTCCTGATCGATATGGGGACATCCGAATCGCCGCCATGGCTCCGGTCGAATCTGAATGGGATCGTTGCTCTGCCGAGCGTGCATGTTCCGGAGACTGGATAACTCGGTCCGGTAACGCGTTGATAGAAGGCAATTAAAAGTGTAAGGACAAACGAGAGAATCCACAACAGCTTAGCGCGATTCATCGGATTATCGTTGGAAGGGGGATGAATGAAGAGTTACTTCTGCGATGAAAGGTATTCCTTGAGCGGATCGAACACATATTCGGTCCAGCCGTTCTTGTGGTTCTTCAGTTCTTTTGGATTGGGAAAATTGGAGTGCGTGAGCCTGACCTTCGTTCCCGACCTCGATTTCGTCAAGGAGTACGTAACAAGGGATGCTTCGGCTCCGTCGGGCCAGTCGCCGGGAAGCCAAGTATAGGAGAGGGACTCGTCGGGCTTGAATATTCTTACCCTGCCTTTGACCCACCCATCGAACATTTCAACTCTCCCTCCAACCCGCGGTTCCACCTTTCCCCGCTGGCCGGACCATTGAGAGAGGACCTTGGCATCGGTCAAGGCACGAAAGACCTCCTGGGGACCCGCCGGGAGAAGAACGGTTATCTGGAACGATTCGGATTTCGTGGCGCCCATAGTCCTCCTCTAGTGCAGTTCAATGGTGATGATCTCGACGATGGTCCCCCACTGTTGGAAGCTCGCTTGGCGTGAAGCGCATAAACAGGTCGTGTCTCTGAAAAGCCGTGGGAAGGTTAACGGGATTATAGCTCTTTCCGTCGTCGCCCTGGATGCCATAGAATCCCCTTTCCAGCGCGATGAAAAGTACTTTCCCTGTTTAGTTGATCACGGTGTCATCGGCACAAGCAAAAAGACAGAGCGGAAGAAGTAATCCCGCAATCAGGAGCCGTCGGTGTTTGAATTTTCTTCCCTTGTTCTGCACGGAATGAACGTGGAAAGGTACTCTTTTCTGCACAAAAATTCACCCGGGAGACCGGACTCCAGCCGCGTAAAAAAGCCGCCTCCGAGAAACGGATGGGCGGCTTAACAACACTCGGGCTTGGCCGGGTCTATTCGAGACCGAGCTTCACCATGGCTTTTTTATGCTCTGCCGCCGCTTTGGTTGCATTCTCATAGATGGTTCCAGCGAGTTCCTTCACCACCGCAAGATCGATTGACTTCTTTTTCAGTTCTATCCGGAGTGCCTTAACGGCTTCGGTCGCCTTGAGATGGGTTTGGAGAATCAGGTTATGGTTCTCCTGAATTCCGTCCTTTTCCAAGTCGGAGTATGTTTTGTGCATCATCACATGGTCGAGGCGTGCATTCTCCAGTGATCGTTCCATCTCTTCAACATGTTGCCCTGCAATGTCCATATTGAGTTTGTGCGGCAGGGTTGTTTGTTCCTGCAAGGCCTTCGCGTGATCTGCGGTATGCCAGAATTCGAGGGAGAAGGCCCGGTGATATTCCTCCCCCCTTCCTTCCACGGTGCGCGGTTGACTGAAGACCGGAAGAGCGCCCACGGAGAGAAAGAGGAGTGAAAGAAACATATGTCTGGTCATATAAGTATCCTTTCGGTGTAGTGAGATAAAGATCTCCTTACGCGATGTTCTATGCAGTTTCGTCTGTCAATCTTTGTACCATCTCCCGACCCGCGACAGAGTGTGAAATCGGAGCGAACAACGGGGAAATCGATTCCCGGAATCGAAACTCGTCTCCTGTATTATCACATTGGCGAGAATTATTCCCGAATTCCGGAAGGATAACGCCTCGGGTCGATGGGGGCTATGAAGGGTTCTTGACAAAGCGCTTTCAATATATTAAATTTGAATAATTCAAATTCAAAATAATACAATGAAAACAACAAAACGCTACGGGAAGAAAGCGGAGGGCGCGCTCGGCCTGTGGGTGAAGCTGGCCCGGGCCTACCACACCTTTGCCCACTACACGGCGGAGGACATACGCTCCAGCGGTCTTACGCAACCCCAATTCGGTGCCTTGGAGAGTCTCGGACACCTCGGGTCGATGCAGATCGGGGAACTCTGCCGCAAGCAACTCGTCAGCGGCGGCAATATGACCGTCGTGGTCGATAACCTTGAAAAAGATGGCCTCGTGGAACGTGTCCCTCACCCCGAAGACCGGAGAGCCATCATTGTCCGGCTGACAGCCAAGGGAAAGAAGTTGTTTGAGGATACCTTCCCAAAACATGCGCAGTACGTTGCAAAAATCGCCTCCGTCCTCACGGAGCAGGAACAAGAAGAGCTCTCCCGATTGTTAAAGAAACTCGGGACCGGTTTGCACCAAGAGTCTTTGTAAGCCGGTTGTTTTCATTCAAACTGTCAGGGCGTAAGGATCAAACGCCTCTCCGGACCTCATGACATTCATCTCCGGCGGGGAGTTGACTACGTCACTGACTGACACTGTGAAAGGGAAAAATCCATGAAACCTCTTGTCGTCACCGATTCAACATTCTCCAGCGAAGTGCTCGAAAGCAAACAACTCACCGTTGTCGATTTCTGGGCTGCATGGTGCGGACCATGCAGGATGATCGCCCCGATGGTGGATCAATTGGCCGGACAATACGGCAGCACCGTCAAGTTCACCAAGCTGAATGTCGATGAAAACCCGGACACGGCCGCCACCTATGGCGTGCGAAGTATTCCGACCTTGTTGTTCTTTCGGGATGGAGTAGTCGTCGACCGGATTGTCGGACTGCATCCCCACTACGTCCTGGAAGACCATGTCGTGAAACAGAACACCCTTGTTGTACAATAACGGCAGACGAAGCAAGCAGAAGAAATCGTATGAAACACCCTCTCCTCGGAATCCATCATGTGACCGCTCTTGCCAGCGATCCGCAGCAGAACGTCAACTTCTATACGAAGATCCTAGGCCTGCGACTGGTGAAGAAAACGGTCAACTTCGATGCACCCGATGTGTACCATTTGTACTACGGGGATGAAACTGGAAAACCGGGAACGATTTTGACCTTTTTTCCTTTTTTGAATGCGGCCCCTGGGAAACGAGGCGTAGGGGAGATTGGGGTTGTCTCCTTTGCCGTTCCCGGGGATTCGGTGGGCTTCTGGGCGGAACATCTTTCAAAGCATGGTGTCGATTTTGATGGACCGACACAGCAATTCGATGAAGAGGTCTTCTCGTTCCAGGATCCCGATGGCATGCGGGTGGAGTTGGTCTTTACGGAGGGGGTGGAAGCCCGTTCGTATTGGTCCGGCGGCCCCATCCCGCGCGAGTATGCAATTCGAGGGTTTGCCGGCGTCACCCTTTGGCTTGCCCATTCAGAAAGCACCGCAAGGCTGCTCGTCGAGGTGATGGGGTTCTCTCTGTTGGAAACGCGAGGACCGAAAACACGCTATGGGATTGGCGCAGGTCCGGACCGGGTTGCCATCGACCTGATTACAGAACCCACGATGCCTTCCGCGCGGCAATCGGCCGGCTCCGTCCACCACATCGCCTGGCGCGTGGCATCGGATGAAGGACAGCATGCATGGCGACAAACGATCGCCGACAACAACCTGCACGTTACCGATGTTCTGGACCGGAACTATTTTCGATCGATCTATTTTCGCGAACCGGGGGGAGTTCTGTTCGAGGTCGCAACCGACCACCCGGGATTTACCATCGATGAACCCGTTGATGCGCTAGGGAGCCATTTAAAATTGCCTCCATGGCTGGAGCCGGATCGCATGGAACTGGAGCGGGCTCTTCCGCCGATCGTTCTCCCCCGGTGATATTGATCCTCCCTCAACCACTCCGGCTTGGTTCATAAAGAAGGGATGCACGGAAAAAACCAATTTGTCTTTCATCACAAGGAAAACCCTATGACACACTTTATGGTTGATATCGATCTCCCCTCAAGCCCTTCGCTTGAGTTCCTTTCCCTCATTCCCTCCCAGCGCGCACACGCGAATACACTGATGGGAGAGGGCGTGCTGTTAAGCTACAGCCTGTCTCTTGACCGTTCCAAGCTTTGGATGGTCATGACAGCCCGATCGGCTGATGAAGCAACTGCGGTGGTGTCCAGGTTTCCTTTGTTTGCATTTTTCCGGACCACGATCCATCCGCTGATGTTCCATAACGGCCTTACGTTGTCCATGACGAAGGTTTCCTTGAACTGACGAGGCATCCTATGCAGGCCATGGTCTTACCTTCGTCGACCAGTATCAGCTCAATCACGCTTCAGGTTCCCAACGTGGGGGAATCGTTGCTGTTTTATCGCGATTTGTTGGGATTTGTTGTCAAAGAGGTGGGGGGCTCCCGGACCACTCTTTCCCCCGGACAGCATGACGCACCGGTTGTTTTCCTGATTGAAACAAGAAACGCCATACCCCGTCCTCCCCGGACGACGGGTCTCTTTCATGTCGCGTTCCTGTTTCCCGGCCGGAAGGAACTTGCGGAAGCCTTCCAACGGTTATATGAACACGGCTGGCCGTTCCAGGGTTATGCAGATCATGGCGTCAGTGAGGCGCTTTACCTTGCCGATCCCCATGGGAACGGTATCGAGCTCTATGCCGACCGTCCGAGGGATCAATGGCCGTACCGAAACGGCGAGCTTCAGATGGTTACGGCGCCGCTCGACCTCGACTCCCTCCTTGCCGAGATCGGCACGAAGGAGGAAGCTGCGTTGAGCGCCGGATCGCCACGCATCGGACACATCCATCTGAACGTCTCCGATCTTGGTAAAGCGAAACGTTTCTACCATGACCTTCTCGGCTTTGCTGTCACCCAAGCAACGTTCCCCGGCGCCTTGTTTGTCGCTGCGGGAGGATATCATCACCACCTTGGCCTGAATGTGTGGAATGGGCGGGGAGCCCCTGGAGCTCCTCCCGAAGCGGTCGGGTTGGTCCGGTTCGGCATCCACGTTCCCGACAATCCTTTTGTGCGTCAGTTGGCCGGTCGGTTTCAGGAGGAGGGAATTCCAGTGGAGATTCAATCAAATGGATTCGTGACCAGGGATTTTGACGGAATATCAATAATAATTCATCCATGATGTACTTTTACAGTACCATTCATTTATTTCTGGAGTTACCATGAAACGGTTATTTTCCCTGAGCGCGTTGACATTCTTGAGTGTGGGGCTTATCGCCGCACAAACACCATGGCGAACCGACAAATCGCATTCGCAGATCAAATTCACCGTGACCCATATGCTGGTTTCCGAGGTGGACGGGATCTTCAAGGATTACGACGTTGTCGTTACGTCTACGAACGACGACTTTTCCGATGCCTCGATTGAGGCCACCATCAAAACAGCCAGCATCAATACGGAAAACGAGCGGCGGGACAACGACTTGCGATCTGAGAACTTCTTCCACGCCGAGCAGTTTCCGGAGATCAAATTCAAAAGCACATCATTTGAAAAAGTGGGTGAGAAACAGTATAAGATTCATGGCGATCTGACCATTCGCGACGTGACCAGAAAAGTAGCCTTCGACGCGACGAACACCGGCACATTGAAAACAAGCCGCGGCCTCCTCTCGGGCTGGAAAGCGGAGTTGACGATCAATCGGTTTGATTACGGATTGAAATGGAATCGTGCTATTGAGACCGGCGGGCTTGTGGTCAGTGAGGATGTAAAAATCACCATCACGATCAGGCTTAATAAACCTAACGCCTGAAAAATCGTTGTTACCAAAAAATCCCATTGCTCCTTATCGTGCAATGGGATTTTTTAAAGGGTATCCTGGGGAATGGCAGTGTATTCCGGGGGAAGGTTTTATTGAGGACTAATGAGTCGCCACATTCAGTTTGGCATGGACCTCGTCATGATCCTCGCGGGTTTCAAGATGCGTGATGACATGCGTTGTCATCGGAAGGCCGGCTTTGAGCGCACCTTCGATTTCCGTCGCTTTCCAGTGCGCCTCCTCCAGCAACGATCCCTTCGGAAAGAGGAGGTGAAACTCCATCCATACCGATGTTCCGCTCTGGCGGTACTTCAACTCGTGATACCACAAACCCCTTTTTTCCGTCTCGATATCCAAGATCGAGCGCAACTGGTGCTCGAGAACCGGATCGGCCTCATCCATCAATCCCCCTACCGACTGCCGGATCAACTTCCCCCCCGACCAGAGGATGTTCAGCGCAACGGCGATGGCCAGGATTGGATCGAACGGCTTCCACCCGGTCCATAGGACAAGAAGCAACCCTATGATCACCCCCACACTGGTCCAGGAATCCGTAAGCACGTGTTTCCCGTTCGCGATCAGGATCAGGGAGCGATTCCGCCTCCCCTGCCAGACCAGGTAGCCCCCCAAGATCCCATTGATTGCCCCGGCCGCTGCCACGTAGAGCGTCCCAGTCCCCAAATTTTGAACCGGGATTCCCTCCATCCATTTCAGGATCGCTTCATAGATGATATAGAACGCCGCAAGGACGATCATCGTCCCTTCCATTCCGGCAGAAAAGAAACCGATCTTGTCATGACCATATGGGTGGCTCTGGTCGGCAGGTCTCATGCTGAACCAGAGACTGAACGCGGCAAAGGAAACCGCAAACACATGCACGACGGACTCTGCCGCGTCCGAAAGGATCGCCGCTGAGCCCGTTATGGCATACGCATACGTCTTCCCGGCAAGCATCAGAAAGCCGACGGCCAGCGAAAGGCTCATCGCAAACTTTTGTTGCCGGTATGATTCACTCGTTTCAGGTTCGGAGGAAGAGTGGATCAGAGGGTTACGCATGGCGTCTCTCTCCTTGACAGACCTCAGACCTTCAACACCCATTTCTGCCGGTACATGATATAGGCAATGAGGTAGAGCCCAAGCATGAACGCAATTGAATGAAGGAAGGAGGCAAGCATCGGATCGCCGATAGAAAGGAAAAACGTC
>Ga0209211_10002252_pt1 | contig 33725 bp, 30 predicted proteins | sample RifGroA2_FD_183992 | JGI IMG/M metagenome (GOLD analysis project Ga0209211, IMG submission 183992) | Groundwater microbial communities from Rifle, Colorado, USA - Groundwater A2 (SPAdes) (version 2) | ecosystem: Environmental > Aquatic > Deep subsurface > Groundwater | place: Rifle, Colorado... | reverse complement strand
CATAGCCCACCCCACGATCTTTTTACTTGCTTGATCCATCACCAGAGCCAAGTATGCCCATCCTTTGCCTGCCCACACATAGGTGACATCGGAGACCCACACCCACCCCGGGAGCACGGTGAGAAAGGTGTCAGGTACCTTTTCTCGGTCTTTATTTCTTCACCGCCGATAGCCCAGCTTCAATCATTTTCGGATGCGTCGCTAGTCCCAAATAATTATTGGATGAAAACATGAGCACCCTTTTCCCATCAATCATCACCTCCGGTTCTGCCGCGCCTTCTATAATGCGAAGATCGGGATACAAACCCTTCTCTTCGATATAATCATGGAAAACTTTTCTTGAGCTTCTTCTAATACATTCTCGAACAAAGTATAATCATTTTCCTTAAAGAAAATCGGCAGTCGGGCGTTGGCACGGTTTATAACGTGGTAGCAGTGATTACCGATGTCAGTATGAGTAATACGTGGCATTCATCTAGTATATCAGGAGTAGATAAAAAGGGTACCTGACCCTCTTTACACCTTTACCCCCCAGTCGAAATAAAATTATTAGCGGAAAAAATTGGAACGAACCGCCATTTGCTTTCCCGGAAAACTGAATTTGAATTTGTCCGACCTTACGATTTAATTTCGAAATACAGGGCTTTTTGCGAAGCGAGACCCGCCGAAGGCGGGGCGAGCGAGCAAACTCTTTCCCCTGAAAATTTGAAATGTCTTGATTGGTCGGGGTGCCGAGAATCGAACTCGGGCTACAAACACCCCATGCTTGCGTACTACCACTATACTACACCCCGATTCAATTTGTTGGCAGGCAAGTGCTTGCATACTACCACTATACTATATCCCGCAACTCGCCCATCATAGCGGAAAAAGCAAAAAAGGTAAAATTTACGATGATTTATCCACAAAAAATCCTAGCTGTAAAAAAAGCCCTAAAAGTGCTACACTGTAAGAACCCATCCACTATCTCGCGGTACCCGCCTCTGAAACCATTATTTTTAGGCGAAAAACAAGTCGGAGTACGAACCATAATGAATTATGGTTCGTACGAGACGAAGTTTTGTAGCCAGAAATAAGGGTTTCAGGGAAGGGGGAAGATAGTGGATGGGTTCTAAGGGTTATGATAGAAACCAACCAACTCCCCCCCCATTAGATTTTTTACATCCACAGATGGTGGGAACAATACAATTTATCAAAATTAAAACAAACAACTATGGATACCGAATCAAAAAAATCTAACGTGGCAAGCAATATCCGCCACTCATTGGCACACCTGCTTGCGATGGCAGTGCTTGAAAAAGACCCGAACGCAAAGCTTGGTATTGGTCCGGTAATCGACAACGGCTTTTATTATGATTTTGAATTTTCAAATGGCTATACTCCCTCTCCCGAGGACATCAAGGATTTCCAAAAAGCGATAAAGAAAATGGTTGGACGCGGGCTTGCATTCGAAGGGCGCGCGGTGACTCTCGACGAAGCGAAAAAACTTTTTGCAGACCAACCGTATAAAACCGAACTCATCAATGAATTTGTGGACGAGGGGAAAGATTTAACGCTCTACACCACCGGTCTGCCCGCCGTGGCGGGTACGACGCAGGCGGGCAACTTCACCGATCTCTGCAAAGGAGGACATGTCGGAACGACTAAAGAGATTGACCCTGACGCATTCAAGATCACCCACACTGCGGGCGCGTACTGGCGCGGTGACGAAAAGAATCCGATGCTCACCCGTATCTACGGTCTCGCATTTGAAAGTGGCGCGGAACTCGACGCATACATAAAACAACAAGAAGAAGCGAAAAAACGAGACCATCGCAAGCTCGGCAAAGAGCTTGGTCTTTTTACCATCATCGACGAGATCGGTGCAGGGCTTCCCCTCTTTTATCCAAAAGGTGCACTTCTTCGCAAAACGATCGAGGATTTTATAAGCGACCTTCAAAAGAAGCGCGGATACCAAGACATCTGGATTCCTCACATCACCAAAGGCACGCTCTACGAGATCTCGGGACACCTCGACAAATATGACGCTATGTACACACCGATGAAGATCGACAATCACGATTACTATGTGAAGCCCATGAATTGCCCGCACTTCATGATGCTCTACAAAACACTCCCTCACTCATACCGCGAACTCCCCTTACGCTACACTGCGACCACCACGAACTACCGCTACGAAAAATCAGGGGAACTCTCCGGACTCACCCGCGTGCGTGCCCTCACCCAAGACGACTGCCATGTGTTCGCGCGCCCCGACCAGATAGAGACAGAAATCGACCTCATGCTCGGCATGATCAAAGAAGTCTACGCGGCGTTCGGACTCAATGATTTTTATGTGCGTATATCACTCCGCGATTCAAAAAACAAAGAAAAGTATATCGGGAGCGACAAGGTATGGAGCACTGCAGAAAATGCGCTTCGTACCATTGTGAAAAAAACCGGATGGAAATACGAAGAGGCAGAGGACGAAGCGGCATTCTATGGTCCCAAGCTCGACTTTATGTTCAAAGATGCTATCGGGCGCGAGTGGCAACTCTCAACGATTCAACTCGACTTCAACCTCCCTGAACGTTTTGACCTTAACTATGTAAACGAGGGAAGCGAAAAAGTCCGCCCCGTGGTTATTCACCGCGCTGTACTTGGCTCGACCGAACGCTTCATGGGTGTAATGATTGAACACTTTGCCGGCGCTTTTCCCCTTTGGCTCTCACCCGTACAGGTAAAAATTCTTCCTATTAGTGAGAAGTTCGCGGAATATGCTGGGAAAGTTCACAAAGAAATTTCAGATGCGGGCATTCGTGTTGAAACGGACGACTCAAATGAATCCCTCGGCAAACGTATCCGTGTTGCGAAAACGGAAAAAGTCCCGTTCATTCTCGTGCTCGGGGAAAAAGAAGTTGAGACAAGTACGGTAACCGTCGAAATGCGAGGGGTTGAAAAAGGCCTGTCCGCCATTGCTTCATCGCTCAATAAGGAAACATTTGGGCGATGGCAGGCGGGCGAAACGCATCTGCTCACAGATTTCATAAAATACGCGCTCCATGATATTGGGGAAAAGGCAATCTGGTAAATAATCTGGTGAATTGTAATTTTGGAAATTTGAAAAATACAATTCCCCTTACATGTATTTTACACTATAGCGTAGAATACATGTAAGGGGAATTTCAACGGCAAAAAAACGATGTTACAAGACAACAAAAAGAACCGCCCTTTTTAAATTCTCAAGGGCGGTTCTTTTTGTTTTTTACTCTACTCCTTACCTTCGTCACACAAAATGTCCCTGCATTTTCCGCCACCGCACATACCCATATAGTGTCCGTGGTATCCAACGAGGAACTTCACCCCGATCAAAATCAGGATAAGCGACCATATAAGTCCCCACGATATCTCTGCAATCCAACCTATGTTTTGTAGAAACATCAATGCTCCTACGAGTACCAAAATCCCTCCGATTATTTTTCTCATAATCAAAAATTATAAACCCTACTCTGGTAATACTTCAAGTATACGTTATATACCACAAAAGTGGCAATTGTGTATTTTCAATAATGGGGAACAAGCAGTCCTACTCTTTTCCTACGCAACCTATTTGCAGTCATGACTCAAAATAGGTTGGGCACACAAAACAAGTCTCAAACTATCCTCCAGATTTTAGTCTATGGCTAAAATCTGGGGATAGTAGACCTGTCGTTTTTTAGTAATTTTTGAGATAATAGGTTGTATATGAATACAACCAAAGCATTTAAAGACCAGCGACTCATCAAAGCCCTCACCGGGGTATCATCAAAAGAATTTCAATCCCTGCTCCCCACTTTTGAGCAGGCAGTAATTGAAGACAGCAGGTTGCGAAGTAAGGCAAAACAAAGACATTTTGGTGGTGGAGCAAAAGGAAAGCTCGTTACCATAGAAGACAAACTCTTTTTCATACTGGTGTATGTCAAAACATATCCAACATTTGATTTTCTCGGTTTCGTATTCTCGCTCCATCGCTCACGAGCACATCGTAATACCATCAAACTCCTTGGTAGCTTAGAGAAAGCCCTCGGGAGAAGAATCGTCATGCCAGAAAAGAAGATATCCTCAATGGAGGAATTTCTCGAGAAGTTCCCTGAGGCGAAGGATTTGTTTGTTGATGGCGTAGAGAGACCAATACAGAGACCAGTAAGCAAGAGGAAACAAAACAAGCTTTACTCTGGCAAAAAGAAGCGCCATATGAAAAAGTCGATTATTGCGGTGAACGAGAAGAAAAGGATCCTTGTTGTTACCGTTACAAAGTCAGGCAGACGGCACGACAAAAGATTGGCGGACAAAGACTGCTTGTTCGAACATATACCAAAAGAAGTATCCGTATGGGTCGATACGGGATTTCAGGGGATACTAAAGCAACATGCCAATACGCTCATTCCAAAGAAGGCAACACGGGGGAAACTTTTGACTTGTGCGGAGAAGGAAGAAAACCGTGTCATCTCATCATTTCGAGTGATTGTTGAGAATGCCATTGCGGGGATTAAACGCTTTAAAGCATACGCTGATATCTGGAGAAACAAAATTGCAGGTCTTGATGACCAAGTAATGAGAATATCATGCGGACTCTGGAATTTACATATTGAAATGATGGCGTAGACAGAAGAATTTAGGAGAAAACTGCTTGTGGCGGATTAAAAAGCGACGGGTCTAGTGAAGCATCTGCTCAACCTATCGCAAGTCATGACTTGCGATAGGTTTTGTTTTTGTTGAAATCAGGTTTCGACAGAATCAACGGGGTGACTCCGCCTTTCGAATCCCGGGCGCGAGTAAAGCTCGCTCATCCCGATAATTCACTTCGTGAGTTATCGGATGCCGAGATTCAGTCACGAATTACTAGGTGTGCTCGAATGGGTACGTTCTGCGCGCACCAAGTACTCTCGACCCCGCCTCGTTGTCGCCTGCTGGCGACATACTGCGGCTTTCAAATCCCGACACAAGACGCACAGCGACCTGAAGTTTCTTGAGGGTATTCCCGATTAGAAACTGGGAAGTACTCTTGTGGTGGCGTCTTGCTGCTTCCCTCAATTCGCTTCGCTCCTTTCGGGATGCCGGGATTTGAACCCGGAGTCTCACGAACCCGAATCGTGAATGTTACCGTTACACCACATCCCGTTATTTCTCGCCTACAAGCACATCAATAGAGCTTAGCGTATCAACTTTGCCTCCCGTTGGCAAGATGTTTCGGGTTTCCAAGTAACTTGGAAACCCGACGTCCAAGTAACTTAAAAATGAAAGAGGCTCCACGTGTATAACGCAGAGCCTCAGTATGTTTAGTCGCAACAGGTAATATTGTCGCTAATTCTCTCCACAGAGAATCCTCTTTTTCAAATTGAGATAGATACTTCATATCCCTTTCGAAAAGACGAATTGCACGCATCGTCTTTTCGGATATCTCCCTCATCGAGGAAACAGGGACTTGCACCCCCTTCTTCTCTACTTCCATTCTTGCGAGTCTCATCATTTCATTATTTCCTTTCCATTTTGAGTTAATTTAAAGAACTACCCTGTGCTAACAGCCCTCTCCGGACCCTGGGTTTACCTTTGAATCCGAACACTCATATAATTAAAGTATGAGCAAATTTAAACATTTTGATTTCGGCGAGCGACAGAAAACAGAGAGATGGCTACGCGAGGAAAAGAGCCTGCGGTGGATTGCAAACAGGCTTGGTCGAAGTGTCAGCAGTGTATCGGATGAGATTAGAGGAAACAGTGTGCAGGACATCTACGATGCGAAAAAAGCGGAACGCAAAGCATACACAAGGAGACATGAAGCAAAGAGGGACTGCCTTAAGGTCGCCATGGATGCTGATCTCAAAAAGTATGTCATCACGCAAATGAAGGACGAGCAATCTCCCGAGGGGATATCGGGAAGGATCAAGCATGTTGAAAAACATTTGCAGTACGCAAGTCAAAAAGCCATCTACAAGTTCGTCGCAAGTCCGCACGGCAGACAGATTGAAAAGTACCTACATTCTAAAGCGGTTAAGAAGAAACCGGGAAAGAAACGCGGGACTTCTGTAGGAATTGATGGACGGACATTCATCGACAGAAGGCCTCAAAAGGTCTTGGAACGAATGGAGTTCGGGCATTTCGAAGGGGACTTCGTTGAGTCGGGGAAAGGCGGCAAAGGGTCACTCTTGGTATTGGTGGAAAGAAAAACAAGGTACCCATTTCTGGTGTATCTCGAGGACAGAACGAATACGAATGTGAATCGATTGGTACATGAACTACTCGTCGGCGTTTCTCTTAAAAGTCTGACGCTCGATAATGATATATCGTTCCAGAAGCACGAAGCGCTGTCTCTCCTCATCAATGCGACTGTGTACTTTTGTCATCCGCAGTCTCCTCATGAAAATGGTACCGTGGAAAACAGAAACAAGGCAATCAGGCGATATGTTAAAAAGAAGTCTGACCTCAGTTCTTTTTCATTAGAGTATTTTAAAATGGTCGAGACAAAACTTCGCACACGGTTTATGACATGCTTGAATTACCAAACACCGCAGGAAGCATTCGAGGCAGAATTGAAAAAACAAAAAAACACGCAGATGCGTGGTATGATGAGAAGAGCATTAACGGTTAATTAGTGTTCGGATTGGGGACTCTGGGTAGGGACTGTTCACGAATTAAACTGTACCACTGTGAGTGTTTTTGTCAATACTCAAAAAACCCTTAAATCACTGAGGGATTTTCCGAAAATAATTTCCGCAGATCCGTCCGGGGCATGGGGGGGGCATGGGGGTCAGGTACCCTTTCCTCAGGTTAGTCAGTATACCTTTTCACATAAAAGCAATCAATTTGGGTTTTACGACAATTAGTGTGGTGTAGTGTGATGGATAACTAACAAAGACGGCTCTGTTAAGCTGTAAAAGAGTCAAAACCAATTAGCATCGGTAGCCACTATTTCATCGCCTCGATCCCCCCGATAATTTCGCTCATTTCGCGGGTGATGGCGGCTTGGCGGGCTTTGTTGTAATCTCGCGTCAAAAAGAATACCACATCGCGCGCCTTGTCGGAGGCGTTCCGCATCGCAACCATGCGTGCCGAATGTTCTGATGCCTTTGCTTCCAAAAATGCGTGATGAAGCTCTATAGAAAGCAAGCGTGGGAGGAGTGTCTCGAACACTTCCTCGGGCGACGGCTCCATAATCGTATCGGCAGAAGTATACGCGCGCGAAGGAGTTTTCTCTTCGCGTACGCTCCCCCCTTTAGTATCGGCGAATTTCCCCCGCTTGGGGGTAATGCCGGTAATCATCTCCTGAAGTCCCTCAACCGAAAGCGGGAGGAGTGTCCGCATGACCGCTTTCTGTTCAAACGTTGAATGAAAATTGGTATACGCGAGCGCGCATTCGTCGTATGATTCGCGCGTAAAGAGGTTGGTAACGAGCGACACGATATCGCCAAAGCTTGCCATGGTGCTTTCGTCTTTAAACGAGGGGATGTGCTTTTCCAAGAGATACCCGCGCCGTGCAAAATATTCTTCGCCTTTGCGCCCGATGGCAAGAACGCCCATTTGCTCGCGCGTTATCCCCCGCTCTAAAAGTTTCCCTACCGCATGTTTGAGCACCGAGCTATTAAGTCCCCCCGCAAGTCCGCGATCGCTTGTGATAATAACGAGAAGCACACGCCGCACTTCACGTTTTGCGACGAGGGGGTGCCGCGCCGTGTCAACCGAGAAGCTCACTCGCTCCAAAATACGGAGCGCCGCCATAGCGTATGGGCGCGCGGCGAGTGCGGCGAGCTGTGCCTTGCGCATCTTCACGCCGGAAACAGCCTCCATCGCCTTGGTGACCTGGTGCGTCTTTCCGACAGAACGAATTTTGGTTTTGATTGCGCGAAGGGAGGACATGGGTGTAGTTAATAATTAACAGTCATTAACCAATAGTAAGATGCGAATTATTGATGCGCAATAAAGAGCTCGGGATGCGCCACGGTGAAGTTTGCAAACGCTTCTTTCATGCGTGCCTCGGTTGCGTCGGAAATTGCACGCTCGTTTCGTATCGCCTCGAGTATCCCCGGCGCGTGGCGGGCAACATATTCCATAAGTTTCGCCTCAAAAAGACGTATGTCCTCGACCTTGACCCGCGCAAGCATCCCCGAGACACCCGCGTAGATAGCGAGGGTCTCCTCTTCAAACGGCTGTGGTGCGCCGTTTGGCTGTTTCAAAAGCTCCGACAAGCGGCGACCTGTCTCGATACGCGCCTTGGTTTCTTTATCCAAGTCGCTCGAGAACTGCATGAATGCTTCAAGCTCTCGAAATTGTGCAAGCTCAAGCCTGATCTTGCCGGAAATTTTCTTCATCGCTTTGGTCTGCGCATTGGAGCCGACACGCGACACGGAAAGTCCCACGTTAATCGCCGGACGCATGCCTTTGTTAAAGAGATCCGTGTCGAGATATATTTGCCCGTCCGTGATGGAGATAACATTCGTCGGAATGTACGCAGACACGTCACCCTGCTGAGTTTCAATAATCGGAAGCGCAGTGAGCGATCCGCCACCGAGTTTCGCCGAAAGTTTCGCCGCGCGTTCGAGGAGGCGCGAATGGAGATAAAAAATATCCCCTGGGTATGCCTCGCGTCCCGGCGGACGACGGAGGAGGAGCGACATCTGGCGGTATGCGACCGCATGTTTGGAGAGGTCGTCGTACACTGCGAGTGCGTCTTTGCCTTGGAGCATAAAAAATTCTCCAATCGTCGCGCCGGTGAAGGGTGCCAAATACTGCATCGCCGCAGGCTCGGAAGCGCCCGCAACAACCACAATCGTGTACGCCATCGCTCCACGCGCCTCGAGGTCGCCTACGATGCGTGCTACCTTGGACTCCTTTTGTCCGATCGCAACATAAATACAGATTGGGCGCGTGGCGAGATCTTCGGTGATCTGGTTCAAGATAGTATCGAGCGCAATCGCGGTCTTGCCGGTACCGCGGTCGCCGATGATGAGCTCGCGCTGGCCGCGGCCGATGGGGATCATTGCGTCGATGGCCTTGAGTCCAGTATGCACGGGTGTATTCACGGGCGCACGATCGATCACGCCAAACGCCACGCGCTCAATCTGCATACGCGATTCCTCTTTGATCGCACCCTTACCGTCAATCGGTTCGCCAAGCGCATTCACCACGCGTCCGACCATACCGCTCGACACAGGGATAGAAAGTGTTTTGCCGGTACCCTTCACAACCATCCCCTCGCGAATGCGCGAAGTGCCGGAGAGGATCACCGCTTTCACAAAATCCTCCTCAAGATTGAGTACGAAACCGACGATTGGCTCTTCATCAAGCGTGTCTTTGAGCGCCTTGTTGCCCGCTGCTTCAAAAACCACCATCTCTGCCATCATCGCCTCGCGAAGACCCTCGATCTCGGCGATGCCGTCGCCTGCTTTGACCACCGTACCCACGCGCTCGACAGTCGTCTGCGGCTCAAGTGCTTCAATTTCTTTCCTAATTCTTTCGATGAGTATGGTGTTCATAATGGTTTTAATTAGTAATTCTGCGATAAAGTTCTGCGAGTGGTTTTTTGTAACTGCCGTCGATGAGAGTGTCTTTTGTACGAATCTGAAATCCTCCCACAATTGATTCATCTACAATGTCTCGCCGTATTGCACCTTTTTGTAGTACACCCTCCTTTTCGTAGTGATCGTATGCGTGTGCCCATTTTGCGAGGCTCTTTGCGTCGGCAATCACGAAAATTATTTCGCTGTGTGCTTTTTTGCGCGCGACGATCCTTTCAAGCTCCTGCGGAATAAAGCGGAGGAACGCGCTATGCCCGCGCGCTACAACAACCTCTCGAAAACGCACGAGAACTCGACTACTATCGCTCTCATTTTTCCCTTCAAGTGCTTCGTAAAGCGCCTCTGCGTACCATGATGCTTTCATCCCGTTATACCTTACGCAAAACCTTTTCTGCGGCAAGCACAGCCATGCGCGCGACCTCGCGCTCGGCTTTTTCCATCATCTCCTCGCGCTCTCGCGCCACACGCCGTTCCGCCTCACTCAAAAGGCGTACCACTTTTCGGTGTGCATCTTTCATCATCGTGTGTTCTTCTCCCTCAGCATGCTTTTTTGCCGTATCAATGATCGTGTCGCCTTTTTGCACCGCCTCACGCAAGATGCGCGCCTTTTCAATCTCTGCTTGTCCGAGCTCCGCCTCCGCATTCTCAGCATCTTTTATCGCATTCTCTATCTTTGCGCGGCGCTCATCCACCATCGCAAGCACCGGCTTGTATAAAAACCGGTACAATATCGCAAGAAGCAGACCGAAATTCACCCCCTGAATAAGGAGGAGCTTCCAATTGATTCCGAATACTGAAACGATTTGTTCCATGAGAATATGCCGTGATGTTTAATTATGCGAACTTTACAATGAACGCGACCACAAGCGCAAAGATAGCGAGCGCTTCGGTGAACGCGATACCGATGAACATCGTTGCCTGTAATTTGCCGTATGCGTCAGGATTTCTTCCGATTGCTTCGAGCGCTTTTGATACGATCATTCCAATACCGATACCGGGACCGAAAACGCCGATAGCGACGGCAAATGCCATACCCAATGTTTTTGCTACTTCAATATCCATATTATTTTTTTATTAATTATTAAACCCCTAAATCCAATGCGCCTGCTCCGTGATCGCGATCTTCACAAAAAATAATGTGAGGATCGCAAAAATCGCCGCCTGCATAAACCCGACGAAGACCTCGAAGGCCATGATGGGCACGGGGAGCACTATTGGGACGAAATGCTGAATCACGAGAATCATCACTTCGCCCGCAAATATGTTCCCGAAGAGACGAAACGAGTACGAGACTAGTCGCGCCACCTCGGAAAAGAGCTCAATGATTCCCACCATAAACCCCAAGACCGAACTAAGATTAACAAATTTCTTGCCATATCTCAAGAAGCCTAGCGTCGCCACCCCGGCCACCTCGATCGCAACGAACGCGATGATCGTGAGTGCGAGCGTTGTGTTCAAATCCGTATTCATCGAACGAAGGAGCGGTGTGAACTCACCGCCTGAATGAAACCACCCTATACTCCCTATTCCGGGAGTAAATTCGATGAGATTTGCGGTAAAAATAAAAAGAAAGATAGTGAGAATGAGTGGAAAAAGTTTACGTGCGAGTTTTGCGTCCTCGAGAGTTTCGGTCATATAATCGAGAATACCGACAAAGAGCGTTTCGATGAGAGTCTGGAGTCGCCCTGGAATGAGAGCAACATCCTTGCGTACAAAAAACGCAAGAATTCCTAAAATTGCAAGCACTACAAAACTCATCACCAAAGTGTTCGTGATCGGAATGCCGAGAAAGGTGCCAATCTTTTCTGCGGCAAGCGAGATGTGGATGCTGTTTTCTTCCATAGTACAGAGAGTTGCCCGTGCCCGCATTCTAGCAGAAACAGGCAGAAAGGGGAAGAAAAAATCGGTAAAAGAAAAGGGGGCGACACTTGCGGTGTCACCTCAAACAATCCGCTCCCGTCCCCACACTCACGCGGTCTTCCCATGGTAGCCATGCGGAATTTTCTCCGCATACATGCGCGTACGAAGCATAAATGGCAGCTACCCCAAACGCCCCCGCGCAGAGAATCGTGAGGATAGTCTGCGCAACCTTACCGAGTATTTTCATAAAGAACCTCCTCTGCCAAAACAATGCTAACAAACACCCACCACTAGCGTACCTCTCTCGAAAAAATCTGTCAATGTAAAACTTCGCACGAAGTATCAACTTATACTATATATTAGCGACAAGAAGTACTCTTGTAGTACCGAGGAGCTAATATATAGAGTACCATATATTCTGCACTCGTTCGGAAGAGTAAAAGTAATCTTTTATTCGGGAATGCAAGTACTTTTGTGTAAATGAGTTTAAGAGTTAATAAGCGCGTCTGATTTTTCGGGAAACAGAATTGCGAGCTGTGCGACAATCGGCCCCCAGTTATGAATGGGCATTACCCACTTTTTTGAGATATCATTTGTGGCAAGGTAGAGTAATTTCAAGAGCGATTGATCATGCGGGAATATGCTCGTTGTTTTTGTTACTTTGCGATACTGACGGTTAAGTCCCTCAATAGTATTAGTCGTGTATATGATTTTTCGTATCTCCGCAGGATACTCAAAAAATACAGAGAGGAGATGCCATTTTGTTGTCCAGCTTTTTAGGTAGATAGCATACTGTGGGAACTTTTTCTTCACCTCTTCGAGGAGAGCGCGTCCCGCTTCTCAAGGGCATCTTGAGAAAGCGCGCGGGATGGCGGGTGGTGTGATGTTTTCATTACTCCATTATATCACATGCAAAGGAGTTAGGTGAAGGTCAGTAGGTCAGCAGGGGTCTATATTTTTTTATAATTCTCAAGTGTGGCACTGGCGATCTTAATATCACTGAACGGCATTTTTACACCGTTGATCTCTTGATACTCCTCGTGCCCTTTGCCGGCGATGAGGATGATGTCGTCTTTGTTTGCATGCTCAATTGCGCTGGTGATTGCCGCCGTGCGGTCCTCCACAATTTTAAGGGGTTTCCCCGCCGCTCCCGCGACAATGTCGGCAATGATTACGTGCGGATCCTCGCTTCGCGGATTGTCGCTCGTGATGATCGTGTGGTTTGCCAGTCGTGTTGAGATTTCTCCCATGAGCGGTCGCTTGCCGCGATCGCGATCGCCACCACATCCAAAGACGCAAGCAAGCTTCCCTTCTGGCGCAAGAATCTCATGGAGTGCACGGAGTGTTTTCTCAAGTGCATCCGGAGTGTGGGCATAATCGACGACAACCGTTGGTTTTCCTTTTCCCCCCAGACGCTCCATCCGGCCATTCACCGCGTGAAGTGTCGATACAAGTTTCGCCGTCTCGCCCAAGGACACGCCACCCGCCACCAATACCCCCAACACCGCTAATAAGTTGCTCGCATTGAATGCGCCAAGAAGTCCGCTCTCCACCCGCGCATTTCCCCACGGAGAATCAATATCGAACGAAAGTCCTTCTGCGGAGAGACGCAAATTCGCGCCGTGCAGAAATTTTAATTTTTCGGACACAATGTCGGGGGTGGTAAATCCGTATCCGATTATATCTATTGCACTTGTTTTCCGCGCAAGCTCCGCCCCGAACGCATCGTCGAAATTTATCACCGCGTGTTTGAGATTGGGCCAATGGAAAAGTTTTGCTTTTACAACGCCATACGCCTCCATACTGCCGTGATAGTCGAGGTGGTCACGCGTGAGGTTCGTGAAAAGTGCCGTATCAAAACGAATACCATTTACACGACCCTCCTCAATACCGATAGAGGATACTTCCATTGCCACCGCCTCTGCGCCAAGTGCTCGATATTGGACAAGATCTTCTTGGAGCCGCACCGCATCCGGTGTGGTATTCTGCGAGGATTCGAGATTTCCCAAAAAGCCGTTGCCGAGCGTGCCGATAGTAGCGGTTTTCTCTCCTTTTTTTGTTAAACATTCTGCAATCCAATGACTGCACGAAGTCTTGCCATTCGTACCCGTAATGCCAATCATGCGCATGGCATGCGCGGGGTTGCTGTATACGATACTCGCAATCTCTCCTGCGCGGTGTTTCAGGTCTGCAACTGCGACATGAGGAACATGCCACGCATCATTCCATATAAAATCTTTTTCTTCATAGAGAATCGCCACCGCACCGCGCGCAATCGCCTGATTAATACATTCTCGTCCGTCAGCCTTTTCACCCGGATACGCTAGAAATACATCGCCTTGTTCTACGGTGCGGCTGTCTATCGAAAGTTTGGTTATCGCGACCCCCTGTGTTTTGAGAGCGCTCATTATTTTTTCTGTAACGGTCATATTCTTTTGTAATACCGCGCGGTAAACGAGGTTTTAAGTGATTCAAAAGAATCATCAAGGATTGCCGCGCGCATCTTTTCGACGAGTGAGATAATAAAGCGAAGATTGTGGATTGAAGCAAGCGTTGCGGCAAGCATTTCTTGAGAACGAAAAAGGTGCGCGATGTAAGCGCGGGTGAAGCTCTTGCATGTGTAGCAGTCGCATCCAGCATCAATAGGAGCAAAGTCATTCATAAAGCGTGTGTTGAAAATATTGATACGGCCGTCCGTGGTATAGAGCGACCCGTTGCGCCCCATGCGCGTCGGCGCCACGCAGTCAAAGAGGTCGCATCCGTTCTCAACCGCACTAAAGAGATCGAGCGGCTCGCCGATACCGAGGAGATGCCGCGGTTTGTCCTTTGGCAAGATAGCGTTCACCCACCCGACCGCAGTGTGCATGTCCTTTTTGTCGAAAGACCCGCCGATGCCGTACCCATCGAAGTCCATCTCGGCGAGTACCTGCGCGCTCTCTTCGCGCAGATCACGGTGACGACCGCCCTGGATGATTCCGAATAATGCTTGGGCGTGCAAGTTTTGCTTGCCCGAAAATCGCTTGTGCGCCTCAAGGCTACGCCTCGCCCAACGGTGCGTGCGGTCCATTGCTTCTTTTTGATATTCGTAGGGTGCCGCAGGCGACGTGCATTCGTCAAACGCAAAGATAATATCGGCGCCGATATGATGTTGAATCTCGATGGAACGTTCGGGGGTGAAGCGATGTTTACTCCCATTTTTGTATGATTTAAATGTCACACCGTCTTCGTCGATTTTTGCAAGATTACCGGCAGTATCCCCTTCCTCAATCTCATCTCCCGTAATCAATTGCTCGGTATCCGCCAACTTCCCCGTCTTTTTCCCAAATGCCGCACCGAGTGAAAATATTTGGAAGCCCCCCGAGTCAGTCATCGTAGGCCCGTGCCACTGCATGAATTTATGCAGTCCTCCGGCATCGTGCAAAATTTTTTCTCCCGGCTCAAGATAGAGATGATAGGTATTGGCAAGCACGACCTGGGCACCCAAGCTCGCGACCTGTTCGGGCGTGAGCGACTTCACCGTCGCCTTAGTCCCCACGGTGACAAAAGCGGGGGTGTTGATCATCCCGTGCGGCGTTTCGAGCACCCCCATCCGTCCGAGCTTCCCCGACAATTCTTTCGTTACTGAAAAGTTGGTGGACTTCATTGAAATCAACTATATCAACTCTTCTTTATGAACACAAATCCACTATGTACGTATAATACGTATAATATACAATAGTATATCATACGTACATAGTGGAAAATCAGGCTGAAGGGTATTTTTGTGAGGCTAGGCTTAATGGTATTCTTGTAAGGCTATAATTTGCCACCCAGTAACATCATTATCATTTTCAGATAAGCAAAGCTTCTTTGTCTTCAGTGGCACGACTTTGAATGAAGTGCGGTTCCGGATTAGTAATAGTAATGCGTTCGTGCGTAAAAGAGCGCGCCATAGAGACCGCCGTAATCGTCGAGTTCCGCCTTCTTGATCTCCGGTATATCGGGCAGTTTAAAAATCTGCGCAAGATGCTTGCGTACTGCCGGAATGGGAATGCCGACATCTTTCATCATGGAACCACCGATGACAATAATATCGGGGGACCAGTGCATGATCGTATTGTTAAGTCCATACGCAAGAAACTTTGCAAGCTCGTCCCAGACCGCGTCGTCGTGGATTTCAAACGGCTTTTTACCAAAACGTTTTTCAATAGCAGTACCCGAGACGTATGCTTCAAGATCGTTTCCTTCGCATGTCGGACACAGTGTATTGTCGGGGTCAATAATCTGATGCCCCGGCTCAAACCCGTGCGCGCTTTCGTCGATAACCCCGCCGACAATACGCGCACCACCAACACCGGTACTAACCGTCAAATACACCACGATGTTTTTACCTCTCCCTGCGCCTTGAATTGCCTCACCAAGTCCGACAAGCGCGGCGTCATTCTCGAGCACAACCGGTACTTTGGAAGCTTCGACAAGAGCCTTTTTAATATCGTGCCCTACCCATCCCGGCAAATTGGGACTTTTGGCGAGCATGGACTTTTCGGCGTTGAGCGTCCCAGCGACTCCTCCCGCGATCGCCTCGATAGGGGCGCCATTTGCGAGATTCCCAATAATCCTCTTCAACACTTCAATTCCCCCTCCAAAATCCTTTGGCGTGGTGACTACCACCGGCTCCACGAGAAACTTTTTACGGTCAGCCGCGACAACGCGCATTTTCGTCCCGCCAATATCAAATAAAATATACATGGAGTTAGTTCTGAATTAAAATTGCCCGTGCGGGGGCGCCGTCAATTGAACCCATTTTAAGCGGAAATCCAATAAATGTATAGCCCCCCTCTTTCACCCCCGCGAGATTGATACCCTCGAAGATAGTAACACCTTTTTTAAGAAGCGAGGTATGTGGACGCTGATCGCTTCCTCCCCGCTTTTTTACAGACAATGAATCAATACCGAAAACAAGAATTCTCTTTTGCGCGAGATAGTCCGCGGCATCGCCATCCAAGTACACATAATCATCATAGAATGCGGCAAACCCCCTTTTTGAATTTGAGGTCTTTACAAGAATACGCTCCCCTTTTTTGATCTTGTATTTTTTGAGATCGTCTATCGTGATTGATTCTTTCACTTTGCTAAAATCCAACACGCGACATTTCCCGATGTATGTGGAAAGCGGAATATCAGACACCCCCTTCCCGTCTTTGAACACATGCCGTGGTGCATCGATGTGTGTACCCGTATGGGTTCCCATGGAAATATCCGATCGTACCGAAGTTTCCCCCTCTACCCTTTCAATGCGCACTTCGGGATTGTTGGGGTACACGATCATGCCGTTCTCGAGCAAAAGTGATATGTCGAAGATTTTCTTACCACGCATGATTTTATTCTTCCCCCTTCTTCTTTACCTCATGCCCGCCGAATTGGTTGCGGAGCGCGGACACCACTTGCCCAGTGTAGCTCGGATTCTTTTGAGAATCTTCACGAAACTTGAGCGAACCTTCGATGATGGGCACGGGGACGCCGAGCTCTTTTGCTGTCTCGACCGTCCAGAGGCCCTCGCCACTATGAGATACCTTGCCCGAAATCTCTGCAAGGTCTTCGCCGTACACGTCGAATGCGCCCTTCATCCACCCGACGAGCCGCGACTCAATAACGCTCTGATGATTATACAGTTCCGCGACCGCGGAAAGGTTGAGGTCAAACGAAGATTTCTTCAAAACCTCAAACCCTTCGCCGATTGCTTGCATCATACCGTACTCGATGCCATTATGCACCATTTTGACGAAATGCCCCGCGCCCGCGGGCCCTATGTAGGCAAATCCGTTCGGCACGGAAATATCACGGAAAAGCCCCTCGTACGCGTCAAAATTTTTTTTCTCTCCGCCGACCATTGTGCAGGCTCCTTCGCGTGCACCAGAGGGTCCCCCACTCGTTCCTGCATCCATAAAATTGATTCCCTTTTCCGAGAGTTCTTCTGCATGGCGTATCGAATTTTTATAAAAAGAATTTCCGCCATCAATAACCGTATCGCCTTTTTCCAAGAGTGGTACAAGCTCCGTCAAAACGCTATCTACCGCCTTGTGCGGCACCATGAGCCACACGAGCCGCGGTGTAGAGAGCTTTCTCACTACTTCGACAAGCGAGTGCGCGGGGATTGCTCCTTTCCCCGCAAGTTCCTCCACGGGAGCGGGACTGGTATTGTACGCGACAACATCCCACCCCTTCTCCAAAAGTCGAAACGCCATCCCCTTTCCCATTTTCCCGAGCCCGACATATCCGATTTGCTTTTTCATTCCCCTATCATACTATGTTTTCGAGAGTAATTCTACATCCGGTCCGGCACTTCCCTTCTTGTACTGATGAAGCGGCAGGTCTTTCCAGAGTTCGAGGATAGGTGTAATAAAGTTCCATGCGGCAAAAATCTCTTCGGTGCTCATGAATAATAGTTGGTCACCCGCAATACCATCGAACAATACTTTTTCGTACGCATCAGTAAGTCCTGCAACCGCGCGATATGAAAATGATAACTCCTTCGGTTCAAGATCAAGCGTGAGTCCGGGTTTCTTCGCCCAAAAGAGAATCGAGATTCGTTCGTCAGGTTGAATTCTGAAGGTTAAAATATTTTGATGATGATGTTCCGCCTCGGGAGGACACAGACACGTTTCTGTTTTCTTAAAATATATTTTTATTTCTGTCTTGTCTTCGTGCATCCCTTGACCACTTTCAAGATAAAACGGCACACCCTGCCATCGTGGGTTATCAATGAGTGCTTCGATTTTGAAATATGTTTCTGTTTGCGAATCTTTTTCTACACCAGAAACGTCTTTATATCCTGCGTATTGTCCACGCACAACGGCATGAGAAAAGGTGTCTTTAGTGAAAAGGCAGAGCGCTTTCAATACGGAAGCTCGAGCGGCGCGGATCAGGGTGGCATCGAGTTCGAGCGGATCTTCCATTGCGATAAAGGCGAGCATCTGAAGCACGTGATTCTGCCCTACGTCGCGAAGCGCTCCAACACTATCATAAAACGCGCCACGGCCATCGATACCGCTTGTACCAAACATACTGATCTCCACTTTCTCTATATAATCTTTGTTCCAAATCGGCTCGAAAAGAAGGTTGGAAAAACGAAACATGAGAATGTCCTGCAAAACTTCTTTTGCGAGATAATGATCGATGCGAAAAATTTGTTCTTCTTTAAAAAGTTTCCCGAGAATTTGATCGAGCTCTTGCGCCGTCGCAATATCGTTCCCAAAAGGTTTTTCCACCAAGACGCGCGTCCACCCTGTTTCATCATTACATAGGGCGGTGAGATCAGACTCGGCAAGATTTTCAAATATCGTCTTGTAATGCAGAGGAGGGACGGCAAGATAGAAAAGTTTGTTCGCGCAGGTGCCAAAGATGGTATCTTCAACGGCAAGAACATTCGCGAGGCGCATGTACCCCTCTTTGACGTCAAACAACTCTTGCACATAGGAGATGTGCGACAAAAACTCCTCGATACTTTTTGCATCCGTCGCGCGGCTTTTTTCCTGAAGAATTATTTTCACAATATCTTGGTATTCCTCATGAGATAAGCTTTTGCGTGATACACCGATGATTTTGAACAGATTGGGAAGGAATCCTTTTTGATACAGGTCGAAAAGCGCCGGGATGAGTTTTTTTCTGCTCAAGTCTCCCGTTGCGCCAAAGACAACAATACTGGTCGGTCTCGTCATAGATTCTTTTTCCATAAACACGTTTGTTAATTCTCGCTGTAGAGTGGATTACATTTGAGACAGATGCCCAGCTCCTCGAGCTTGTCGAGATAGCGAACGATTGTCGTGATGAACTCCGCATGGCTCCACGTAAGCGGCATTGCGGAAAGCTGTTCACCGGTGTAGGGGTGTAGTTGCTCGGGAAACATCCCCGAGGGGCTTGCGTGTTCCGTCGCCCACGTGAGCCATTTCTTCGCTTGCTCAAAATCGGCTTCCTTTTTGGCGCGGGCGATATAATATTGCGCAAGCCACAACGTCGTAATAATCCACGGATTGCCCGGCACATTGCTCGTGATTTGAAAATACGGATCGCCTTCGTAGCGAGCGACTCCCGAGACGTTCGTCTTGCAGAGCAAGCGACTTTCCACCTGTCCGATCGCGCGCGTCAGTCGCTCATCATCGATATCGAGAACCCCGAATGCAAAAATGCCGTACACGCTCGACATATCGAGGGTCTTATCGTAGCTCATCGTACCCGCATCGTCAACGTTGATCATTTTAATAAAAGTTCCTTGCGTTTCGTCATAGAGATGCGTGAGTATCGCTTCGCGAATTTCAGCGGCCGCGGTCATATAGGTGTGCTCGCTTTTTTCTTTGCCGAGGAGTTTTGCAAATTTTGCAGCGGCGTGAAGTGCGCCATACACGGACGCGGCAGTAAAGGTGTGAACGCCGAATTTCTCTTCCCAAAGATCGTACGAGGCGCGGGGTAGATGCGTCTTTGCGTCGCGATATTCAACCATGAAATCAGCGGGTTCTTTTATGAGTGTATTGTAGATACGTTCAATGAACTCGATATCCTTTGACTGTACGTAATGATTCCAGAGCGCATGCACCACGAGCGCCGTCTCGTCTTCCTGAACGGGAAGTTGTATTTTCCCCCCGCGCATCCACGGATGCCACGAGCTCCCGAGTGATCCGTCGGGACGATATTTGTGCATCAAGTAGCCATCCTTAGTGATGATATCGTTGCAAAAATTAAAGAATCGTTCAGCGACATTTTGATCCCCGGTCATATCGAGCGCGGCGGCAGAAAATGCGCCATCGCGCGGCCAGACATAGCTGTAGGTGTCACGACCTTTCTGCAACATATCCGAGTCAGCGGAAGCGATAATCGCGCCATGATCATCCGCATGAGAGCGAACCATGAACAAAGATTTCCTAAAAAGCGTCACTTCACGTTCACTAAGACCATAAAAGTTGAAATTATTTTTCTGCACCCACGCATGCCAATAATCCCGCGTGGTGCGCACGAGATGCTCGGGCGTCTTGATGAGGGTATATTCGTTGAGCCCGAGTGCTCCCTCAATTGAGGTCGCGACGGCAACCCAATAGTAGATTGTTTTTTCCTCATGCGGCGCCAGGTCGAGATAAAACCCCAGCATGGAATCCGTCGGACCATGCTCGATTAGATTTTTGGCAAGTACTCCATCCCCCGCATCCACGAAGCTTCCTTCTTTCCCTTCAATCTTAAAAATACCGGTTGTGTAGTCGTCAAAGCCGCCTTTGTCTGAGATACCGTTAATGAGAAAAACTCTTCTGCCATTATAGTGAATGACAACATGATTGCGCGGGTCATAATACGCAGTATCACCACGATGAGACTCGTAGATTTCAAATTCATGGCCAAAAAAAAGTTTAACGATACGTGCGCGATCAGTGTCATTCGATACGGTCACACGGCGGAGAAAAATGTTTTTTTCGTTGTAGACGGTATCGAGGAAATGGAGTGCGACTCCGAGAGCTTTGTTGACCGCGGTGGTCTCGCCGATCATGGATTCGTTCGCGTAGTTGATGTCGATTGCCCAATTAGAATGATCAAACCAATTTAATTGATAATCCACAAACACACCAATGCGGTGCGTGTAGTGTCCCCCGACATGGTTCTCGAGCCCTACATAGGGAAAGTAAAAATCGCGCACCTGCGCGCGCATGTCAGTGCATACAAGCATCGTACCGTTCCCAAGCGAAAGAGATTTTGGCATACCTACAGTATACAACTAACAACTGACAACTGACAACAAAAAACCGCTGTCGCTTAAAGAGGTTGCGCTCAAGAGAGACTTTTTATAAGAACCTTTTTTGGTTCGTTGGCAGTAATACGCCTATGGTGTTCAGTCGTGCGAAGCCGCAGATCTTGCACGGCATTCATATACGCAATAAATGCTTCGTAGGGAGTATTGTAAGGATTAAAATATTTATGCACATCGCCGTCGTTGAACCATTTGGTGCACATATAATAAAAATGGTCCGAGGTTTGAAGTTTGCGCCAATCGTCAATGAGCTTGTCATCACACGTTCTCAACACCTCATTTTCAAGGTTGTAGATGCTTTGTATTGCGCCGTGTTGCATCGGGTTAGAGAGCCATGCGGAAAGGTCGCGCTCGACATCCGCCCATGACATAAAGTTATGGACATCAAGCAGGGATACCGGCTCGTAGCGTTCTATGGCCTCGCTCGGTGTTATGAAGTCATTGTCGGGGTGTTTGTATATTTCCTCGGGTAAATGACGGAGGAAATTAAAAATACCGGTATCTTCCCATTGATGTTCACCGAATGTTTCGTAGTCCATAAAGAGATTGATAACGTTGCCATTGCCATTGACCTGGTTCGCCCAGTTGGCAAACTTTGGCGCAGTTAGTGGAAAGTCCTTCCAGTCTTTAGACGAAAAACGAAAAGCAATGTCGTCCGAGAGGCGATAGTTTTTGAGAAGGAGCTTGATGTTTTTGGTGCCTTGGGGGCGATACAAGAAATTTGAGCTCCTCCACCCGAGCACGTGGTCGGCACCCTCGGCGATAATGCCTTTGTATCCCATATTCTCCACTTCCACCGCAAGCGCATTGTTGTAAATAAGCTCGGTATTGCGAAAGACGGTCGGCGTAACATCAAAGAGCCTCTGAATTTTCTCTCGGTGGAGCTCCACTTGGCGACGGAACTCTTTGGGGGAATAAAGAAACGAGAGCGAGTGGTAATACGTTTCCTCGAGGACCTCCGCGCGTCCCGTTGTCACAAGCTTTTGAAATGATTCGAGTGTCTCGGGGCTAAACATTTCAAGTTGTTCAAGGAAAACTCCAGAAAATGAGAAGCTGATTTTAAATTCCGGATGCTTGTTGAGGAGCTCGAGCATGACTGCATTTGCAGGCAGGTAACACTTCCCCGCTATTTTGTTTAAAATCTTTTTGTTGTTGATCGAGCGGTCGGAATTGTCATTAAAATATTCGCTGTCGTTCCCCACGTCAAACACGCGATAATCTTTGACCCGAAAAGGTTGGTGCACTTGAAAATAAAAGCAGACGGAGGCCATGGGGGTAGTTAATAGTTAATAGTCATTAGTCAAGAGGAAATACAAATACATTGTAGCAGATTTACTGACCTTTTCCACATAGGTTAGTAAAAAAACGGGTAGACATGTTGCATGGCTGCGCGTTTCAGTTAAATATAGCTCATTTCAGAAGAACCGCAGTTACACATGATTTTCTCGTAGTAATCAATGCATTTCTTGCTTGCCGCGTCCCAGCTCACCTGACGCACTTCGTTACGGCTGTTTTGCCACAGGGTATCTTTGAGCACCTGATGTTGTACTACACTCAATATCTTATTCGCCATGTCGTCAATATCCCAGAAATCGGCCTTGAGCGCGTGAGTAAGAACTTCGGAAACGCCCGATTGCTTGGAAATAAGGACGGGCGCACCGGCGATGATTGACTCGAGCGGCGTCAGACCAAACGGCTCGGACACCGACGGCATGACAAAAAGATCCGCCGCGCGATATGCGGCGGTGAGATCATCTCCGCGCAAGAATCCTACAAAGAGCACTTTGTCCGCGATCCCCGCATGCGCCGCCTCCATCATCATTTGCCGCTCCATGTCACCGCTTCCCGAAACAAGAAAGAGCACATTGGGGTCGATATCGAGAACACGTTTTGCGGCGCGGATAAAATACTCCGGACCTTTTTGAATTGTGATACGCCCCGCAAAGAGCACGATCTTTTGTCCCGCACGTTTAAGCCCCGAAAGATGATTGGGAATATTCACATAGTCAGCCTCGTCGATGCCGTTGTGCACCACTTCGATCTTATCCGCGGGGATACCGTAGTTTTGCATAATCTTTTGTTTGGTGAAATTGGAGACTGCGATGATACCGTCCGCGCGCTCCATGCCGAGGCGCTCGATGTTGTACACTTCTTGATTTGTCCCTTGCCCTCCCGTGCGGTCGAATTCCGTTGCGTGCATATGTACAATAAGTGGTTTACCGGAAACACGCTTTGCCTCAAGCCCCGCAAGGAATGAGAGCCAGTCGTGCGCGTGGATTACGTCAAAGTGTTCTTTCTTTGCGATTTCGCCTGCGGCAAGGGCATACCGTCGCACTTCGTCGAGAAGTGTTTTTCCGTAAATGGCGGCGGTAATCGCATCCCGTTCGCGAATATATCCCTCGGACGTAACGTAGGGTTTCAAGTCTGACTCGATGGTATGAAATTTTATGTGTGATGTATCAGCAAAGACCATATCCATGAACGAGGCGGACACATCGACTTTTTTGGGAAGCACGAACACGACCTCGACTTTTCGTGCGGCAAGTGCGCGAGACAGACCAAAACAGGCAGTTCCCAAACCGCCGCTATTGTGAGGTGGAAATTCCCAACCAAACATTAATACGCGCATAATATAAAAAGAAATAATATTTCTTGCCTTCATTGTAACACACGAAATGCTACAACATTGGAATATAGTATGGGGATAACTACGCTTACACGACTTTTTGTTTGTGGTGTTGTGTACACAAGGTTGAAAAAATATATTTTATACAACAACGATACTTTTATGCTTAATAATCACGTTTATAATCTGCTTCTACAAGCGACAGAGGAACACAAAAGCTTGTGACGCATCAAAGATGAGTACAAAAAAACGCCGCGGACTGCACCGAATGTCAAAACTTTTGGGCGACGCTTGAAAAAGACAAAGAGCAGCATGTGCAAGACCTCGAGGTGTTGATCAAAAAACACCTATAGGGGTATTCACCATTGACCGCTGAACCGCTTCGCGGGATTGCCACACCGTATTTTTTATGATATGGTGTAGTTTCTACGAAGCCCCGCTAGAGACCGCGGTTGCTTGGGAAATTAAGAAATGAAAATTAAAACTATCCCTAAAAAAGAAAAAATTGAAAAGACGGAACGACCACGACCTGTCTCTAACGGGGTGGAGCCACTTGAATTCCCTATTCGGTTGAATCGTTATCTCGCCCACAAGGGCTATACGACAAGGCGTGGTGCTGATTTGCTGATTACCAAAGGTCTTGTTACGATAAATAGCAAAGTCGCCACGCTTGGCACAAAAGTCTCTAAAGACGACGTCGTCGAGGTTTCCCCTCGTGTGATTTCAGAAGCGGACGCAAAATACCGCTATCTTGCGTACAATAAACCCCGCGGCATATCGACCGATTCCCAAGGTGGTACCCAGAGTATCACTGGTGGGCAACCGGCGCTCCGCGGGCTTTTCCCTCTTGGTCGCCTCGACAAAGATTCGCACGGACTTATCATTCTTACGAACGACGGGCGCTTGACCGAGCGATTGCTCTCCCCCGACCGCGCCCACGAAAAAGAGTACCTCGTGCGCGTTGATAAACCAGTCACCGACCGCTTCATCCGCAGGCTCGAGCGTGGTATCACCATTGAAGGGTATCGCACCAAACCCGCCACCGCGCGCCGTACTGGAGAAACCGTATTTCGTATTGTACTCACCGAAGGCAAAAAGCACCAGATTCGCCGCATGTGCGCGGCGGAGGGCTACCAAGTACAAGAGCTCACCCGCGTTCGGATTATGAATATTGCGCTCGGCAATCTCAAAGAGGGTGCGTATCGCGATATCATTGGGACAGAGCTCTTAACGTTAAAGAAAGACATCGGGTTATAAGAACACGCTCGGAAACATTTTCAAGAAAAAAGGTGTCGACCAAAAAGTATGACGCCAATCAATGTGGCACCTAAAGACGAGAGGAGCGTAAAGCCTGCCATCATATCCTTTATTTTTCCGACAGCAGGATCAATTGCCGGCTCCACTTTGTTGCAGAGGTCTTCGATTGCCGTGTTTATCATCTCCGCTGCAAGGACGATAGTGATGCACCCAATCACAATGATCCACTCAAGCCAATCAAAACCCAGGTACCAGCTTGTGATAGAGGCGACGATTGCACCCGTAATTTCAATACGAAAATTCATCTCCTCGCGCCATGTATTTCGGATGCCAAACAATGCCCATTTGATACTGTTCATGATGTTATTTTTTTAGAGAAGTGCGTAATGCATTCGGATGTTCGCTACTCCATGCGTAAAGAGTAACCGCGGCGGATGCGGCAACATTGAGCGACTCGCATTCCGGATTAAGCGGTATGGAGAGTAAAATATCACAAAGTTCGCGTGTTTTTTGACGGATTCCTTTTGCCTCATTGCCAAGGACGAAGAGCGCTGGTACATCAAACACTTCTTTACTCAAAGGATGATTTCCTGCTTCGTCGAGACCATAGATCCAGAACCCGCGGTCTTTCAAATCACGCACCGTCATATTCACATTGCCGATGCCGACGAGTGGCACACGAAACGCCATACCGGCCGACACCTTGAGCACCATGCCGGTCAACTGCGCTTGGTTGTGTTCAGGAATAAGCACACCGCGAATACCAAATGCTGCGGCTGAGCGAATAATCGCACCGACATTTTGCGGATCTTGTATTTCGTCGAGAAGCACGAGCGCGGTATCAGGATTGACCGTAAGCGTATCCGCAAATTCTCGATACGGACGGAGCAGTCCTTCAAGTGATATAATCCCCACGATACCTTGGTGCGCGGATTCCATAATCTCTTGCGGTAAAGCCCCTTGAGCGAGCACTCGCGTCTGTGTTTTTGTCTCATGGAGCAATTCACGCAATTCTTTGTCATCTACTTGTGGTGCGACAAAAACCCGATCGATTGCCCCAGGGATAGAGCGAAGTGCTTCGACAACCACGTGTTTACCGTAAATATAGGTTTTTTCTTGTGCCATAAAAGTTTTAGCAGTATAGCACAAGTAAGGTGTATCAATCCATTATCGTATAAAAATTCTCTTATTTCATTTTCGCACTATCCCCAGTTTTGACCTATAGGTCAAAACTGGGGATAGTACACCTTTTTGTTTCCCGAGATGAGTTTGTGCTAGACTAACGGGATGAAACGACAACCGCGCAAAGGCTCCAGCAAGAAATTTTGGGACAAGGAGTACGCCCAAAGTGGGCACATCGCGCTCTCAAACGACCCGAGTGAAGACTTAGTGAAATTCACGCGGTTCCTTGAACGCGAATTCGGGCGCAAATATTTGAATCCCCTTGCGTCGGTGACAGACCTCGGCTGTGGCAACGGGCGAAATCTCATCTACCTTGCCGAAACATACGGCATGCGCGGTGTTGGCTACGATATTTCGAGCGAAGCCGTTCTGCAAGCAAATCGCCTCATCAAGACAAAAGAACTTCCCATCGTGTGCTCCGTGCAGTCTATCGCAAGTTCACTCCCCCTCCCCGATACATCGCAGACGCTCGTACTCGACATGATGACTTCGCACTTCTTAAATAGCGAAGAGCGCTCGTACTTACGTGATGAGATTATCCGCATACTCCGTCCGGAAGGTTTTCTCCTTTTCAAAACATTTCTGCGCGATGAAGACACGCACGCCGAGCGACTCCTCCGCGAAAACCCGGCGTCAGAAGCCGGATCGTATATTCACCCAAAGATTGGTGTCGCCGAACATGTGTTCACCGAAAGGGAGATTGAGGACTTGTTCAAAGACTATTTTTTCATTCACAAGATCAGTAAGTCCCACCGCCATCGCGAACGCCTCGCCAAACGCCGGAGTATCTCCGTGTATGCGCAAAAAGTAGGTTGACCCGTATTCCCCTTTGCTTTTTGTACGTTATACTATCTCCATGTCGCAAAAAAAGATTATTATGATAGGAATGGTGCTTGGGTCAGTGCTCGGCGTGTACATTCCCGCCTTGTGGGGCGACAGCTCTTTTTCCCTTACGTCCGTTATTACGACGGCCATAGGAGGGTTTGGGTGTTTGGCTTGCCTATAAATTCACCACGGCTTTTTAAAAAACATCTACGGTATCGGATCAAAAAGATGAATAATGTATTGGTCGATCTCCCGCTGATCAAGCGTGTAGAAATTTTTGTTCTCGTCATGGAGCTTTGTCGCCAAAGCAACGCCGACGAATCGCCAATGCCATGGCTCAAACTTGTAATATTCGTTGTTTTTCGGGTATGAAAGGATGAACCCGTATTTATAAGCATTGTTGATAAGCCATATGTATGTCGCTACTTTCTCGAACGCAGAGACTGCGTCGGCAAGTTTCGACGTCGTGAAATCGACCGCTGTACCCAGCTGATGCTCCGAGTACCCCTGATCTGCGGAAAATTGATTTGCCGTCCCTGCTCCATACGTAACTTTGTAAGTCGTCTTCAATTGATTTTGCGTATCAAACGAGCGATATGCGGACAATACGGCGATATCTATTCCTTGCGCCCTTGCATCATCCAGCATCCTTTTGAGAAACTGCCACATATCTCTCTGTAACCATATTTCTTTTTGAGGACTGCTTTTGTAAGAAGGGTCTATCTGCATGAGGTGTTCGGGGCTGTAGTTTTCATTTAAAAAATATGTTTTTGAATATTTTGCGAGAAGCTGCTTGTCGGTCGTTACATATTTAGTAAGCGTCCCTACCGTGCCTTGAAGCTGTTCGACTTGATTGGTAATCACCCCGACTTTTGATTGTTCGTTTTGAAGATTTTGCTCAATGATATCACGCTCGGCTTTTGTCATTTCAAATTTTTGTTGGAATTCTTGCAAGGCGGCTGTTGTCGAGGCATGTTCTGTTTCAAGCGCCGCAAGCGTCCCCTCCATGGTTTCTTTTTGCTTTTTCAAAACATAGCCTTGATACCCCAAAAAAGCAAGGAGTAAAGCGACCCCGACAACAAAAAACCAAAACATATATTTTTTCCAGATGGGGTGGTCCATTAAGCAGTATTATAGCATATGCCAACAATAAGTCGAATGGCCTCACCAAAAACCTAACTATGGTAGGTATCGTTACCTCACGAAAAACCTAATCATGAGATACCCTTGGTGCATATGAATATGCATACAAAACATGAGCTAGCGAAGGAGGTTCTGGACAGGTACCTCAAGAGCACCAAGCAAGAGAAGAAGCCAATATTGGATGAGTTTTGTGCGAACACGGGATACAATCGTAGCTACGCAATCACCAAGCTGAAGAACCTACAGCTCACCCCACACTTTAAAAAGAGTGTTGCAGGAAAACACACGCGCAACCGTGAACGAATATACGACAGTTACGTATCAGCGGTTGTTGAAAAAATTTATGAGGCATTGGGTGGCATCGGAGCAAAGAGGATGCATCCGCTCGTCGGTACCGTATTGGAAAAAGGAATTGCATTCGGACACATCAAAACTGATTTGATCACTGAAGCAAAAGTGCGCGTGATGAGTAAGGGCACCCTTGACCGTATGATGAAGCGGATACGAGAGAAGAATGCAATCAAAGGTATTTCAACCACGAGACCAGGCACCCTACTCAAAAGCGAGATTCCTCTTCGTGTAGGCGCTTGGGAGGAAACTGACCCTGGGTTTTCTGAAATTGATTTGGTTGCTCACTGTGGGGACAATGGTGCCGGACCGTTCATTTCGACCTTAAATACCACGGATATTGCGACAGCGTGGTTTGAAGCGGAAGCAGTCATGGGTAAGGCACAAGAGCGGATACTGACGGGGGTGCAGCTCATCAGAGGACGTATGCCATTCGATATGCTCGGTATCGATTCCGACAATGGAAGCGAGTTCATCAACCATCAGTTGTACGGATACTGTTTAAAAGAAGATATTGTTTTTACGAGGTCGCGACCATACAAAAAAGATGACAATGCGCACATTGAGCAGAAGAACTTTACCACCGTGAGACAGGTACTTGGGTACCAGAGGTTTGATACGGAGGAAGTACTGAATTTGATGAATGAGCTGTACCGAGGACCATTGCGATTGTACATCAATTTCTTCCAGCCCTCAGTGAAGTGTATTGAAAAGAAGCGCATTGGTTCGAAGATCAAGAAGATTTATGACATAGCGCAAACTCCCTACGAGAGAGTACTGGCTCATCCAAAAACTTCCACAGAAACAAAAGAGACGCTTACGCGTCTCTTTGAAACCCTTGACCCATTTAAATTACGAAAGGAAATTGACCATCTCGTTGCGGAAATACAGAAGCGCGGAAGATGGCATCTATGATACAATTTCTCCATTACAAGTTAATCGCGCCCGGGGAGCTCTCAGTTAGATTCTTAGGTGAGGCAATGCGCTCCGCGGGTACCCATGGTCGGCATAGAAACGGGAATTGAAGGTCTTTACTGGAGACCTACTTGGAGGCTGAGCCTCCAAGTAGGAGCATCCAAGCAAAGGAGTCACTCCAGTAAAAACTTCTCCATTTCTTTCATGTCTGCTTTTCTCTCTAAAATACTCATCAAGGCGCCCTCTGCAAAATTTTGATATTCTTTTCTATTCTTGAATTGATCAAGGATAATATCTTTACTGCAAAAATCACTTTCTACGCCGCCTTTCCCCTCCCCGACATACTCACCCCAACTTGATCGACTTTTCACCAACTTGGAGGCGGAGCCTCCAAGTTGGTGAACACGATCGTTTAAATTCACGTAAGCACTCGAATGCAGGAGGTATTCGTTGGAATCTACGTGTACCGCTTTGAATCTTCCCTGAAGCAACGTACCTGACCGCTTGTGTTTATCGTTGAAATATCTCGTGTACCCTGTTCCCATCCTGTGCATAAATTTTTCAATCCCTTTATCTGCAACCTGCTCAAGAAGAAAGTGATAATGATTTGGATTCAGACAATACGCAACAAAGTTAACCAGTCTTTCCAACTTGGAGGCTCCGCCTCCAAGTTGCTTGTCAACAAAAGAGTTTTCATAGATACTGCCTATCGGTTCAAGAACATTAAATTCAGTCATGCTCTGGAAAAATCTTTGTATATCAAAATCATCCATGAAAATTTCTCTCTTATCGACTCCCCTGTTGTAGATATGATAGAATTCTCCATTTACAAACGGTGTTTTTCGTATCGACATATCATTTTATATTACTTATATTACCACTTGGAGGCGGAGCCTCCAAGTGGTAAGTTAGACTGCGGGGGGCGTGTCGGCGGTGGATACGACGGGTGGTTCGCTTGCCGTTTCCGGCGGTGGCTCGGGTGCTGTAGGAGTTTCGACTATTGTTGTGCCAGACAGAGTTGTGGTGTCAGTCGTGATAGCGGGCAGTAGTGTATCGGTTGATGTTGTCACCCCGCCAGCACTCGTGTCGCTTGTCGTCCCTGCAGTATCCCCTGTCGTCGTCGGGGTTGTCGTACTTGTCGTTTCCGGTGTCGTCGTTGTGGTTGTCGTATCTACTACGGATGGTGTACTTCCCGATCCGCCACTTGTTCCGGATGTTCCGGAAGCAGAAGCCGCTTGCGAAGCACCTGCGGACGCACACTCCCCTGACGTCGTCTTGGTAACACCACCCGAGATGGAGAGGCAGTACGGCGCGCCGGAGAGCTCGTCGTAGAGCGTGATACCTGTGCGGCGCTCGGGCGAACCGATCTTCGCCGTACCGCGGACTTCGAGATCCTCGACGACCATTCTGCCTGATGCGTCGATGCTCCACTTGTCTGCCGAACCGCGAATCGCTTTCACATTTACCATATCAAAGTCATTGATATCGAGCGCGTTCGCAAACTTGATCCTGCCTGAAGAATTGTCAATGCTCCAGAATGCCGAGCTTGCGCTGTCTGACGGATTGACCGTACCGCTCGAGAGAGCCGGGTCGAGTTTCGTGTACGCGAGGTTCACGAACACCGTAACTTTCCCGACACCGTTCGCATCTTTCGGCGACGAAGCGTCAAAGTCTTCGAGCGCAATACCGACCGTCGTTTGCGCCGTGCTGGTTGCCTTCATGCCGACGCCCGCGACACTCGAAAGCGCGATGCGGTCGCCTTCTTTGATATCGCCACCTTCAAGCGCAACTTTCACCGGCACATGCCCCGAGAGCACGACCGGCACCGCGCCCCCATCCTGCATAAACGATAGTTTCTTCCCCATCGAAACGATACCTATTGCAATGCTTCCCTTTCCGCCTTTTTTCACGCCAAATGCTTCCGCGCTCGTCGTAGCGGTAGTATTCGTCCTGCTTATCGCCGCAATGTCTCCCGTATCAAGGTCGTTTTCAAATGCTTGGTAGTTTTCGACTGTGCCGGCGATGGTTGTGGAGGCTACCGTCTGGAGATTAAGGTTAAGTTCTTGTATTCCTTGCGTGAGAAGCGGGATGATGCTGGTATAACGCACGCTATTGGGACGACCTTGGTCATCATAGCCAACAAGCCGTGTATCAATTTTATCTACCTCTTCGGCAATAAAACCGTAGCGAGTACCGAGAGTCTCATTGTATTCAAATGTAATTGGGCGAAGTAGGGAGAGTTCACTGAGTGCATAACCTGTATCTATGTCCTCTATGTCGTGTTTAAAGCGTTTCGATGAAGTGATGCAACTCTCGTTGTCCGTATTTCGAGTCACGTCATTAGTAGAAGTAAGACATACAGATGCGACTGCCGCCCCTGTGTTGAGTGTCAACCCATTAAACGCCACTGTCCCCACAACAGAGAGTGTCCTCCATGGCGACGTGGTCCCGATGCCGACGTTGACCGCGTAACTTCCCGTCCCCCCCAAGACGAGGGAGTTCGACGCGCCGACGATAGCATGGGAGCCGATGGCAGTGGCATTAGTAAGTGTGCCAACGGAAGCATCCGCTTCGTCGCCAAGGAAGAGGTTGCGCGTGCCAGTGGTGTTCGTATATCCCGCCCATGCACCAAGAGCGGTTGATGATGCGCCAGTGGTGTTGGAAAAGAGGGCTTTGTGACCGATTGCGGTATTACTGGAGCCCGTGTCATTGATATAGAGAGATTGGAATCCTATGGCGATGTTACGATTGCCCGAATTAGTGCCAGCATCATTGCCACGGAGCGCAGTCCTACCAACGGCAACGTTATAATTACCCGTAGTATTGAGATAGAGAGCACCACTACCAAAGCCCATATTGGAAATTCCTGTGGTGTTAAAGGCGAGTGAATAATCGCCAAAAGCAGAGTTTCCCTCGCCAGTGGTGTTGTTTCTTAAGGCATATGACCCGATGGCGGTATTATAATCTCCCGTAGTGTTTGCTTGCCCCGCCCAATACCCAAGAAAGGTGTTGTCGCTCCCTGCTGATTGCGTCGACGTCCCCGCACCCAAGCCGACAAAAGTATTGTATTTTGTCGACGATGCAGAGATAAACTTCGTGCCGCCCCAATAGACCCAGTTGTCGCGAGTGTTTGCAGTGGCAATGTTGATGTCGCCAAACGTCGAGGTCGCCGTGGTCGAGGTCGCCGTGAAGTATGCACCCACAACTTGACCTGCGACGGAAAGCTTTGCGTATGGTGAGGTCGTGCCGATGCCGACGTTGCCGTTGTTCAATACTGAAAAGAGTGTTGTCGAAGCTGAATCTGCAATCTCAAACGCTTTCGAAGTTGGGAGTGTGTCCGCTCCCCAAACGGTGAGCTTGGCGTAGGGGGTTGAAGTACCAACACCGAGTTTGCCGGTAAGCGGCGTATTATCGATCGTGGTCACCGTCGTCGTAGCGGGAAGGTTGGCGAAGAGGAAGTTGCCAATATTCAACATATTGTTTGAAGACACTGCAGGGAATTTTATGTTGTAGCCGAGACCGATGTTGTTGTAGCCGGTGGTGATGGAGCCGCCGCCGCCAGTGTTCGCATCGTGTCCGATAAAGATGTTGTCATAGCCGGTGTTAACGTTGTAGCCAGACTGATAGCCAAGGGCAATATTGAAGTGGCTAGTAGTAACGTTGTAGCCAGCTTGATAGCCGAGGGCGGTGTTATTGGAGCCGGTGGTGTTGTTAAGGAGGGCAAAATATCCATTTGCGATGTTGCTTGATCCAGTAGTGTTTTTCCAGAGAGCATTGAAACCACTTGCGGTGTTGCTGGAGCCAGTACTATTATTGAGAAGAGCGCCACTACCATTCGCAGTGTTGCTGGAGCCAGTGGTGTTGGTGTAGAGAGCGCTCACGCCATTCGCGGTGTTATCAGAACCAGTAGTGTTCGCTTTCCCCGCTTGATACCCTACAAAAGTGTTAGTAATCCCACTTCTCATTGAAGATCCTGCGTCGAAGCCGACAAAAGTATTGTATTTTGTCGACGATGCGGAGATAAACTTCGTGCCGCCCCAATAGACCCAGTTGTCGCGAGTGTTTGCGGTGGCAATGTTGATGTCGCCAAACGTCGAGGTCGCCGTGGTACTCGTCGCATGGAAATACGGGGAAGCGATCTGCCGCCAGACTTCAAGTCCTCCCGCAAATGTTGACGTACCGACACCAGACACCAGAATGTTTTGAGTTGTTGTTGGAGTCAGAGCTGATTGAGAAAAAATGTTCGTGGTCAATTGCCAATCGGTGAAGTTGG
>Ga0209211_10002251_pt1 | contig 33740 bp, 31 predicted proteins | sample RifGroA2_FD_183992 | JGI IMG/M metagenome (GOLD analysis project Ga0209211, IMG submission 183992) | Groundwater microbial communities from Rifle, Colorado, USA - Groundwater A2 (SPAdes) (version 2) | ecosystem: Environmental > Aquatic > Deep subsurface > Groundwater | place: Rifle, Colorado... | reverse complement strand
CCGCCCGTCCCGCGGGACTCAAGGTGGAAGGCGGCAGCGCCGCTGAAAAGGCGAAGAAGCTCGTCGATATCCTGATGGAGAGGAAGCTGATCTAATGGCCAACAAAGGAATCCTCATCGTCGCCGTATCGCAGCGCGCAAGCCTGCCCCCCGCGACCTTCGAGCTCGTCACCGCGGGACGCCGTCTCGCGGACACCCTCAAGGAGCCGTTGGCCGCCGTCGTGCTTTCCGAGAAGGCGGCGGCCCTCGCCGAGGATCTCGCCGCCTGCGGCGTGGACAAGGTCTACGCCGTCGAGCACCCGTCCCTGGCCAATTTCATCGGTCCGGTGCATGCCCAGGCCGCGGCCGCGGTGGCCCTCAAGGAGGGCTTCGGCAAGGTCCTCCTCGTCTCCAACGTGGCGGGCCGCGCCCTGGCCGGACAGCTCGCGGTACGCCTGAAGGCCGGACTGGCCGCGGACGTCTGCGAGATCCTCCCCGACGGCAAGGTTCTCCGCCCGTACTTTTCGGGAAACCTCATCGCCTCGGTGGAGTTTAAGTCCCCGGTCGCCGTGATGGCCCTGGCCCCCATGTCCTTCCCGCGCGCCGAGGCCGGAGCCGCGAAGGGCACGGTCGTGCCCGTGGCCTTCGACCCGGGCTCGCCGAAGATCCAGTTCGTGTCCTACCAACCTGAAGCCGCCAACGAGATCGACCTCGGCGGAGCCGAGAGGATCGTCTCCGGCGGACGCGGCCTGCAGAGCGAGGAGGGCTTCAAACCCCTGCGCGCGCTGGCCCAGCTCCTCGGCGCCGCCGTGGGCGCCAGCCGCGCGGCCGTGGACTCGGGCTGGATCGCATACCGCAGCCAGGTGGGCCTGACCGGCCGCAGCGTGCGCCCGAAGCTCTATATCGCCGTGGGCATCTCGGGGCAGATTCAGCACCTGGCCGGCATGTCGTCGTCCGGCACCATCGTCGCCATCAACACGGACAAGGACTGCCCGCTCATGCAGATGGCGAGCATCGCGGTGGTCGCCGACTACAACGAGTTCATCCCCCTCGTCATCGACGAGGTCAAGAAACGCAAGGGCTCGACCGCCGTCGCGGCTTAAGCGTTCAGTCCCGGAAGGGCAGGCGGCGCTCGAAGGGGTCGTATCCGAGGTTGGTCAGGAAGTCCGAGACGAGCTTGTCCTCGGCCTCGTGCCAGGCGGTCTCCGGGGCATCGGGGCCCAACTCGATGGAGCCTCCGGCGATCATGGCGTGCCCCCCGCCGCGGTTGCCGCCGCCAAGCAGGCGCTTGAGCAGGCGCCCGGCGCCGGCCCCAGGGTCGTTGGAACGCAGGGAGACGTGCAGGCGGCTCTGATAGCGCGCGGTCACCACCGACCACTGCATCTTCTCGAGCGTCAGCAGGAAGTCCGCGATCTGGGCCACGCTGTCGGGCGTGGAGACCGGCCCCAGATGCACGCCGATCGCGCGCCCGACGACGAAGGCCTCCCTGATGCCGCGGGCCAGGGTCAGGAAGAAGGATTCGGAACGCTGGGGGTAGGAGATGCGCCAGAGGGTCTTCATGTTCGCCTGCGGCCAAAGGGCCTGGTAGGCGCTCATGTCGCGCCGTGTGGCCTCGCGCCCCAGGTTCTGGGTCTCCGAGCCGATGCCGTAGACGATGGCGGTGGCCAGGCGATGCGGCACGCGCACGCCTGAGGCGCGCAGGGCCTCGACGAGAACCGTGGTGGTCGCGCCGACGCTCTCATCGATGAGGGCCGTGTCGGCCTGGGTGTCGGCGTGACGCCGGTGGTGGTCCACGATCAGGTCCGGGATGCGGCGCGGCGGACAGCGGTTGTTCTTGAAGGGCGGCTGGGTGTCGACGAGGGCCAGGTGCGCGACGCCCGCCAACTCGCCCTTGCGCAAAGGCCGGGCGGGAACCAGGAGGCGCTCGGCCATCAGGCGGTTCTCCGCCCGACCGATGGCGCCGCCGTAGACGATGCGACAGCGAATCTTCCCCAGGGTGGAGGCCAGGTGCGCCAGAACCCAGGCGCTGGCCAAGGCGTCGGGGTCCGGGTGGTCGTGCGTGAGGATGGTTAGAGGCGAGAGGGTCTTCCCTTTTTCGGTGAAGAGCTTGATGAGACGCCGGGCGTGGAAACCCTCCTTCAAGACGGGCTCCTGATGCCCACGAAGAAGACCCAGAGCAGGATCGAGACCACGGACGCGATGAGCTTCTCGCGCCAGTTCTCTGCGAGGAAGTCGAGGACCGCGTTCCCCGAGGGGCGGGGCAGATGCTTGGTGAGGAATATCTCGATGCCGTCACGGAGTTCCTCTAGGTCCTTGATGGGGACCAGATCCCCGCGCAGGGCAAAGGAGATCCTGCCGGTCTCCTCGCTGACGACCAGGCACATGGCGTCGCAGCGCTCGGAGAGGCCCAGCGCGGCGGCGTGGCGCGTGCCGAGATTGGTGATCTTGCTGAAGTCCTTGGAGAGCGGAAGCTGGGCGCCGAAGTGGGACACGCGCCCCTCCTCGACGATAAAGGCCCCGTCGTGGCCCAAGGAGTGCGAATCAAAGATGCTCTTGATGAGGGCCTCGGAGAGGTCCCCGTTGAGGCCCCAGCCTCCCGAGATATGGCGGTCGAGCGGATCGAGGCCGCGCAGGACGACGAGCGCGCCGATATGATCGCGAGCCAGGTCGCCCAGAGAACTGCAGAGAATTTCGACTTGGCGGTGCGTGGGCGCGGTCTTGAGCACGCCGCCAGTCAGGCTCCAGACCGCGATGCGCTCGAAGACCGAGCGGATCTCCTCCTGGAATATGACGATGACGGCCACGATGAAGACCGCGAAAAAGCCCTGGAAGAGCCTGACCGTCATGTACATCCCGGCCAGGAAAGCCACGGCGTAGACCACGGCCAGGAGGAGCAGTCCCAGAGCCACGAAGGCCGCCTTGGTGCGCTTAAACCAAAGGAGCAGGCCGTAGACGAGCGCCCCGACGAGGACCATGTCCAGGACGTCGGGGACGCCGATGTGCTTGAGGTTGACGGGCATCAAGGGAAGCTCGAGGGGCGCTTGGGCTCGTCGCCCAGCAGCTGCGGCATGGTCCAGATCATGTCTGCGCGGCTGTAGGACGCGATCTCGACCTCGTTGGAGTCCATGTGGATGGCGTCCACGGGGCAGGCCTCCACGCAATAGCCGCAGAAGACGCACATCCCCAGGTCGATGTCGAAGCTCTTGGCGCGCTTCTCGACGAGCACGTCGGGGGCGTTCTCGGCCGTGATGCGGATGCAGCGGGCCGGACAGATGGTCTCGCAGAGCAGGCACGCGGTGCAGCGCGGCGCGCCGTCGTCGCGCTTGAGCAGGCGATGGCGGGTGCGCGCGCGCGCGCCCAAAACAGCGGGCTCCTCGGGGTACTGGATGGTGACGGCGCCGGGCGCCCAGCCCTTCAGGCCCAGGGCGCGCGCGGCGTGGCGGAACATGTTCACGAAGAAGTGGCGGAAGGTCACGCCCAGGCCCTTCCAGGCCTCGATGAAGTAGATCTGGACGGCGAGGGTTCGCGCGGGCCGCTCGACGACGCGAACTGTCATCGCCACAGGTAGACCCCCCATACGGTGACGAGGAAATTCGCCAATGAAAGCGGCAGCATGTTCTTCCAGCCGAGGTCCAGGAGCTGGTCGAAGCGGAAGCGCGGCAGGGTCCAGCGGACCTGCATCAGCAGGAAGATGAGCAGGGCGACCTTGAAGGAGAAGCTGGCCGCCATCAAGACGCCGCCGAGAAGGCCCATGGCGGGGAGGTCGAGGCCGGGGATGGCCCAGCCGCCGAGGTACAAAGACGCGACCAGGCAGCAGACGACGATGGACTCGATGAGGTCGGTCATCAGGAACATGCCGAACTTCATGCCGGAATATTCCACGTGGTAGCCGACGATCTCGCTCTCGCCCTCGGGAAGGTCGAAGGGCGTGCGCTTGGTGACGGCGGCGCCCGCCGTGAGGAAGAGAAGAAATCCCAGAGGCTGGAAGACGATGCCCCAGGCATGCGCCGCCTGCCACAAGACGGCCTGCTGGAGGTCAAGGGTGCCGTAGAGGAAGAGCGTCCCGGCCAAGGAAGCGACCAGGCAGACCTCGGAGGCGATCATCTGCGAGGCGCCGCGCAGGGCGCCGAGCAGGCCGTAGTTGGAGCCCGAGGCGTAGCCCGCCATCACGATGCCGTGAACGCCCAAACCGAGCGCCGCCAGAACGAGGGGCAGGCCGACGGAGGACTCGACGGGCTGGAGGCTCCAGACCCGGCCCAGGACCGTAACCGTGCCTCCAAAGGGCATGGCGGCCAGGCAAAAGAGGCCGCAGCCAAGCGAGATCATGGGTGCTAGGCCATGGAAGGGCTTGAGCGCGCCCTTGGGCACGAGGTCCTCCTTGGTGAGCATCTTGATCGCGTCGGCGATGGGATGGAAAAGGCCTATGAGCGTGAAGCCCAGGATGTCGGCGCGGTTGGCGCCGATGCGGTCCTGCATGACGGCGCTCTGCTTGCGTTCGACCCAGCCCAGCAGGCCCGCGATGCTCATGCCGAAGGTCAGGGCGAAGGCGACTTTCACGCCGCTCCACAGAAGGATCACGAGCGGGCCTCCTGGAGCAGCTTGAAAATCTCCCAATCGGGCCGCGCGCAACCGATGGGCTCCAGGGCCTTCCGGTAGGGCCGCCTATTGCCTTCGAAGTTGGTGAAGCAGCCCTCTTCCTCGACATAAGCGGTCGCGGGCAGGCGGTAGTGGGCGAGGTCTCCCAAGGCGCCTTTGTTCGGGCCCTGGAAGACGAGGAGAGGGACCTGGGTCAGCAGGGCCCGGGCGCGCGCCTCCCCCCAGACCTTCGCGAGGTCGCGCTCGATGACATAAAGGCAGCGGACCTTGCCGGCTTCCAGGTCCTCGGCGAGTCGGTCGAAAGATCCGCTCTTGAGGCCCAGCGCCTCGGCGCCCTTAAGATTAGGGACCTTCTCCTTCTTGCGCAGAAGGTCGTCTTCCGCGCCGATTTGGTCGGGTTCCGCGGAGAAATAGAGGTCCTGAACCGTGAGCGTGTCGACGAACAGCGCTTTGAACGCGGCCCAATCCTCGTTCGACAGCATCCCCGAGGCGACGACCTTCACGCCGTCGAGACGACCGGCCAGCTCCTCGGCCATGTCTACCCAGGAGAGCTCGACCCTCTCGGGACGAAGCCTCAAAACCTTGCCCAGACGATCTGTATCGAGGTTCGCGAAGCCGTAGCGGCCGTCGTCGCACATCCAGTGGCCGTTGACCTCGGACCAGCGGGGCTTGAGGCGCGCCACGCGCCGGCCCTCGTTGTGCCAGGGGCGCTTGGTGCTCGTGTGGACGGAGATGCCGCACCCGCGCGAACAGCCGGGACAGATGGAATCGGCATGGTCGAGGTACCAGACGCGGACCTTGTAGCGGAAGTCGCGGTCGGTGAGGGCTCCGACGGGGCAGATGTCCACGACGTTGCCGGAGTAGGCGTTATCGAGCGTCATGCCGGGCGCGACCTCGACGCGCTCCTGGTGGCCGCGCGAGAAGATGCCCAACTCGTGCGTCTTGGTGACCTGGTCGACGAAGCGGGTGCAGCGCGTGCACAGGATGCAGCGCTCCTGGTCGAGCATCACGTGGGGCCCGGCCTCGATGCGCTTGCCCTTGTGCTCCTTGTCCTCTCGCGCCCGGCTCGGGTACCGGCCGACCTTCATGTAATAGTCCTGAAGACCGCACTCGCCGGACTGGTCGCAGACGGGGCAGTCGAGAGGGTGGTTGACGAGGTGAAGCTCCAAGACGCCCGCCTGGGCGCGCTTGACGGCATCGGTGTCGGTGCGCACGTCGAGGCCTTCCTTGACGGGTAGGCGGCAGGAAGGCATGGGCTTGGGCGCGCCGGCGACCTCGACGACGCAGAGGCGGCAGTTGCCGGGGTTGCCCAGGGCGGGGTGGTAGCAGTAGTGCGCGATCTCGACGCCCGCGTCCTTGGCCGCGTCGATGACGAGTCGGCCTTCCTCAGCCTCCACCTCGCGTCCGTTGAGCCGGTACTTGACGAGCTTACCCATTAGCTGCCCGTTTCTTGAAGTCTTCGGGGAACTTGGCCAGGTAGGCCCGAGTGATGACGCCGACCGTGTCGCCCAAGGCGCAGATGACCTTGCCCGTGATGTTCTCGCCCACGCGCTGGATATTCGGAAGATCGTCGGGCGTTCCTTTGCCATCAAGCAATCGCCCGAGGATCCTCTCGGTCCACGCGGAGCCCTCGCGGCAGGGCGTGCACTGGCCGCAGGACTCGTGCGCGAGGAAGCGCTCGATGTTGTGCGCGACCGCGACGGCATCCGCCGTCTCGTCCAAGACGATCATGCCGCCGGCGCCGAGGAAGGTCCCGGCCGCGCGCACGCCGTCGAAGTCCAGGGCGACGTCCAGGTCCTTCTCCACGAGAGGCGGCATGGAGGCGCCTCCCGGGATGACGCACTTGAGCTTCCTGCCTCCCTTGACGCCCCCCGCCGCGGCGAGGACCTCGCGGAGCTTCACGCCCATCGGGAACTCGTAGACGCCGGGCTTCTCGACGTGGCCCGAGATGGAGAAGACCACCGTGCCGCCGGACTTGGGCGCCCCGATCTTGGCGAACCAGTCCCCCCCGTTGACCATGATGTGGGGCAGCATGGAAACGGTCTCGACGTTGTTGACCGCGGTGGGCCGGCCCATGAGGCCCACGACCGTCGGGAATGGCGGCGGCTGGCGCGGCCAGGCCTTCTTGCCTTCCATGGTCTCGAGGAGCGCGGTGTCGAGGCCCGAGATGTACGCGCCCGCTCCGCGCATGAGCTTCATGCCGCAGCGCTTGAGGTAGCCGGCCGACTCGGCTTCCCGGATGGCATCCTCCAAGATATCGTATTGGTTCTGGTATTCGCCGCGCACGAAAATGAAGGCGTCATGGGCGTCGATGGCGTGGGCGACGATCAGCGCGCCCTCGATCACCTGGTGCGGGGCGCGCGCGACGAGGACCCGGTCCTTGAAGCAGCCGGGCTCGGACTCGTCGCAGTTGACCACGACGTAGCGCGGGCCGGGAGACTTCTCCTCGGGCGGGACGGTCTCCCACTTGCCTCCGGTCGGAAATCCCGCCCCGCCGAGGCCCCGGAGATTGGACTTCTTGACCTCCTCGGTCACGTCCTTGCGCGACATCGACAAAGCCTTTTCGAGCCCTTGATAGCCGCCGAGACGGCGATAGGTCTCCAGCTCGTGGAGCTTGGGCTCGTCGAAATGTTTGGTCAGGATCTTGGTCATGCTGCCCGCTTCACTTGAGTTCCTTGGCGAGCGCGGCGATCTTCTCGTCCGTCGCCTGTCCTTGGAGTCGGTCGTTGACAAGCAGCGCCGGGCCCTGCTCGCAGGCCCCCAGGCACTCCATCTCCTCCCAGGAGAAGCGCCCGTCCTCCGTGACCTCCTTCTCGGCCACGCCCAGCGTCGACTCCAGACGCTTGGCCATCTGGGGAGAGCCGGCCAGCCAGCAGGAAAGGCCGCGGCAAAGACCGATGCGGTTCTTGCCGGTGGGCTTGGTGGTGAAGGTCGGGAAGAAGGTGACCACGCCCCAGACGTGATTAAAAGGAAGGCCGAAGAGTTGCGCGACGTAGGCCGCGGCTTCTGGTTTGATGTGGCGATGCCAGTCCTGCACGCAGCGCAGGGCCTCGACGAGGCCCATCTGCTTATAGGGATAATACTGCGTCCACTTCCGCAGGGCGGCCTCCTGCTCGGGCGTAAAGGGCGCGCTAGGCTCGGTCATCGGTCCAGCTCCCCCGCGATCATGTTCACCGATCCGAAAGTCGGGACGATGTCGGCGATCTGCGCGCCGATGAGGATCTTCGAGAGGGCGGCCATAGTGAACAGGCACGGCGGCCGGCAGCGCAGGCGGTAGGGGCCGTCCGCGCCGTCGCTGACCGCGTGAAAGCCCAACTCTCCGTTGGCGCCTTCCACGGCGGAGTAGGTCTCCCCGACCGGAATCTTGATGCCCCAGGACCACATGACCAGCTCGAAATGGTTCATCAGCCCTTCGATGTTCGTGTATGTCTGCTCCTTCGCGGGGAGCGTGGCCCAGCGGTTCGGCGCCCGGATCGCCGCCGCCATCCCTTCCAGGGTCTGGTCCACCTTCGCGGCGTATCTCTCGATGAGCTCGGTGTCGCCGCGCTTGCCCATGTCCTGAAGCTCGTAGGCATGCTTCATCTCCCGCGGCTCCAGGGAGTGATCGCCGTCCGGTATCTGAGCGAAAGCCTGCTCCAGGATGCAAAGGCTCTGCTCGATCTCGGCCAAGCGGCAGAGATAGCGGTCGTAGTTGTCGCCGGTCGAGCCCACGGGGATGACGAAATCGAAGCGGTCGTAGACCAGGTAGGGGTGGGCGCGGCGCACGTCGTAGGGCACGCCGGTCGAGCGCAGGAACGGGCCGGTGATGCCGTAGGCGACCGCGTCCTCCTTGGAGATCACGCCCGTGCCTTCGACGCGGTCCATGAAGATGCGGTTCCTGGTCAGGAGCTGGTCGGCCTCGCAGATAGCCGTGCGGACCTCCGCGAAGGCGGCGGCGCACTTCTCGGCGAAACCGGCGGGAAGATCCGCCTTGACGCCGCCCACGCGCGTGAAGGAGGTGGTGATGCGCGCCCCGGTCAACTCGTCGACGCGCTGGTAGAGGCACTCGCGCGCCTTGATGAGGTACAGGAATACGGTCAAAGATCCCAGCTCCATCGCGGTGGCCGCGATACAGGTGAGGTGGTCGGTCACTCGAGATATCTCGCAGGCGATGACGCGGATGTATTGGCCGCGTTCGGGAACCGTGATGCCGGCCAGCTTCTCGACGACCAGGGCGTAGCCCACGTTGTTGATGAGCGGCGAGACGTAGTTGAGGCGGTCCGTCCAGGGGACCACGTTGTTCCAGGTCTCGCTCTCGGCGTGCTTCTCGAAGGCGCGGTGCAGGTAGCCGATCTCGGTCTCGCAGGCCATGATGCGCTCGCCGTCGAGTTCGAGGACCAAACGCACGACGCCGTGCATGGACGGATGCGCGGGACCCATGTTCAGCATATACGTCTTCCGATTGGAAATATTCATTCGCCCGTGACCGTCGGTTTCAAGATGTTGAACGATGGGCTGTCTGCCTTGGCTCCGTCTTTCGGCCCGATGAGCGGCTGGCGCTTCAAGATGGGGTAGTCCTTGCGCAGCGGATGCCCGACGAACTCTTCATACATCAGAAGACGCTTGATATCGGGCCGATCGTAAAATTTCACGCCGAACATGTCCCAGACTTCCCGCTCCAGCCAATCGGCGACGGGCCAAAGGTCGCGTACGGAGCGAAGCACCGGCTCCTCGCCCGCTCCGCAATGGATCTCAAGACGGCCGAGGTCCTTGCCGTCGGCCAAGTCGAACTTCATCAAACGATAGATGACGTCAAAGCGCGGAGATCGGCCCTGAGCGCAATAGTCCACGCAGGTCAGGTCGACCAGCATATTATATCCCTCGGCCTTCAACGAGGAGAGCTCTTCGTGGTTGCGCTCGGAGGATATATCTCGCCGCTCTCCCTGAATGGCATTCATCGGTTTCTTCCGCCGATCTTCTGGATCTTCTCCTGCAGGAGCGTCAATCCTTGGAGGACGGTCTCCGGCCGCGGAGGGCAGCCCGGGATGTAGAGGTCCACGGGGACGATGGTGTCGATGCCCTGGACCGTCGAGTAGTCGTTGTAGAAGCCGCCCGTGCAGGTGCACACGCCGAAGGCAACGACCCATTTGGGCCGGGGCATCTGCTCGTAGATGCGGCGCAGGACCGGCGCGATCTTGTGCGAGATCGTGCCCACCACCAGAAGGCAGTCGGCTTGGCGCGGCGAGAAGCGCGGGAAGCCCGCTCCGAAGCGGTCCATGTCGTAGTGCGAGGCCGCCGCGGACATGTACTCCATGCCGCAGCAGGCCGTCACGAAGGGGTACTGGAAGATGGAGTACTTGCGCGCCCAGCCCAGCGCCGCCTCGATCCGCGTGGTCATCGCGCCGGCCGGCGGGATCGACGCTTCTAGCGGCATTCGAGAGCTCCCTTGCGCCAGAAGTAAGCGAGCATGAAGACGATGAGGACGGTAAAGCCCGTGATGGCCGCCAGCGCCGCCGCGTCGAGGCGCGGCCGGACCAGCACGAAGGGCAGGAGGAAGGCCAGGTCCACGTCGAAGACGACGAACAGCACCGCGTGGCGCCAGTAAAGCGCGGTCATCCGCTCGTGGCCGGGCGACAGGGGCGGCAGGCCCGTCTCGTAAGGCATGTCCGCGTCGCCCTCGTGCCGCGAGCGCGGGCCGAAGAGCGCGCCCGCCCCGGCGAAGAAGCCCGCCAGCGCCAGCACGGCGACGAGGTTCATGAGGAGGGCGACGAGGGCCGCGGGGCTCATCGCCAGAAACCTCCCGCCAGGTCCTTGAGGAGCAGGGGTGCGGCCCCCAGCGCCAGCGCCCCGAACGCGCAGACCAGGACGAGGATGCGCGCGCAGGCGCCCCCCGGCGCCGGGCTCTCCATGACGGGTTCCTCGAAATAGAGGTCGCGCACCAGGCCCAGATAGTATCCCAGGGAGATCAGGGCCGAGAGGGCGGCCAGCACGGCCGGCCCGGGGAGCTCCGCGGCGACCGCCTGCCAGAGCACGAGGAGCTTGGCCACGAAGCCGCCCGTCGGGGGCACGCCGCCCAGGCAGAAGAGGAGCGCGGCGAAGGCCAGGGCCAGCCCCGGCTGGCGGCGCGCGTAGCCCTTGAGTTGGGCGCGCGTGCGCAGGCCCGTGGCCGCGAGGAAGCCGAAGGTCCCGTTGCTCATGAAGGCGTAGGCTCCGAGGTAGAAGAGGATGGCCGCGGCCGCGACGGGGGATTGCCCCATGCGCGCCCAGGCGCCCACGCCCAGGACGAGGAGGCCGGCGTGGGCCATGGACGAATAGGCCAGCAGGCGCTGGAGGCTCTCCTGGCGCAGCGCCATAACGGCGGCGAACAGGGAGCTCGCCGCTCCCAGCCAGGGCAGCAGCGGCGCGAAGTTCGCCGAGGGGACGAGCTGGACGACGCGCATCAAGAACAAGACGGCCGCGGCCTTCATCGCCGTCGAGAGAAATCCCGTCACCTCGGGGACCGCCGCCTCATAGACGTCCGGCAGCCACCAGTGCAGGGGCGCCGCGCCGATCTTGAAGAGAGCGGCGGCGGCCATGAGCGTCACGCCCCCCTGGGCCAGAAGCCCGACGGGCCGCGGCGAGGGCCCGAGGAGATGGGTCTGCGAATAGTAGAGAGCCATCCCGAGCAGGAACAGGCCGCCGGCCAGCGCCCCGGCGAAGAAATACTTGACCGCGGCCTCCAGCCGCCGGCCTCCTTCCCCGGTCCCGGCGCGGGCCACGAGCAGATAGGCGGGCAGTGACATGAACTCGAGGGCCAGGAAGAGCATGGGGAGATTGCCCGCCGCCGTGAGCAGGCCCATGCCGAGGACGACGCCCAGGAAGAGGGCCGCCTCCACGTCGTCCGCCGAGGAGCGCAGGGCCAGGGGCAGGGCGGCCGCGTAGATGACCAACTGCCAGCCCAGGCACTTGATGTCCACGGCGATGAGCGGAGGCAGAAGGCCCGCAGGCGTCATCGGCAGCAAGAGCAACGCCGCCAGCGGCGCCAGGAAGGTCAGGGCGCGCACCGCCAAGGCCGGGGGGCGGCGTAGGAGACCCAGGCCGAGAGCGCCCAAAACACCTCCGGCCAGCGCGGCCTGGGGAAGGAGGATCATCGCACCAGACCCCGCAGAGAAGGCTCGATGAGAGTCAGCCAGGACTGAGGGGCCAAGCCGATCCAAAGCATCAGGGCGCTGAGCGCCCAGAGAATGCCCTTCTCGCGGGCATCGAGGTCCGTAACGCGCCCGCTGACGGACTGCGGCGCCTCCGGCGCCCAGAACACGGCCTGGTACGCGGGCAGGGCGTAGGCCGCGGCCAGCGTCACGCCGACCACGCCCGCGACGGCGAAGAACGGCACGGACAGCAGCGGCACGGCGGAGTGCGCGACGCCCGACAGGCTCATGAACTCGCCCACGAAGCCGTTGAGGCCGGGAAGGCCGATGGACGCAAGCATCGAGAATCCGAAAAAGAATGTCAGCCACGGCGCGCGCACGGCCAGACCGCCGAAATCCGCGAGGCCGCGCTTGTGGGCGCGCTCATAGAGGAATCCGACCATAAGAAAAAGCGCGCCGGTGGTGAGACCATGGTTGATCATCTGCAGGCCGCCGCCCGCCAGGCCCTGGTCGGTGCGGGAGAGAACTCCCAGGAGGCAGAAACCGAGATGCGCGATGGAGGAATACGCGATGAGGCGCTTGAGGTCGGTCTGGGCCATGGCGCAGAGCGCGCCGTAGACGGCGTTGAGGGCGGCCAGCCCCGCCAGCCAGGGAGCCCAGGCCTCGGAGAGGGTCGCGAAGAGCGGAAAGGCCACGCGGATGAGGCCGTAAAGACCCATCTTCAGCATCACGCCCGCCAGCATCACCGACCCCGCGGCCGGGGCCTCGGTGTGAGCGTCAGGCAGCCAGGTGTGCAGAGGCACCACGGGGATCTTCACGCCGAAGCCGAGCAAAAGCCCCGCGAAGACCCACGGCCCGGCCGCGCCCAGGGGGGCCGACTTGAGGGCCTGCAGATCCCAGGTCCAGACGCCGGTCGCGCCATGATGCGCGCTGACCAGGGCGAGGAGTGCGAGGAGCATGAACACCGAGCCCGCGAACGTAAACAGGAAGAACTTGACCGCGGCGTGGCGGCGGTTCTCGGAGCCCCAGAGGCCGATGATGAAGAACATCGGAATGAGGGTGGCCTCCCAGAATACGTAGAAGATGAAGAGGTCGCGCGCGAGGAAGACGCCGCACAAGGCCGAGGCCAGCGCCAAGAAGTTCGCCCAGTACGCGGCGGAGACCTCGAGCTCCCAAGAGGAGACCACGCAGACCAAAGTCAGGAAAGAAGTCAGGCCGATGAGCGCCAGCGAGAAACCGTCGGCGGCCAGCAGATATGAGACTCCGAAGGCCAGGGGTTCGCCTCCCACCGCGATGAGCCCCGCCCCCCCGCCTGCAATGAAGGGCTTGATGACGGCCAGGCAGGCGCCCGCGTGCGCGCAGGAGGATGCCAGCGCGCAAAGGCGCGCCGCCGTCCGGCCGAAGCGGCCGGCGAGGAGGCAGGCGGCGGCGCCGGCCAGGGGCAGGACCCAGAGGAGCGTAAGAGGGCTCATCTCAGGGTCCTGCCGAGCAGGAGGGCCGCCCCCGCCGCCATCCACCAGAGGGAGTCGTTAAGCCGACCCGCCGAAAATATGGAAAGACGCTCCGAAAGCCCGCGCGTGGAGGCGGCGAGGCCTTCGATGAGACCGTCCCACCAGGCTTTGTCGAGGACATTGCCCACCAACCGGGCGCAAGCGACGACGCCTCCCGCGATCTTATCGACGACGATCTTCCAGCCGAAATCCGATTCGAAGACGCGCTCGGCTGCTCCTCCGCGCCACCGCCAGTCCCAGCCGGCGTCCACCATCGTGAGGCAGTAGGCGCAGGCCGCGCCGAGCGCGGCCATGCCGGTCCCCAGGGCGAAGACGACCCAGTCGAACTCCGGCAGGAGGGGCTGGCCGGGCAGGTTGAGCGCTCCCGCCATGCCGGGGATTCCCATGGGCAGGCCCTTCAGCCCGAAAAGGACGAGGTTCGAGATCTCGTGGCGCAGACAGCCGGCGGCGAGGGCTCCCAGGGCGAGGAAGACGACGGGCACGGCCATAGCGGGACCGGCCTCATGAGGGCGCTCGCCGCCCCGCTTCTGCTGCGGGCGCTTGCCGTGGAAGATCAAGAAGAGCATGCGGAAGATGTAGAAGGCCGAAGCCGCGCAGACGAGCAGACCGGCGGCCGCGTAGCCCCCACCGCGGCGCCAGGCCGCGTCGAGGATCGCGTCCTTGCTGTAGAACCCGGCCAGAGGCCAGACGCCGGCCAACGAGAGCGCCGCCGCGACGAAGCAGGCATAGGTCACGGGCATCGCCTTGCGCATGCCTCCCACGTCGTCGACGCCGGCGGTGGACCGGCCCAGGGCGTGCGCGATGTTTCCGGCGCACAGGAAGAGGGCGGCCTTGAAGAAGCCGTGCGTGAAGAGATGAAACAGCGCCGCGGCGACCTGGCCGAGGCCCAGGGCCAGCATCATCAATCCGAGATGGCTGACCGTCGAGTAGGCCAGGATGCGCTTGAGGTCCTTCTTCGTGCCCGCGACGACGGCGGCGCCGAGCGCCGTGACGGCGCCGATGGCCGCGACGAGATGCGGCAGCCGCTCGACGGCGGCGATCAGCGGCCAGGCGCGCACGAGCAGGAACAGGCCGGCGGTCACCATGGTCGCCGCGTGCATGAGCGCCGAGACCGGGGTCGGGCCCTCCATGGCGTCGGGCAGCCAGAAATAGAGCGGGAATTGCGCGGACTTGGCGCACGCGGCCCAGATAAGGAGGACGCCGATGACGCCCAGCATCTCGTGGCGGCCGCCGGCCACCTGGACGTAGACGAGGTGAAAGTGCGCGACCTTGTAGTAGGCGAGGATCAGGAGCACGGCCAGCAGGAAGCCGAAATCGCCCACCCGGTTGACGAGGAAGGCCTTGAGCGCGGCCGCTCTCGCCGACTCCTTGTGGAACCAGAACCCGACCAGGAGATAGGAGGCCACGCCCACCAGTTCCCAGAAGAGATAGAGTTGGACGAAGTTATTGGAAGTCAGCAGGCCGATCATGGCAAGAAAGAAAAGATGGAAGACGAGGAAAAAGCGCGAGAAGCCCGGGTCGCCTTTCATGTAGCCGGCGGCGTAGACGTGGATGAGGGAGCCCACGAGGCTGACCATGGAGAGCACGGCCATGCCCGGACCGTCCACTCGCAGGCCGAAGTCCACACCCCATTTCCCGACCCCGGCCCAGCGCCAGAAGTTCACGTCGAAGCTGTGCCCGGCCAGGACCCGGGCGGTCAGGGCGAAGCTCGCCGCGGTCACGACGGCGCAGGAGAGAAGGATGGGCCAATGAGTCTTCTCGGGCGCCAGGGGTCGCATGACGAAGAAGCCCAAGAGGATCGCCGCGACGGGGGCCGCGAAGAGGAGCCAGGCTTCGACGGGGATTTGGGCGGGCGTCATCCTCGCAGTTGCGTGAGTTCTCCGGCCCCGAGACCTCGCCCCGAGCGCAAAACGCGCAGGATCAAGGAGAGCCCCACGACGGCCTCAGCCGCGGCGACGGCGATGACGATCGCGACGGCGGCCAGCGCCTCGGCGTCCGAGAGGAGGCAGGCCTGATGGACGAGCCCGACGTTGGCCGCGGCCGCCATCAGCTCGAGCCCGAGGAGCATGGCCAGCAGCTGGCGGCGCAGGACGACCATGGCCAGGCCCGCGCTAAAGAGGACGCCCGTCACGGCCCAGACCGCCGTGTTCACGACGTCTCCTTGTCGGGCAGCACGGACAGGGCCGCCAGGAACATCAGCAAGGTGACGGCCTCGGTGGCCGGCGCGTAGGAGGTGAAGAGCGCCGAGCCGAAGGCGGCGCCCAGGGCGGGGGACGCGGACGGCCCGGCCGCGACCGAGCCGACGCCGCGCAGGATCATCGCCGACTCCAGCATGACGGCGCCAAGGCCCAGGGCGGCCAGCCGGCGCGGGAAGGAGAAGTCGGCGAAGGCCGGGCCTCCGGCGCCGCCCGAGGCCATGATGGCGATCACGACCAGGACCATCACGGCCCCCGCGTAGATCATGATCTGGAGGAGGCCCAAGAGCGGCGCGCCGCGCAGCAAGAAAATGACGCTGGTCTGGAGGAGGACGACCAAGAGGCAGACCGCGCTGACGTAGAGCGAGCGATGAAAAAGCATCACTCCGGAGAATACGGCGGCGACGGCGCCGACGATGAGCACGGACCACAGCGTCATAACGCGGGCATTCTACTGTATTGCAGGTCCGCCGTCCAACTCAGCGGGATATCTCAGAAACGGCGGCGCTCGAGGTCAAGCTCGGCGGCCTCCTGCAGGACCTCCGGTTCCGAGACCTTCAGGCCCCAGAGCACGAGGACGCTCAGGAGGGCGGGCGCGACGTAGTAGCAGAGCCGGAAAAGCAGGGCCGCGACCAGGGCCGAACCCGCGTCCACGCCGAGCCCTCCCATCAAGGCCGCGATGGAGCCCTCGGCCGCGCCGAGGCCGCCGGGAAGAACGGGGATGAGAGTGGCGGCCTGGCCCGTCGTGAACGCCGCGCTCAGATGGCCGACGGGCAGCCTCACGCCCACGGCGCGGAAGCAGAACCACAGCGAGGTCATGGCCAGCCCCCAGTCGAGGCAGGTGTAGAGCACCGTCGTGGTCAGCCGCCCCTTGCCGGCGCGGATGTGGGCCAGTCCCTGGGTGAGTTGGACCTCGAAGGCGGCAAAGTCCTCGGAGGGTATCTCCTTCTGGGAGAGCTTGAAAGCCGCGCGGTTGGTGAAGCGGAAGAGCCGGTGGGCCAGGCGACCGCGCACGCTCCGGTTGAAGAAGGCGACCAGAAGGAAAGCCGCGCCGGCCAGGAGGATGATGAGCCCGAAGGCGCTCTCCATGATGGCCAGGCGCGCGCCGCGCAGGCGCAGGAGCAAAGTGAAGAGCCCCTGTCCCAGGATCACGGCCAGCACGGCATAGAGAATGGCGGAGGTCACGGCCGAGGCGGTGACCGTGGTCGCGATGGGCACGCGCCTCTTGTGCAGGAGATGGGACTTGAGCGCGAAGCCGGTGACTCCCCCCGCGGAGACGAGGTAGTTGGCCGTCGTCGAGACCAAGGCGATGCCGAGGACCGTCGGCCCGCCGAGCGGGTGGCCGAGGATGGTCAGGACCTCGGAGAGGGCCAGTCCCACCATCGCGTGGCTGGCCAGCGCGCCGGCCAGCGCCGCCCAGAACCAGCCCCAGGAGACGGCCTCGCCGGCGCGCAGAACCTCCTCCAGGCGCGAGCCGACCAGCGCTCCCAGCAGGAGCAGGGCCGCGGCCGCGCCAAGCCCCCAGAAGACCCCGCGGCGGACGCTCATGGGCCGGGCGCGCTCAGCGTCGAGGAGGACAGGGGCGCCTGGAAGGTCTGCCGGGACTTGGAGAGGGCGAAGGCCAGGGCCTGGCGCCTCTGCGCCTCGCTCGCGCGGCCCGACAGCACCGCGATCATGGCCTGGCCGGTCTCCTCGTCGAGGCCCTCGGCGTTGAGTCGCCCGGAGAGGATGGCCTCGCGCCCCGCGGCGTAGGCGCGCAGCGCCGAGCGACCCGAGAGGGCCGCGCCCAGCGTGAACACGAGGCCGAGGACCGCGAACAGGGGGGCCAGACGCGCGGGTGCGGCGTCGGGCGAGGCCTCGCGCAGGTCGCGCGCCAGACGCGCCGTCGCGACGATCCCGAAGGGCGCCCAGAAGGGGGCGAGAATCCAGCCGACGTAGGGGATCGCGCCCGGAAGCCAAGTCACCGAGAGTCCCACGAAGAGGCGCAGGCCGACGGCTGCGAAACGCGGGCGAACCCGCGCCCAGGACAACTCCATCGCGCGCACCCCTTCGGCCTCGCCGCTCATCTGGTAGACCGGACCGAAGAAGAGCAGGACCGACAGGAACAGCCCCGGCAGGAGGAGCAGGAAGAAGCCCCCGCCCGCCGCGACCAGGAAGAGGGTCAGCGCCCAGGCGAAGCCCGCGGTCATATCCCAGGAGCGGGAGAGGACCTCGACGACGCTCTCCTCGAACAGGCAGGCGCGCAGGACGGCGGCCTGCGCCCAGGTGGAGAACCACAGGGCCAGGACCAGGGCCGCGCAGCCGCCCAGTCCGAACGCCGTGAAAGAGTCCGCTCCCGCCAGAGCGGCGAGCCCGGCCGCCAGCAGGGGCAGAAAGACCGCGAGAAGGGTCGCCGCCGCCGTCAGACCCGCGGCCGCCATCAAGACGGTCCAGCGCCGGATGAAATCGCGCCAGGAAGCCCGCAGCCAATCTGCGATGGTCGGCATATAGCGAGCATGTTAACATTTACCGGCCTTTAACCAAATTTTATGCGACGTTTTACTGGCTTATTGCCGGTTCCAAGGCTATGCTTACCGCATGATGATGAAAATGCGACTGATCCGGCGTCAGGTTCCCCGATGGGCGTCATGGGCAGGGCTTCTGTGCGGAGTTGTTCTCCTGGGCTCAGCCCTTCGCCGAGCGGGAAATAACCAGAGGTCTTTATCGGCCGCCGCGGGGCAATCGCAGTCCGTTGTCCTTATCAAAGTTCCGCAGAAGCAGGCCCCGGTGAAGGCCCCGCCGCCCGTGAGGCCGGCCTTAGAGGCGGGAACCGTTTATTACGGCTTCGAGGGCGAAAAAATAATCAGCAGCCGCGGACGGCGCGCGATGAGCCTGGGTGAGGAGCACCGCCAATATTTAAAAATGGCCGAGCTGGAAAAAAAGAGGGACTGGGCGGATTTGCTTGCGGAGTCCGCAAAGGAAATAACCAAGCTGCCGCAATGGCAGACGCCCTATATTTTCAAGGCGTCGGCCCATGCGAACCTGGGGGAAATAGGCGAGGCCGTCAAACTTCTCGAGGCGGTCAACGAGAAAACCGGCAGCGACCGCGACTTCGACATCTCGAGGCGTCTCCTTGACATCTACCGACCCTTGCAAAGGGCCAGATCCTAAGGATAAGTCAGGCTGGAGACCCGCGCCGTGCTAGAGCGCCGACGGCCTAAATCCCGTTCGAGCCAGCGTCTGCCCCTTCGGCTGACGTAATTCCTGTGACTCCAGCCCGATCGAAAGCGGTTGCTTCCTTTGCGAAGACGACCCCAACGAGCATATAGGCGACCGCGAGCAATAACTTCTTGAGTTTCATGGGCTCTCCTCAGATAAGACGCTAAATTATACAATCTGCGTAATGTCTGAATCAACCGAAGTCCCCACCCTCCTGCGGTTCATCGACCAGGAGGCAGGGCCCATTGTCTCCCTCATCTCCTCCCCGCATCCGAACTTCTGGAGAAGATGGCTCTGGTACTCCACAGCAAGACTTCACCCCCAATGGGAGGCCCAGCCCGTGCCCTTCCACGTCCTGCGGCCATGCGGTGCCGGCTGGAGTTCGGATAAAGAAGAAAGCCAGTGCAAAGCCGTCACGGAAGCCGTTGAGCGCTGGGCCTTCCGCTACTGCTCCAAACACTCTCCCGCCGAAGCCGACTTGGACGTCAATCCCACGACAGACGGTTTCGCGGCCCTCCCGGCAACCTTAGGCGAGGAGCGACTCTTCATCCACGCCTATTGCGAAGCGCTGGAGCGCTGGGGCCTTAGCCGACTGTGGGACCATGGCGATATAGCCTTCCGACGAGTCAGACCGCACAACGACCAGGTGCTCAAGCTGTTTGCCCGTTTTCCTGGGCAACTCCATTGTTTTGAGGCAATCGTGAAACTGGACCGGTCCAACCAGACTCTCGCCACGCAACTCGTATTCTGCCTCTGCGTCTTTGAAACACCGACAGGAGGAGCCATCCCCGGCTCGGCGTGCGGCGCGCACTCCCAAATCGCGCTTGAGAGAGCCATGCTGGAGGCGTATGTCCATGTCCGGGCCTTTGCCCGGATGAAAGACTGCAACGTGGAATCCTTTGAGAACATGATTGAGAAGCGGTTATGTTTTTTTGGCAACCAAACTCGCGGGTACGCGATGGTCAAGGAACGCATCCAAGAGACGGCTTCCCCCGGGCCCATCAACCCGCCTGACATCGCATTCTCCAAGCGACTCGACGGACCCTGGAATCCAGAGGTCTTGGTGCACCGCGTGATGATATCCGGAGACTCCAGGGCGGCCAATGACGCCGCCCTCGAGCGTTTTTTAATTTAAAGTGCCTCAATATCCGCGTCTCCTGCATGGCGTTTTAGTCATAGGCGCCATATTGGCGGGCGGATGCAACGGAGAAAAGAGCATGCAGAAATCGCCTTTACGGTACTGGTATTGGTGGCCAGCCACGACGTTCGACACCTATAAAGCGGACATGTTCGACGTCATGCAGATTGCCAAAAACATCTACGCTCCCCTCGTCTCCATCTACATGGACGGCAAGCCCCAAGGGATGGTCGCCTCGGACTGGCAGGTAGACGGGAGCGGGAAGACCTGGCGCTTCCGGATGAGGCCCGATCTCTCCTTCGATGACGGGACTCCCATCACCCCCGACATCGTCTTGAAGAATTTCAGGCGCATCCTTTGGTTGACGCGCGACGAAGGGCTGATTCTCAATTCCCTGCTGCCCGAAGTCAAACGCTGGAAGAAATATGAGGCCCCCCTCAAGTGCCTTTTCGCGGAGAAAGACGCGATCGTCTTCAAGTTCAACAAACGCCCGGTCAATCTATTCGAGACCATCAGCCAGTCTGTCTATGGAATAGCTAATCCGAAGTGCTTCGATGAAAAAGGCCGGTGGAAGGAGCCCCTTTGCGCTTCGGCATCCGGCCAGTACAAAATTCGGGAGCTTGCCAAGGATAAGATCGTCCTGGAGTCGAGACACGTGTTCCCTGAAGCCGACCATGCTCCGGAGATCGTCGAGATACACGCGCCCTCTGGCGCCGAAGATAACGTCCTCGCGGCGTTACTGAGCGGCCAGGGAGACCTCACGCTCGAGCCACGCTTCGCCCTCAGCAAGGAAACGATGGGCGAACTCCGCAACCATGACCTCCAGATACTCGACGGCCCGTCCACGAACATGTACTTCATGCAACTCAATGCCCATAGGTCCCCGCTGAAAGACAAGGGGCTTCGGCAGTCCATCCGGGATGCCTTCTTGAGTTCCCTGAACGCCAATCCGAGCTTTACGTCTCAGACGGACGTCAACCCATCCTTCATTCCAAAGGGCGGCATCGGATACCTCCCCCTGGCCGTTCCACCCAAGCCGCGACCCGGGAAATCTCGCCGAGGCAAGGTCGAGGTCCTTTTCTACCCTCTTGCCAGATATCCATTCCCCCGAGACCGCAGGATTCAGGAGGCGATAGAAACCGCCGTAGTAGACAGTCTGGAAGCCCACGGGCTTCAGCCTCATGTCTCCAGATACTCTGACAGATCCGAGGCGATACGACGACTGCGGGCCGGAGATTTTGACGCGATGGTGCGGTACACCGGCATATTGATCAACGACCCGTACGCGGACCTCCGGATGATGTTCCTCAGCAAGCTCGGCGCGCTCATTCCCGACCCTTCCGGCTCTATCCAGGAACTCCTCGAAGAAACTGAGACAGAATCAGACCCGGTTAAACGTAAGAGAATCGTCGAAAAGATCAACGCATCCGTCTTCGAGGAGGCCTCTATCGTCACTTTCGCGCATTCGGGCCTGAATTATGTGTACAGTCGGGGCATCGACCTCTCTCGGCTTAACCTGTTCTCGGACCCGATCGAGTTCCGCGCAGTGGGCTGGAAACCTCGCGGCTGAGCCATGTGGAGCAAGCATCGACTCATTGCGTCGTGGGCGATCGGCGCTTGCCTCGTTCTCGTCCCTTTCTACGCAGCGATGGCATGGCTGTGGTCTGCGGCTGAGGAGTCCAAGGTCGCGTCGCTGGAAAGGGAGGTCGTCTCCGCTCTTGCCAGCGACTTGGCGGAAGGGAACCTGCTCAAACTCAGCGCCACACTTGCAAAACTCCAACAGGATGGGCATCTGCGATTCGCGGAGATCCGACGCTTGCCTGACACCAATGGCAGCGGTTTTGTTTTCAGGACCACAGGGCCGGACGAGAGGACCGACGCCGTCTTTGCCGAATTCAGGTGCGGAGAGCAGCGCAAAATCGCAGGGCATCCCCGAAGAGGCCTCAGTCTGATCACAACGCTTCCTGGCAGCACCGCGGGCGCCGAATGCGCGGCGCTGTATATCGGCTCCGATTTCCCCAGAGAGCTGATCCGGTTCAAAAACCGCCTGACCGCATCCTTCGGCATTCTGGTCGCATGCTTATTCGGTTTCTTCTTCTGGTTCATCACGTCCTGGTACCAGCGCATACTCAAGCTGGAGGTCGAAAAGGAATCCGCAGTCAGACGCATCGCGGAACAGGTGGCCCACGACATCCGCTCTCCGCTTGCCGCCCTCGACTCCGTTCTCAATGACCTCTCGCAGCTACCGGAAGAAAAACGAGTTTTGATTCGCAGCGCCGTCGGGCGCATCCGGGACATCGCCAACAACCTGATCGCAAAGAACCGGACGGCCGCGAGGGTCGGCAGCGGCTCGAAGCCGGAGGCGCATGAGGCTGAGGGCGAGTCCGGCTCCGTGCAACTCCTGTCGGGCCTCGTCGACTCCCTCATCACCGAGAAGCGGCTGCAATTCCGGTCGCAACTCGGCGTCGAGATCGATTCGCGTCTCGATCCGTCCTCATACGGCCTTTTCGCCGCGATCCCGGCGTCCGAATTCAAGCGGGTGCTCTCGAATTTGATCAACAACGCGGTGGAGTCCCTGCCGGGAAAAGGATTGGTCACCATTCGGCTCGCTTCAAGCGTCGACGGCACCGAAATCGTGGTCCGCGACAGCGGCCAAGGCATCCCCCCCGACGTGCTTGCGCGGCTTGGGCAGCGAGGCGAGACGCACGGCAAGCCGGGAGGCTCCGGGCTCGGCCTGCACCATGCCAGAACGAGCGTCGAGTCCTGGGGAGGGAGCCTCACGATCGACTCGGAGCCCGGCAGGGGCACGACCGTGGCCATCCGTCTGCCGCGCGCTCGTCCGCCGGAATGGTTCGTCTCGGAGGTGGCCATATCTCCCGGCGCCTCGATCGTCGTCCTCGACGACGACTCGAGCATTCATCAGGTCTGGCAGGAGCGTTTCGAGTCGGCGCACGTCAAAGATCACGGCGTCGCGATCCTCCACTTCTCGACGCCCGCCGAACTGCGCTCCTGGACCCGGACGGACCCGCGAACGGCAAAGGACCCGCTCTATTTGATGGACTACGAACTCGTAGGCTATCGAGAGACGGGACTCAGTCTCGCCGAGGAACTCGGCATCGGCGCCCGCACCATCCTCGTGACGAGCCGCTATGAAGAGAAAGGCGTCTTGGCCGATTCCTTGAGGCTCAAAGCCAGGCTCATCCCAAAATCGTTGGCCGGCTTCGTGCCGATGCGGATAGAGAAAAAGGAAGCTCCGGAGCGATTCGACGCGGTGTTGATCGACGATGATCCCCTGACGCGGATGAACTGGAAGATGGCGGCCTCGCGGTCCGGCAAGAAGTTCCAGTCTTTCTCGACGGTGCCGGAGTTCCTCAAAGAAGCTCCCGAGATCGGCCGGGAAACCCACGTCTACATCGATGCCAATCTGGCGGACGATGTGGACGGCGCCAAGGAGTCGCTGAAGATTCACGAATTGGGCTTCATGAAGATCTACTTGGCGACGGGGCATGAAGCGGCGAGATTCGCCGCTTACAAGCATCTGAGCGGGGTGGCCGGCAAAGAACCGCCCTGGAGCTGACGCTCTACGCCCGCCCCTCGCCCGGCTCAGGAGAGGACCCGCGCCGTGATAGAATGGCTCAGCCCATGCCGCCTCCCGAACGCCCGTGCACGATGCCGCAGCCGGAGCCCAGCGGGTTCATCCGGACCCTCAACCGCATGGGATACGGCATCGCGAGCCTGGCCGCCCTGCGCAACGGAGCCGCAGTCGTAGCCAACGACATCGACGCAAGACACTTACAGATTCTCCGCGACCGCGCCCCGGCGACGCTGAAAAGACGGCTGACCCTCATGCCGGGGGACTTCCCGGACGGGATCGATTTCTCCCCCGGAAGCCTCGGAGCGGTCCTGATCTGCCGCGTCATCCACTTCTTCGACGGCCCGACCATCGAGAGGTCGGCGGCCAAGGTCATACGGTGGCTCGCTCCCGGCGGAAAAGTCTTCGTCGTGGGCGAGACTCCTTTTATCGGAACGGCCAAAAGCTTCTTGCCCACCTACCAGGCCCGCGTCAAGGCCGGCGCCCCCTGGCCCGGCATCGTGAAGAACGTGGCGGCCCACAACCCCAAGCGCGCGGGCAACCTGCCGAGCCGGATGCATCTGCTCGACGAGCCCACGCTGCGGCGCGTCTTCTCCAACGCGGGCTTCGCCATAGAACATCTGGCGACCTTCGCGCGGCCCGACTTCCCGCCCGACGTCCAGCTCGACGGGCGGGAAAGCGTCGGCCTCATCGCGCGCAAGCCATGACCCTCGCCCACTGCGGCTGATTTCCCTTCGGACCGCGTCCGCCGCGCCCTCCGCCGCTATTGAGCCGGATTCGCCAGGACCGAGACCGCCTTCTCCGCCGCGGCCAAAAGCGCCTGCGGCCCCACGGGAGCGCCGTCGGCGTGCTCCATCCAAAGGTCGGGAGCGACGCTGCCATATTGCGCCGCGCGCTCGAACTCGGGGCCGATCTTCTCCATCTCGCCCATCCGTTCCTCGACCTGGAAACCAATCAGATGCCCGAGCGGATAATTCGGCAGATAGAGCGTGCGTTCGATCATGTGCGAATAGATGCCCAGCAGGACGCTGTCCTTCTTCCCGAATACCGGCGCGTAGTGGCGGTTCCACACGTCCTTGGCGATCCCCAGCGTCGCCTCGCGCAGCTCCCTCGACGTCGCGCTGGGATGATCGTACATCCAATGCCAGACCGCGATCTCCACCAGGCCCACGCCCGCGATCTCATAGGTCGCCCAGAAATCACTCAGGGTGTTCATCGCCCGCGCCTTGGCGTCCAGCTTCGCCAAACCGAGGAGTTCCATGTCGTGTCCCTGGAGCAGCATCGCCAGCGCTTCCGTAAAGGCGTTGTTGGGCACGCCCTGGAGAAGAGTATGGTCGATGAACTCCAGGGAGAATATCTGCTCGATGTTGTGCCCCATCTCATGCACCGCGATGTTGAAGCTCTTGTAGTTCATCCCGCCTTTTTCAATCCGGGTACGCAAGCGCGGCTTCTCGGAGCGCATGCCGGAACCCCACGCATGGCCTGATCCCCGGGCCGGGTCTACTTCGATGTTCTCCGCGAGAAACCGCGCCCGCTCCACGGAGAATCCGAACTTGGCCAGGATATTCGGCATATCCTTCTTATACGCCGCGATCGTGGGATATTTTTTGGCGACCAGGCCGTCGAGTTGCTCCTCCGTGTACGCGCCGCGAGCTTTGAAGCCGTTGTACCAGATATCGAAGGGCTCGAGCGGCCGCCCCAGCCGCGCCGAAATGAGCGTCGCCACCTTGGTCACCGTCGCAGAGGCCAACACCTGCTCGAGCATCGCCTTGACCCTGGTCTCGGGGATCTCCATGTCCTCGTCGAACCGGCGGGCCAGCAAGGTGGGGGCGCTCGGTGAGTAGGGATCTGCCTTGCTCTCGGCGGCGAAGAGTTTCAGGAGAGTCGCGTAGCGTGTATCGGGCTCCGGCGCGTTGGAGATCTTGAGCCCCGCGGGAGCGAGTTCGTCGGCGTCCGCTGCGCCGGCGGCCTTGACCTCGTTGGCGTAAGGGGCCCAGTCCACATGCGGGTTGTTGATGACGACCGAGGGGATCGTCTGCTCCACGATCCTCTCCATGACGCGCTGGATCATGCGCTGGCGCTCCAACCCATCCTTGGGCTCGCTGTATTCGGCCTTGATCTGGTCGCGCAGGTTCCAATGGGAAAGAAGCCTCAGCTTTGGGGGGAAAAGCCTGCGTCCCTTCTCATTGAGAAGGTGATGCATCCAGATGTTGTACTCCGCGATATACTTTTCCGCTTCGGCGCCGGCCTGGCTGATCTCCTGGGAAACCGCCGCCGGGATCCGCTTCGAGAATCGCTGGGCGAGTCTCGCCTCGGCCCACTGGCGGCGGGTCCACGTCAAGCCCTCCGCCGCGCGCTCCGAAAGGGTCGTCAACGGGAAATTCAGCAATACGACGAAGGCGAGCTTGTTCTGGAAAAAATCGTCGTTGACGTGGGCGTCCGGACTATAGCCCGCGAACGCCGAGTCGTACGGCCGCACCGGGCCCAGGTCGAGGTCGGATTGCCATCGCAACTCAAGCCGCAGCTTGTTCATGTGGCCGTCGATCATCTCGAAGAGCCGCTCGTAGCGCCCAAACATCTCGTCGAGCGAGGCCTGGTCTCCGGCGAAATACGAGCGAACGAACTCCTCGAATGCGGACGCCGTGCCGTCCTGCGTCCGCCAGAGGCTCGCGACCTGCCGCAGCCCCCTTTGGAGGCGCGGACGCTGGGCTTCACCGTATTGCTTGGCCAGATCATTTTCCAGGTTGACTGACGCATCGCCGATCCACGTGAGCATGGCCGCGGCCGGGGCCTCCGTTTGCGCTCGGAGAGGCGCCGCCGCGAATGCCGCAATCAACACAAACCGCGGAATTTTTCTCATGACTATCATTTTGAATTCCACTCAGTCTCGTCGTACGGAGATCAACCGCGTCACTATCCTACCCGCGCCGCCAGGCGGCGGCCAGGCCCGCGGCCGCGAGCGCGGCCAGCAGGAGCCCCCAGCGCAGGGCGTTCGAGGCGAAGCGGAAGCTCACCATGGTCGAACCCGCCGGCACGGCCACGGCCCGGAAGGCGTAGTCGGCGCGGCGCAGCGGCGCCCGGCGGCCGTTGACGCGGACGGTCCAGCCCGGATACCAGGAGTCCAGCAGCAGAAGCCAGCCCGGCCCGTCGGACTGCACGATGACCAGGACCTCGTCGGCCGTCTCCGAAAGCAAATGGGCGACCCCGCGCGCGTCCGTCGTGGACGCGGCGACGGGGCCGTCGTCCAGCCAGACGACGCGGCCCGGGTCGAAATCCGGAGCGCGGACGGCGGCGAGCGCCTGCTCCGGCGAGGCCGCGCGGGCCTCGCCGACGAAGACGGCCCGCCGTCCCGGTTCGGGCGCGCGAAAGACCAGGAGGTCTCCCGCATGGACCTTCTCCCAGCCGGGCGGGACGGCCAAGACGGTCCGGGGCGTGGCCGCCAGGGCGGAGAGCGCCAGCAGGCGCGGCGCGGGCGGGGGCGCGGCGGCCGCGGAATAGAAATCGAAGTCCCCCTGCTTGCCGGTCACCGCCTCCTCGTAGCGGCGCAGGCTCGCGAAGTCGCGCCCGCGCGCATCGCGCAGGCCGAGGGCCATCCCCGTGTCCGGCGGCAGGGCCCAGCCCAGGGCGAAGACGCGCCCCTCGCCCTGCTCGTAGGCCAGCCGCGCCAGTCCCGGCGTGCGGGGATAAAGGGTCGAGCCGGCGGCGGAAGGGTTCAGTCCCCAGCCTACGCGCAAAAGGAAGAGCGCCGCCGCCGGAGGCGCCCACCGCCGCCACGGCGCGCGGGAAAGAAACGCGAGGGCTGCCCCCCCCTCGACGAGCGCCGCGGCGCACTGGCCGACGGCGAAGCCGCGCTCCATCGCCGTGAGCCCCTCCCACGCCTGCGCGTAGCGCCAGGCGCAGGCGCTCAGCGCCGCGAGCAGGACCGCGCCCGCGGCCAGCAGGAAGCGCGGACCGGCCTCCTCATCCGCGGCCAAGCCGGCCAATACGGAGGAAGCAAACGCGAAGACCAGGAGGAGGCGCGTGGGGTTGACCGCGCAGAAGCCCGGCAGGACCTTCCAGACCCAGGCGAGAGGCGGCGCGCCGAGCGCCGCGGCGAGTCCAAAAAGGGCCAGCCCCGCGAGAAAAATGACCTCCGGCTCGCGGCGGCGGCGCGCCGCGGCGAGGACGGCCAGCGCGAGGGGCACGATCCCCACCCAGCCCGCGCGCTCGAGGAAGTTGCTCTGCGGCCCCAACTCGAAAGCCGCGGCCAGAACCTCGGCGCCATGCGCGGGCGAGCCCGAGGCCAAGGGCATGAGCAAATGGAGAACGGCCCACGGCGACAGGCGCGTGGCCCACCTCGCCAAGCCCTGCGAGGCCGCCGCCGTGGAACTCAGGCCGAGGTACTCGAAGTAGGTCAGGAGGGCGGGAGCGGCCAGGCATGCCCCGGCCAAGGCGGCCAGACCCGCGGCCGCCAAATTCCGCGGCGCGCGCCGTGAAAGGAAGACCGCGTACGCCGCGCAGGCGGCGAGGACGTGGAGGGCCGTGGGCGGATGGCCTCCGAGCAGAATCCCGCCGACGGCGAGCGCCACCGCGACCCAAGACCTCGGGCGGCCCTGCTCGAAGGCCCGGCCGAGGGACCAGAACAGAGCGGGAAGCAGGCACGCGGCGTTGGCGTGAGGATGCCCCAGCCAGGCGACCATGAAGCCGCAGAGCGCGAAGGCGACGCCGGATAGGGCCGCGCCCGCGCGCGAGGCGCCCAGCCGCCGCGCATGGAGGGACGTAAAAAGGCCGGCCGCGAAGACCTTCAGGAAGGCGGAGAGCAGGCTCCAGGCGACGGGCGGCAGCCAGGCGAGGAGGATTTCGGTGGGGAAGAAGGCCGCGGCCTGGGCGCAGGCCGCGAAGGGCACGCCGGCGGCGATGAGCGGGTTCCACGCGGGGAAATGCCCCGACAGGACCTCCCTGTGAAGGAAGAGCCGCCACGGCCAGAAGTAGAGGAGCTGGTCGGAGAGCAGACCGTTCCCGGGCCCGTGAGGAAGGACCGACGTCCAGGGCGCGAAGCGCCACAGCGAGCCCGTCGGGAAAAGCCCATGGCCGCGCAGGAGCGCCGGGGCGACCAGCGCCAGCGCCGCCGCCGCAAGCCAGACGGCATCGATCCGCCGGCGCTCGGGGTCCATGACGTAGAAAATAGGATATTTTCGTAGACTCTACCCAGGCCGCCCCGCATGAAACTGGTCATCGTCGAGTCCCCCAACAAGGTCCGCAAGATCCGCGAGTTCCTGGGCGCGGGCTTCCGCGTGGCCGCCTCCTTCGGCCACGTGCGCGACCTCCCCGCCAAAGGGGGCCTCGGCGTCGCCTTCGAGAACGGGAAAATCATCCCCGCCTACGTCATGCTCGAGCGCTCGGCCCCCCATATCGCCGAGCTGGCCGGCCTCGTCAAGCAGTCCTCGGAGATCATCCTCGCCACCGACCCCGACCGCGAGGGCGAGGCCATCGCTTGGCACGTGAGCCGGCTCCTGGGCGAGCACGCCTACAGCCGCGTCGTCTTCCACGCCGTCACCAAGGAGGCGGTGCAGAAGGCCATGACCGAGCCCCGCCCCTTGGACCAGCGCCTCGTCGACGCCCAGCAGGCCCGGCGCGTGCTCGACCGCGTGGTGGGCTGGCTCGTCAGCCCGACTTTGCGCAGCATCTCAAAGGAGGCCCGCAGCGCCGGCCGCGTCCAGTCCGTCGCCCTGCGCCTGGCGGCGGAGCGCGAGAAGGAGATCCAGAAGCACAGCATCGTGAACTACTTCATCCTCTGCGCCAAGCTCGAGAAAGGCGGCGCGCCTCCGCCTTTTTCGGCCAAGCTCATCGCCTGGAAGAGCCGGCCGCTGGCCCAGCGCCTGAGTGATCCAATCGTCGCCGAGAAAACAGTCGACTGGTGCAAAAAGCAGAAGTGGCTGGTTCTGTCTTGCGAGCGCCGCGACGCCGCCCGCAACGCCCCGCCCCCCTTTACGACCGCCACCATCCAGCAGGCCGCCTCCGTGCGCCTGGGCCTCAATCCCGACGTCACCATGAAGCTCCTCCAGAGCCTCTTCGAGGATGGGAGAATCACCTACCATCGAACAGACTCCAGGGCGCTGGCCCCCGAATCGACCAAGGAAGCGCGCGACGTCATCGCCGAGGATTTTCCTCCGGAGTACCTGCCCAAGGCCCCCATCATCCACGCCGCCAAGTCCGCCAACGCCCAGGAGGCGCACGAGGCCATCCGCCCCACTCATCCCGAGTCCGGCGCGCAGGCTCTGGGCGGCGGCGACCTTGGCAAGCTCTATCGCCTCATTTGGCAGCGTTTCATCTCCTGCCAGATGTCCTCCGGCCGCGACCAGATCACGACCCTCGACGTCGCCTGCGCGCCCGGCGCTTGGAAAAACGCCGAGGGCGCGCTCGAGCCCATGGGCGTGTTCCAGGCCAAGGGGAAGGTCACGCTCTTCGACGGCTGGCGCAGGCTGGCCGGCGAGGACGCCACCGAGGAGGCCAAGCGCAAGGGCAAGAAAGGCGCCGACGACGCGGCCGATGACGAGGAGAACAACATCGAGCTTCCCCTTCTCGACGCAGGCGACGAACTGGACCTTCTATCGCTGGCCGCGCTCAAACGCGCCACCAAACCCCCGCCACGCTACACGCAGGCCTCGCTTATCAAGAAACTCGAGCACGAGGGAATCGGCCGCCCCTCGACCTACGCCGCCATCATGCGCGTTATCCTGGAGCGAGGCTACGTCACGGAGGAAAAGCGCAAGCTTTCCGCAACGCCGCTGGGAATCTCCGTGACCGATTTTCTCATCCGCCACTACACCGGCAGCTTCATCGACCTGGACTATACCCGCCGGCTCGAGGACGACCTGGACCGCATCGCCCGCGGCGAGGCCGATTGGGAGAAGGTCGTCACCGCGGCCAGCTTCGGCGTGCTCGCCCTGGCCCGCCGCGCCGGCCTATGGTACGACCCTTTAGCCAAGCCCTGAGTCCCGGACCATGTGGCCTGCAATCATGTAGGACCTCTGCATGACGGTTCGGGCCTGATCGACCCTCCTGGGGGCCTTCCCATTCTGTTACCCTGGATCGAATGGCCACCAAAATAAAGTCTCTAGGCCGCCGAGCCCCGATCATCCTGTCGCGCTCTCTTCTGGCCGCCTGCCTCATTTCTATTGCGGCAAGCCGTGATGCCTTCGCCTTGGTCAGATCCAGTCCTACCCGACGGCAAAAACCGTCCATGTCGCTGGCTGACATGTCGCCAAAGGAGCCAAGATCATCGTGACGCCGGAGGGCTCGCTGTACGGATACGCCAGCAAAGACGAGCTATGGTGCAAGCCCGGCATGACCGAATTCAAAGGACGGAAGTGCCGAGACGTATCACAAATCGCGGAACCCGTCCCCGGCGGCAAGAGCGTGGAATATTGGGCTGAGTTCTCACGCAAACATGGCGTGTTCGTGTTGTTCAACCTGCCCGAATTCGATGGGATGTCTTTCTACAACACGATGGGCGTGACCGGCCCCAGCGGCTTCGTCGCCCGCTATCGCAAGCGCATGCTCTACCATACCGACTTGGCCTACGCGACGGCCGGCGCCGAGCCGACGGTGCTCAAGACCCAATACGGCTGCTTCGGCCTGATGATCTGTCTCGACGCCGGTCCGCAATCACCTTACTTCGAGGAATACAAAAACCTCGAAGCCGACGCCCTGATCATCGCCATGGATTGGGATGACGACCCTTCGGGACATTACGCCGCGAAGATGAAGTTCCGCGAGTGGGCGCTGCTCCATCAGATTGACATCTATGCCTCTGATTCCTCCCCCTGGGACGGGTCGGGAAAGTATCCCGCCACCGGCACAGAGAGGCAGCGCGACGGGCTCCCCCCCGATGCCGTCGGCGTCCAAGGTGTTTCTTTACACCCCATCCAGTATTAACTCCAGCGCTGTGCTGGGATGCGATATGGCTCGCGGTTGCAACCGACGACGCCGGCGCCCGAGGAGAAACTTAAATCCGTATTGGAAAGTCGAAGGTGCACGACTGGAAATCCGATTTACGCCCCTCCGAGAAATCACGCCTCCGATTTTCTCGTCGAGAGACTTCCTGGGTCGTCCTGTCTCGTAGTGCCGTTTGGACCCCCGAACACTACGTAAACACTACGCTGGAAAACGGCCCCTCCCGTGTCAGTCGAATTCGCTGATCACGCCGGCCTTGCCGCATTCGGGGCACTCCCAGGCGATTTCAGCAGGACCATCCGTGCGGAGAACATGGAGAAGGCCGAGACACCATGTCCGCGGACTTGGGCCCGCCATGCAGGGGATCTTGGAGTAGACCTTTTCTCCTACGGCGCCTTTACGTCCGGAACCCACGACGACGTTGATGAACTGAGCCATCTGCTTGGCCGGCGCGGGAGCCTTCGGATCCTCGATGGCGCCTTTGAAATGGTGAGCCTTCGTGAAGTACATGGGTTACTCCAACGAGAACAGGCCGTGCTTCCGCCAATTTCCCCGACTGCCGGGTATCGAAAAAGTACGCCGAACCGATCGCCAAACGGCATGAGCGCCTTTCGCATTCGCGGCAACGACACCGCTTTCCCCTCCGCACCTCCTGCAGGCGCCGCGCTCCGACGGCACGCGGTCTCGACTGTACCCGAAATATTACCGCGCTGGCACCCTGACTTAACCCCGACGGGTTATGCTGAGAGTGGTTGCAGTCGCGTAACGGCTGAGGGAAAGAACGCCGGAAGATAAAAATCGCGACTCAGGAGCTATCCGTCGCTCGATAGCGGGAGGATGTCATGACGACGAGAAAATGGTTGCTGTGCGGCGGTATGGTTCTGGGGATCGGGGCTCTCTGGACGCCTCATGTTCTGTCACAAGAGACGGGGGACTTCGTCCAGCCTGACGACGGTCCGGGCGTTGAGGGCCAGAAATTGCCGTCCGGCGGGCCGCAGGGTTTTCCCGGTCCGATGATGCGCGCCGGACCCGGAGGATTCGGCGGCGCAGGCATGCGCGGCGGGCCGATGGGTCCCGGCGGCGCGATGGGCCCGATGCAGGACCCGGAGATCCGCAAGCGCATCGAAACGGAGATGAAGCTGCGTCGGCAGGTCGGCGAGCTGGCGCGCAAGTACCGCGAGACCGGCGCGAAGGAGAAGGACGCGGTCAAGGCGGAGCTCAAGAAAGCCTCGGGCGAGCTGTTCGACGCCGAGTTATCGAACCGGGAGCACCGGGCCAAAAAGCTGCAGGAAGAGGCGGCCCGCGCCCAGGAGAGCGTCTCCAAGGGCAAGGCTAACCGGGACAAGATCGTCGGGCGCCGGCTGGAACAGCTGATCGCGGCGGACGGAGAGTGGTGACTATCGCTCCTTGGCGAGACGCTCGATGGCCTTGGCGATGTCTTGGTTGCCGGGGTCCAGCTTGACCCCGCTCTGCAGGAAATCCCACGCCCGATCCGCCCTGCCGTCGGCATATTCCTGCATGGCCTTGAAATAGAGGACGGACGCGCTGGCCTTGTCGGCCGTGGTCGGGGCGGAGGGGACCCGAAGCCTCTCCGCTCCGTGCGTCGGCGTCCGCGCGGCGTCTCCGCCGGACGACAGGCGCCCGTCGATTTCCAATATGACCGAGTGAAGCTCGGCGGCGGCTTCCGCGAGATCGCCCCGAGCGAGAAGCTCGTCGACGGGCGCCATCTTGCCCGGCGGCAGATAACGGATAGGGACTCCCGTCCCGAGCGCCGTCCGTATGAGCGCTCGGTGGCGCCGTTCGACGGTATGCTCGGTGGTCGGGGACCGCTTCTCCTCGTCGACGAGTCGTTCGAGGGTCCGCGTGTCGCCGTCGGATGCGGCGACCGATTTGAGATCAAGAATCACGACATGGACAAGCTTCGCCGCTTCGTCTGCCTGTCCTTCATCGAGGAGCCCCAAGATGCGCATGGCCGTCTGCCGGGGCATGCGACGTTCGTGGTCGCCGCTCTGCCGCACGAATTCCACCAGCTCCTTATAGCGCCGCCTCGCGTTCTTTCCCGTGGTCGGCGAGCGCTTCTCCCGGGAGACCAGTTCGCGCGCGGTGGACACGCGTTGAGAAGCGCGAATCTCGTCCTGGGCGCGTAAAGACGGGCACAGACACGCGACGACAATCGACAACAGCAACCTCGACATGCCTCTATTGTATCTGAAATGCAGCCGCCCTCGGACACACTCTCTGCTTCCCCTGCGACCGCTCACGGCGACCCTAACATTGCTAGCATTAGGAGAGAGGATTTTCATGACCGGGAGAAATGCGCGGGAGTTGAACGTGAGCGAGAACGGGTTCTTCTTCGACCCGCAGACGGGCCACACTTTCTCGCTCAACGCGACGGGGGCCTTGGTCTTCCGCCTGGCCCGGCAGGGCAATGGGCCCGGAGAGATCGCGGCTCTCCTCGCCGAGGAATACGACGTGACGCCGGAGGACGCCG